>LNFM01004286.1_pt1 | contig 32777 bp, 27 predicted proteins | sample 596031 | NCBI WGS metagenome assembly LNFM01 (sample SAMN04254537, study PRJNA301005) | activated carbon metagenome | isolation source: dual media filters at the Ann Arbor, Michigan drinking water treatment plant | place: USA: Ann Arbor | reverse complement strand
TTCGGCCCCAGGGTTTGACCAGGGCCGCCGAGTCATCGCATCATCAACCACAGGTTGACGATGAAGCAGGACGGGTTCCAAGGGCTACTGCCGTTCGTCGCGGTGGTCGACGGCGGTGGGTTCCGGGCCGCGGCGCAGCGGCTCGGCGTGTCGACGGCCGCGATCAGCAAGGCCGTCGCGAAGCTCGAGCGCGACCTCGGCGTGCGGCTGCTCGAGCGCACGTCACGGACCTCGGCGCTGACCCGCGACGGCGCGATCTACCTCGAGCACGCCCGCCGTGCGCTCGCCGAGATGCACGCCGCCGTCGAGGCCGTCGCCCCGGCGCGGACCACCGCGCGCGGCGAGGTCCGACTCACCGTGCCGTTCATCGCCGCGCGCCGCGTCGTCGCCGTGCTGCCGCGCCTGCTCGAGCGCCACCCCGGCGTGAACGTGCGCCTGCAGGTCACCGATCACTGGCTCGACCCCGTCACGCAGACCGACGTCGCGGTGCGCATCGGCGAGCTCCCCGACTCGCGGCTGGTCGCCAAGCGCCTGCGATCGTCGCGGTGGGTCACGCTCGCCTCCCCCGGGTACCTCGCGCGCCGCGGTCCGCCGCGATCGATCGACGCCCTCCGCGACCACGAGTGCCTCCGCTACGTCGCCCCCGACGGCAAGCCCCGCGCGTGGAGCTTCGCCGGCCCCGACGGCCCGACCAGCGTCGCCGTACCCGGGCGCGTCGTCCTCGACCAGGGCGAGCTGCTCCTCGACGCCGCGCTCGCGGGCCTCGGCGTGTGTCAGGTGCTCGACTTCATGGTCGACCCTGTGGCGCACCGCGGCCGGCTGGTCGAGGTGCTCGCCGAGCACGCCGCCGCGGGGCCACCGATCCACGCGGTCGGCACCGCGGGCAAGATGCGGGGCGTGACGGTCGGCGCGGTGGTCGGCGTGCTCGCGGCGGCGTGGACGTGATCAGAACCGGCCCGCGAGGCCGATCCCGACCTGACCGGGGCCGCCCGACAGCGCGAGCGCTCGCGCGCGACGGCGCCCGACCAAGCCGGTGGCGAGCAACGCGGTGCCGACGATCGTGCCCGCCACGCCGACGCACGCCAGACCGATGATGGCGCGATTGTTCGCCGTGCCCCGGTGGGCGATGTCCGGGTCACCGGTGTACGAGGGATCATCCCGGCGGCGCTGCTGATCGACCTCGTACTCCTCCTCGAGTGCGGCGGCCCGCGACATGAGCCCGATCGACGTGGCGATGGAGGCGACGCCGACCCCGAGCACCACACCGCCGGCGATGATCTCCCGCTTGGCGCGCTGCGGAGCTCGGGGATCGGCGGGCGGCGGCGGTCGATCGACGACGGGGGCGGGCGCGACGACCAGTGCCGCGGGTGCGGGCGGCGGCGGCTCGCGGTCGCGCAAGCGGGCCGCCTCGGCGAGCATCTCGCTGGCCCGCACGTAGTCCTGGCGCTCGGTCGCAGTGAGCTGCTCCTGGCGGATGCGGAGGTACGCGAGGTAGCCGTCGAGGAGGTTCACGATCCGCGACAGGCGATCGGCCGCGCCGTCCAGCTCGTAGGCCCGCAGGTGCGCCCGCGCCAGATCGAAGGCGAGCACCTGGCGCTCGTGCGCGTGGTCGGGGAGCTCGGCGAGCGAGGCCCGGGCCGCGGTCCATTCCTCGGCGGCCGTGTCGTACTGACCGATCTCGTAGGCCCGCAGGCCGGCGGCGAAGTGGGCCCGCGCGGGGCCGGCCGGATCGGCCTCGAGCGGGCCGTCGACGGCGGGCGCGTCGATCGGTGCCGGTGCGGCCGCGACCGACGTCGGCGACGCCGACAGCACCGCGGCCGCGAGGGCGATCCATGGGCTGCATCCACGCAGGGCGACAGGCGAGGCGACAGGGGTCCGTGTCATGGGCATTCGAGGTGGTGGTATCGCGCGACGGCAAACCGATTGCGTCAATCGTCGCCGGGCACGGTGCCCCGGCCCAGCCCCGCCGCCCAGTCGTCGAGCCGCGAGATCGTGGAGTGGGCCAGGCCCGGATCGCCCGCGAGCGCATCGATGTGCTCGGCCAGCAGCGCCCGCGCCTTTCGCAGGCGGGTACGGATCGTCCCCTCGGGCGCGCCGAGCACCTCGCCCATCTCGCGCGCGCTCAGGTCCTCCCAGTAGAACAGCTCGACGAGGATCTGGTGATCGATCGGCAAGCGCCGCAGCGCCGCGAGCACGAGGGCCTGCTCGCGCCGGCGCCCGACCGCCGAGCTCGGCGAGGGCGCACCGTCCGCGATGCTCTCGCGATCGGGATCGATCGGTGTGCCGGCCTGCCGACCACGGGTCAGGTGCGAGAGCAGCTGGTTGCGCGCGATCGAGAAGAGATACGTCCGAAAGCTCGAGTCACCGCGGAACCGATCGCGGGCCTCGAAGCACGCCAACATCGTGCGCTGCACGAGGTCGTCGGCGACGGCCTCGGCCTTGTTGCGGAAGAAGCGGTACAACGCATCGAAGTGGCGCTCGAACAGCGCGCTGGCGGCCTCGGGATCCCCGGCGCGCCAGCGCTCCAGCAGCGCGTCGTCGGCAGCTTCGATCATCGAGCGCCATCTTAGCGCCACTCGCGACCCTGCTATGCTCCGGACGTCGACGATGCCCGACGAGCACGACCCGGACCCGACACCCGCCGCGCCCACCGGGGCACCGGCCGCCGTGCGGGAGTTGGTGAAGGCCCGATTGCTGCAGGCGACGCTCGGCGAGCACGCCGCCGCGCGCCCGCTGCTCGACGGTCGCTACCGCCTCGTCCGCGAGATCGGTCGCGGGGCCACCGGGACGGTGTGGGAGGGCGTGCACGACACGCTGCGGCGGCCCGTGGCGATCAAACTCCTGCGCGGATCCGCGGCGCCCGACGCCGCGGCTCGGCTGCTGCGCGAGGCGATCGCGGCGTCGTCGATCGGCCACGAGCACATCGTCGACGTGATCGACTTCGGCGTCGACGCCGAGGGCCAGGCGTACCTGGTGATGGAGCTCCTCGTCGGGGAGTCGCTGGCCGCCTGGCTCGAACGGCACCGGAGGATGCCGGCGTCCGAGGCGATCGAGGTGCTGCTCGAGCTGGCGGACACGCTCGCGGCGGCCCATCGCGTCGGCATCGTGCACCGCGACGTGAAGCCGGCGAACGTCTTCCTGGTGCGCGGCGCCGACGGCCGTCGGCACTGCAAGCTCCTCGACTTCGGGTTGTGCAAGCCGCTGGCGTCCGGATCCACGGATCTCACGGTCACCGCGGACGGCTCGATCCTCGGCACGCCGACGTACATGGCCCCGGAGCAGATCCGCGGCGACGAGGTCGATCCGCGCGTCGATCTCTACGCGCTGGGTTGCGTCGCGTACGAGCTCGTCGTCGGGCGGCCACCGTTCGTCGGATCCAAGGCCGCGGTGTTCGAGGCCCACCTGCGCGCTGCGGTCCCGCGAGCCGCGGAGGTGCCCGCCGAGCTCGCGGCCGCGATCGAACGCGCGATGGCGAAGGCGCCGGGGGATCGATTCGCCGACATCACCGGGTTCGCGGCCGCCCTGCGCGCCGCCCTGCGCCCGGGGGACGGGGCGGCGGCCGCTCCGATGCCGCGTCCGCGCTGGCGTGCGCTCGCTTGGATCGGCGCCGCAGCTGCCGTCGCGATCGCGGGTGCGGGTGTGCGCCCGTCCACCGACGCGCCCGCCATCGTCGCCGCGGCACCGTCGGCGGTGGCGATCGAGCCGGCGGTCGCGCCCGTCACCCTCCCGGCCGCGCCGATCCCGAGCGCCGTGCGACGTGCGACGCCGAGCACGACCGTCGCCATCGAGCCGGCGCCGAAAGTGCCGCCGAAGCCGTCGCGTCGCCGCGCCACGCCCCGCGCGAAGCCGTCGGTCGACATCCCGCCGGTCGAGCCAGCGCCGAAGGCACCGGCACCTGCCCTCGTCGACGGCATCCGCGATCCCTTCGCGGATCGCTGAGGTGCGATGCACCGCGTGACGATCGGCGCGATCCCTCGGCGTCGATGCGGCATGATGTCCGCGGTGACCTCGGATCGCCACGCGCCGCCGCGCGACTACGCGGAGTTCGTGCCCGCGGGCCTGTCGCGCTTCGTCGAGTGCATCTGGACGCGATCGGCGAGCGCGCCCGGGCACGCGCACCGCATCCTCCCCGATGGTTGCGCCGACTTCATCTTCGCCCTGGGCGACGCCCCGGAGGCGTTCGTCGTCGGGCCGATGACGACCGCGGCGGTGGTGCCCCCGCGCGACGGCGCGATGATCGGCGTCCGCTTCCGGCCCGGGATCGCGGCGGCGCTGCTGCGCGCGCCGCTGTCGACGCTCACCGACGCGAACGTCGAGCTGACGACGTGGTGGCCCGACGCGCCGCGCCTCGTCGATGCGCTGCGGTCCACCGACGACGTGCGCGCGCGCGTCGATCGGGTGGCCGCGCGCCTCCGAGCCGCGCTGTCTCGCCGCGCCCCGATCGATCGCGAGCTCGAGCACGCCGCGCTTCGCCTCGCCGGTGCCGACGCCCCCGCGATCGGCGAGCTCGCCCGCGAGCTCGGCCGCAGCCGCCAGCACCTCGCGCGTCGGTTCACCGCGCAGATCGGACTGGGGCCCAAGGTCTTCGCGCGGATCATGCGGCTGCGCCGGGTGCTGCACGGATTGCGCGTCGACCGACCGATCGACTGGGCCGAGCTCGCAGCGCAGCACGGCTTCGCCGATCAAGCCCACCTGACCCACGATTTCGCCGATCTGGTCGGACTCCCGCCGACCGCGTGGGCCGGTTCCATTTCTCCAAGACACCCGGCCGCCGCGGGGTCAACCTCGGGCGCGCCATGACCACCGCACCACCCGCGGGCGCGCTGCGCCGCCTGTCCCCCAACCTCATCGTCGACGCCATCGAGCCGTGCCTGGCGTTCTGGGTCGACCGGCTCGGATTCACCCGGATCGCCGAGGTCGAGCACGGCGATCGTCTCGGCTTCGTGCTGCTGCAGCGCGACGGCGTCGAGCTGATGCTGCAGAGCGTCGCCAGCGTCGCCGACGACGTCGCGCCGCTGGCGAGCGAGAGCTTCCGCGCGAGCCTCTACCTCGAGGTCACCGATCTCGGGCCGATCCGCCGCGCCCTCGAGGGCGTCGCGCGCGTCGTGCCCGAGCGGCGCACATTCTACGGCGCCGACGAGATCATCGTGCGTGATCCGGCCGGCAACGTCGTCGCGTTCGCCCACCGACCGGGGTAGAACTGAAGGTCCGCGCCCGCCGGCGCCATGCACGGGCGTCGGAGCTCCTCCGGCGCCTTGGCTTCTTCGAAAGGTCCTGCCCCATGTCCTGGTCACGACGTTCGGTGTCGTGGGTGTTCTCGCTGTCGCTGGTCGCGTGCTCGGGGGACGACGGCGCCGCCGATCCGTCCACCACGGGGACGGATCCCGACACGTCCGCGGGGACGGATCCCAGCGCGACCTCCTCCGGCGGGGGCAGCACCGACGGCTCCTCCTCCGGCGAGCCGACGACCGCGGGCGAGTCGAGCACCGGCGATGCCCCGATCACGATCGAGCCGGGCGCGGTCTGTGCCCTCGGGGAGCGCATCGGCCTGGTCGAGATCTGGTCGGGCGGTGGCGTCGGCTCCGTGAGCGGGACGATCTACGACAAGGCCGATCCGTGGATCGGACCCGCCGAGCTCGAGAACGCGTCGTGCGCCTTCCACCGGTTCTCGACGACATCGTGCGGCACCTGCGAGGGCGACGAGGTGTGCAGCTTCGACGGCGAGTGCGTCGCGCCCCGCCTCGCGCACACGGACGCGGTGCTCGACGTCACCGCCGCGGGCGAGACCGTGAGCATCACCGCCGACCCGATCACCGGCATGCTGTACGGCGACGTCGACGGCGACGCCGACCTCGTCCTGCGACTGCGCTACGGCGACGTCGATGTCGAGCTGCCGGCTGTCGCCTACGCCCCGGCGCCGGAGGGGCTCGTGGTCGTCGGCGAGGGCGACGCGATGGCGCCGGAATCCGTCGACGCGAGCTGGACCCCGCGCGACGACGGCAGCCGCGTCCGCACCGTCATCCCGATCAACCACCACGCCGCGGGACCGACGTTCACCGCGTGCGACGTGCCGACGAACGCGGGCAACCTCCACGCCGACGCGGGCATGCTCGTGCCGCTGGCGACGATCACCGGCCTCGAGTTCCAGGGCCTCGACGTCAGCCACACCGCGGCGGTGCACCTCGACGCCGGCTGCATCGAATTCCGCCGTGACGTGGCCGTAGCCCGCGCCTTGACGCCGCCGGCCCCCCACGCCACCATCGTCATCGCTTGTCGCGCGCGCTCACCACCGCGGCGGCGAGGCGCCGGTCATGCCTCGTCGCCCTGCTGCTGGTCTTCGCCTTCGGGCTCCAGCAGACCGGCATGACGCGCGTGGTCGATGCGTGCTGCGAGGAGGACGAGGGCGACGCCGTTGCCCACGCCGATGACTGCAGCGAGGCCGACGAGCCCGGCGGCTGTGCGCCGTCGTGCACCGACTGCGGCGGCTGCCCCGGCCCCGCGCGCGTCCTGATGTCGTCGGGCGCGCTCGCCCTCGGGCCCGCCTGCGCGCATCCCCTCGCGATGCACCCGGTCGCGCTCGCGACCGGTCGCGATCCCCATCTGCGGCTCGAACGTCCGCCCCGCGCCTGACGCGGTCGAACCTTCGAACTCCTGCGCCGCGTCGCGTCCCCACGCACGACGTGACGTCGCGCAGCTCGTGTCGCCGTCGGCCCACGCGTGGCCCCGGCTCGACCCACGAACGCCGCGGAGAACCCCCGTGCACCTCATCCCTCTGCTCCTGGGCGGGTCACTCGCCCTGTCCCCACCGCAGCCGAACGCCACTTCGACACCCACCGATCGCCCGCCCGAGACGCCAGGCTGTCGACGCCTCGACACGCCGGGCGCGGCGGCGCGCTGCGCGATCGATCGCGGACCCGCCCTCGCGATCGCCGAGGCCGACGTGGACATCGCCCGGGCGCACCGCGACGGCGCGAAGGTGCTGCTGCCGAGCAACCCGACGCTCGATCTCCTGGTCGCGCGCCGCCGCGGCCCCAGCGATCGCGACGTCAACGTCTACGGGACGCTGCGGCAGGAGGTCGAGATCGCCGGCCAGAGGCGGCTGCGCATGCGGGTCGCCGACGCCGAGATCGACGCGGGCCGAGCCGACGTCGCCGCAGTGCGACGCACGATCGCCGCCGAGGCGATGCTGGCGTACTACGACGTCGTCGCGGCCCAGCGCCTCGAGGCCGAGATCGGCAAGGTCGTCGAGGTCGCGCGCGCGCTCGAGACCCTGGCCCGCGAGCGCGTCGACGCTGGCGCGGCGGCGGGCCTCGAGCTCGAGCTGACCCGCGCCGCGCGGGTCGTCGCCGCGCGACGATGGCTCGATGCCCGGCGACGCGCCGCCCTCGCCCGCGCGGCGCTCGCGAGCCTGGTGGCCGTCGACGACGGTGTCGAGGTCGGCGGCGAGCTGCGACCGCTCGAGTCCACGGCCACGCGTCCGCGCCCCGAGCTCGAGGGATCGGCGGCCCGCATCCGCGCCTGGGAGCGCCGCACCGCCGTGATCCGGCGCGACCGCGTGCCCGAGGCGAGCTTCGTCGCGACGGTGCAGCGCGACGGCTTCGGTGAGTTCGTCGCCGGCGGCGGCGTCTCGCTGGGGATCCCGCTGCCGGCGCCCCTGGGTCGCACGGCCCGCGCCGAGATCACGGCGTCCCGCGCCGAGGCCCGCCGCGCCCGGGGAGAACGCGAACGCGTGCGACGATCGATCGACCTGGCCGCCGCGAGCGCGACCGCCGAGCTCGCCGCCAGCCGCGAGACCCTCGCGCTGTACGAGCCCACGATCACCAAGGGCGCCCACGAGACGCTGGATGCCCTCGGCGCAGCGCTCGCGGCCGGGCAGCTCGAGCTGCGCGACGCGCTGCTCGCCCAGCAGAGCCTGCTCGAGCTGCTCGCGGGGCAGCTCGAGGCCGAGCACCGCGTCTGCATCGCCGCGGTCGAGCTCGCCCACGCCTCCGGTGCAGATCTGGAGGGCGTGCGATGAGACGACTCCACGCGAGGATCGCCGCGTCGATCGTGCTTGCCCTCGTCACCGCGGGCTGCCCCGCGCCCGCCACCGAGGCGCACGGCGGCGAGCACGGCGACGACGACGGGGCGCACGTCGACGAGCCGGGCCACGGCGAGCTACCGACGCGGGTCCAGCTCGCGCCCGAGCTCGCGGAGGCGGCCGGCATCGTCACCACCGCGGTGCGGCGCGAGGTGCTGGTCCGCACCGTGCGGGTCGTCGGACAGATCGAGGCCGATCCGGATCGCATGTCGCGGATCGGCGCCCGCATCGCGGGCACGTTGGCGTCGATCGAGTTCCGCGAGGGCGATGTGGTCGCCGCGGGTCAGCGGCTGGCGACGATCCGCGCGCCCGATCTCGGCTCGCTGCGGGCGCAGCGGACCTCGACCGCGGCGCGCCTCTCCGCCGCCAAGGCGCAGCTCGCCCGGCTCGAGGGGCTCGAGGCCAAGCGGCTCGCGGCGGCGCAGGACGTCGTGGTTGCCCGAGCCGCCGTCGCCGAGCTCGAAGCCGATCTCGCGGGCGCCAGCCAGCAGCTGCGCGCCCTCGATCTCGGCCGCGAGCAGCGATCCCGACCCGGCGAGTTCGTCGTCGTCGCGCCGCGGGCGGGCGTGGTGATCGGCCGCTCGGCGGTCGTCGGAGACCCGGTCACGCCCGACACGGTGCTCGGCACGGTCGCCGATCTCGACGAGGTCTACTTCGCCGCCCGCGTGTTCGAGCGCGACCTCGACGACATCCACCTCGGCGCCACCACCGAGGTGACGCTGAACGCGTACCGCGGCGATCCGTTCGTCGGCACGATCGAGCACGTCGGCTACGTCGTCGACGACGCCGCGCGCACGATCCTCGCGCGCGTGCGGCTGCGCAACCGCGAGGCGCGGCTGCGCGTCGGTCTGTTCGGGACCGCCGCGGTCGCGCTGTCCGAGCCGAGCGCGGCCGATCCGGTGCTGGTCGTCGCCCGCAGCGCGGTGACCCAGATCGGTGGCGAGTCGGTGGTGTTCGTCCGCGAGCCCGACGGCCACTACGAGGTCCACCCCGTGGTCCTCGGCGCGTCCTCGCCCGGCAAGCTCGAGGTGGTCCACGGCCTGCGCGAGGGCGAAGAGGTCGTCACCGAGGGCGTCTTCACCCTCAAGAGCACGATGCTGCGCAGCACCTTCGCCGAGGAGCACCACTGATGGGCCTGCTGTCTGCCATCGTCGAGTGGTCGCTGCGCAACCGCCCGGCAGTGCTGCTCGCGACGCTGCTCATGATCGGGCTCGGGCTGCGCGCCGCGACCCGCCTGCCCATCGACGCGGTCCCGGACGTCACGAACATCCAGGTCCAGGTCATCACCTCGTCCCCGGCCCTGTCGCCGGTGGAGATCGAGAAGTACGTCAGCGTGCCGGTCGAGCGCGCGCTGGCGGGCCTGCCGAAGGTCACCGAGGTCCGGTCGATGTCGAAGTACGGCATCTCGCTGGTGACCGTGGTGTTCGAGGACGGCACCGACATCTACTTCGCGCGCCAGCTCGTGAGCGAGCGGATGGCCGCGGCCCGAGACGCGGTGCCCCGGAGCTTCGGCGAGCCCGAGATGGGGCCGATCACCACGGGGCTCGGCGAGATCTACCAGTTCACGGTGCGCAACCCCGAGCTCGATCTGATGAAGCTCGAGGAGCTGCTCGACTGGGAGATCGCGCCGGCGCTGCGCACCGTGCCGGGCGTGGTCGAGCTCAACAGCATGGGCGGCAAGAACCGTCAGTACGAGATCGTCGTCGACCCCGAGCGGCTGCTGTCGCTCGGGCTCTCACTCGGCGAGGTCGTCGCGGCCGTCGAGCGGTCCAACGCGAACGCCGGCGGCGGCTACCTCGAGCACGCCGACGAGCAGATCGTCATCGGCACCCAGGGCCTCGTGGGTAGCCTCGCGGACCTCGAGCGCGTGGTGCTCGGGGCCACGCCGCAGGGCGCCCCGATCACGGTGGGCATGGTCGGCGACGTGCAGTTCGGCGCGCGCCTGCGCCACGGCGCGGTGTCGATGGACGCACAGGGCGAGGTCGTGGTCGGCGTCGTGATGATGCTGATGGGCAGCAACGCCCGCACCGTCACCGCCGCGGTCGAGGCCAAGCTCGCCGAGCTGCACGACAGCCTGCCCGAGGGCACGGTGATCGAGCCGTTCTACGACCGCGCGTTGCTGGTCGACCGCACCATCCGGACGGTCGCGACCAACCTCGCCGAGGGCGCGGCCCTGGTCGTCGTCGTGCTGCTGGTGCTGCTCGGCGATCTCCGTGCGGGCCTCGTGGTCGCGACGACGATCCCGCTGTCGATGCTGTTCGCGGTGATCGGCATGGAGGCGATGGGCCTGTCGGGCAACCTGATGAGCCTCGGCGCGATCGACTTCGGGCTCATCGTCGACGGCGCGGTGATCGTGGTCGAGAACGCGGCGTGGCGGCTGTCGATGGCCCAGCGCGACGAGGGACCGCTCGGCCGCGCCCGGCGGCTCGAGATCGTCCAGGCCTCGACGCTCGAGGTGCGCCGCGCGACGGTCTTCGGCGAGATCATGCTCGCGGTCGTGTACATCCCCATCCTCACGCTGCAGGGGATCGAGGGCAAGCTGTTCCAGCCGATGGCGATCGTCGTGCTGCTCGCGCTCGCCGGCGCGTTCGTGCTGTCGCTGACGCTCGTACCGGTGTTGACCAGCCTGTTCGTGCGGCCGCGCGACCACGTGCAGACACCGGTCATCCGCGCCGCGCTGTGGCTGTATCGCCCGGTGCTCCGCGGCGTGCTGCGCTGGCGCCTCACCACGGCCGCGCTCGGCGTCGCGGCGCTGGCGTGGGGCTGGTTCGTGGCCATGGGCATCGGCGCCGAGTTCGTGCCCACGCTCGACGAGGGCGACGTGCTCATCGAGGGCCGCCGCCTGCCCGGCGTCGCGCTGTCGACCACGGTGCGAACCGACGACCGCATGCAGCGGGCGCTGCTCGAGATCCCCGAGATCCGCCACGTCGTGTCCAAGTCCGGCGCGCCCGAGCTTGCGAGCGACGCGATGGGCATCGAGCAGACCGACGTGTTCATCTCGCTGGTCGACCGCGCACAGTGGCGCGACGGCCTGACCAAGGAGGCCCTCGCCGACGAGATCGCCGAGGTCGCCGAGGCCGCCGTGCCCGAGGTCGCCTCGGGGATCTCACAGCCGATCGAGATGCGCACCAACGAGCTGGTCGCAGGCGTGCGCTCCGACATCGGCGTGATCGTCTATGGCCCCGACCTCGCGACGCTCGGCGACATCGCGGCGCGCATCGCCGACGCCGTGCGCGACGTGCCCGGCGTCGTCGACCTGCAGGTCGAGCAGGTCGCGGGCCTGCACTACCTGCGCATCGTCCCCGACCGCCGCGAGCTCGAGCGCTACGAGCTCACCATCGACGACGTCAACCTCGTCGCGCAGAGCTTGTCGGTCGGCCGCGACGCTGGCGTCGTCCTCGAGGGCGACCGGCGCTTCGACATCGTGGTCAAGAGCCGCCACGGGTTCGCCGGCGACCTCGAGGCGATCGCCAGCCTGCCGCTCCGGACCCCGCGGGGCGAGATGATCTCGCTCGGCGACATCGCCGAGATCTCGATCGCCGATGGCCCTGCCGTGGTCAACCGCAGCGCCCAGAGCCGCCGGCTCATCGTGCAGTTCAACACGCGCGGCCGCGACCTCGTGTCCGTCGTGCAGGACGCCCAAGCCGCCGTCGCCGAGGTCACGCGCCCCGACGGCTACCGCATCGAGTGGGGCGGCATGTTCGATCACTACCTCAGCGCGCGGGCTCGCCTGGCCGTCATCGTCCCGTTCGTCCTGGTCGGCATCGTCTTCCTCCTGTGGATGGCCTTCGATGCGCTGGGCCCCGCGCTGCTCATCTTCAGCGGCGTCCCCTTCGCGACGGTCGGCGGCGTGCTCGCGCTGTCGCTGCGCGACATCCCCTTCTCGATCTCCGCCGGCGTCGGCTTCATCGCGCTGTTCGGCGTGGCCGTGCTCAACGGCCTCGTGCTCGTCGGCGTCGCCCGCGACCACGAGGCCGAGGGCATGTCCCGCGCCGAGGCGATCGCCGCGGCCTGCGAGCGACGCCTGCGGCCCGTGCTGACGACCGCGCTCGTCGCCGCGCTCGGCTTCGTCCCGATGGCGCTGTCGGTCGCGCCGGGCTCCGAGGTGCAGCGGCCGCTGGCGACGGTGGTCATCGGCGGGTTGATCAGCGCGACCTTGCTGACGCTCGTGGTACTGCCGGCGCTGTACGCCATGGCGGGGCGGCGCCGACGCGAGGGGTAGACACGACGGCGCGGTCGATCCCTCCTCACCCGCGCGTGCGGGCCCGATCGATCTCGGCCTCGACGACCGCACTGCGGCTCCGGTAGTGCGCCACGCGGACCTCCAGATCCACCCGCTCCATCCGCGCGAGCGCGCGGCCGATCGCGCCGGTGATCCACTCGCGTCGATTGCCGAACGCGCCGCCGCCGAGCAGCGTCAGCCACACCCTGCGCCGCCCCGCGAGCACGGCCGCGCGCAGCGTCGCCTCGTAGGCCGCGTCGAGCACGAGCGTCGCGAGCGGCTCCCAGTCGTCGAGCCCGACGCGCGTGTAGCCGCACGACAGCGCCGAGCAGAACACCTGGGTCACATGGGTGGGCGTGACCGGCTCGGTGTAGCGGGTGGCGAACGTCACCTCGACATCGCGGTGCAGGCCGATCTTCACCGCGCCGAGCAGCGCCTCGCGATCGTGCCGGCGGAGCGCCCGCTTCAGTCGCTCGAGCCGCCGCTCGTCGGAGTGGGTGTACCCGTTGACGACGTCCCAGTACTCGCCGCGATCCCCGAGCATCGCCGCGAGCGCATCGAGGTTGTCCAGCTGACGCTCGCGCGTCTGGCCCCGCGCTCCACCGACGTCGGCGAAGTAGTTCCGCACCACCGTGGCCGGCGCCGCGGCGAGCGAGCACGCCGGCCCCTGCGTCGGGTCGAACGCGTAGCCGGTCACGCCGTCCTCGGGCACGACCTCCGGCCCCGCGAACTCGAGGCAGTTGAACTGCGACGCGACCTGGAACACGGCGCCTCGGTTCTCGGGCCGCGCGTGGAGCTCGAGCACGTCCCCGATCACCTCGTGCGTGGCCTCGAGTCGGCCGGGCGCACCGCCCTGGGTCTGCGCGCGCAACCACGCGAGCGACGGCGTGGTGAACTCACCGACCGCGAAGACCCTCCCGTTGACGAGCGAGCGCAGGCGAGATCCCTCGACCGCGAACGCGCGCTGGGTCGAGCCCCAGTCGCCTTCGACGAACCCGAACAGGCGCTCGAACCAGGGGTGGGGGTCACGGGGCATTCGGACGCCCAGGGTAGCCCGCGGCCCCCGCGGACATCTGCCATTTTGCTCGATTGCGAGTGTCATTATTAGATGTGCTCTTCGTATTCAATCGAGTTTATCGATGCATTGGCGAGGCCGGCTCCGTCGGTCCGCGTGTGAAGCGCATCCCCGGGGTAAAGGCTGTGGAACGTTGTCCCGATGGACAGCTGGAAACCGGACGCAAGTCCTGCGAGTTCGCGGGATCGTCGAACCGTAGTTCCCGTCACCAATGCCATTGACAATTCGGACGCCCACTGCTGTAATGATGGTCCGCTCGAATGTGTCGGGCGTGCCTTTGTTCCTCATCGCCTCGGCGGCGGCCGGCCCTCGGCTCGTCCGACGGCGAATCCCTCTTGGGATCGCCCTGGGGCCGTGCGGCCCGTCGACGCGGTGAGGGCGTGGCAGTCGGTTTGGAAGGACTGCATGCTGGCCGCCGATCACCCCCTCGCGACGCTCACCACCCTGGCCCACGGCCGTGTGAGCGGCGAGCTGATCGCATCGTCATCCCGCGGTGAGACCCACGTGTATCTGGTCCTCGGGCGCCTCGCGTGGGCCACCGATTCGCGGCGCCCGCAGGGGTTCGCGGGGCAGCTGCAGCGCACGGCGGGCATCGCCGCCGAGACGCTGCGCGAGGTCGCGGACGAGTGCCGCCGGGGGGCGCTCGGCGTCGCCGGGGGTGCACCGTCGACCACGGCGGGTGTCCCGGCCACGGCGTGGTGCGTGGAGACGCACATGGATCACGCGCCGCCGTCGCTGGTCTCCGACGAGCGACAGGCGTGGTGCTTCGGCGCGCGCCTCGTCGGTGACGGCGCGCGCTCGGTGTGGCTCGATCGCAACGGCGCCCAGGGGCTGGGATGGGCGGACCTCGCTGCGCTCACGTGCTCCCTCGCCTCGACGACATCGACCCGAGCCGAACGACAGCACCGAGCAGAAACGACCCCAAGGAACGCATGAGCAACGCAAGAGAGACCCTCCCCAAACTCCTCGAGATCGACGGGTTCGTCGGCGCCTGCATCGTCGACATCAACAGCGGCATGACGCTCGGCGCGATCGGTGGTGGCGGCATCGACCTCGAGGCGGCGGCCGCGGGCAACACCGAGGTCGTTCGGGCCAAGCGCAAGACGATGAAGGCGCTCGACCTCGCCGACGACATCGAGGACATGCTCATCACCCTCGGCAAGGCCTATCACATCATCCGACCACTGCAGTCCAACGACTCGCTGTTCGTCTATCTCGTCCTCGATCGCTCGAAGGCCAACCTCGCGATGGCCCGCCTCACCCTGCGCAGCATCGAGAAGGACCTCGTCGTCGTCTGAAGCCACGTCCCCACCCTCAGAGGAATTCCACCATGCCATCCGAGAAGCAGATCCAAGACATCTTCGACCGCATCGCCACTGACATCCCCGGCTTCATCGCCGCGTCCCTCGTCGACCTCGACTCGGGGATGACGCTCGGCGCACGATCGCTGCGCGCCGACTTCGACCTCACCGCCGCCAGCGCTTACAACAGCGAGATGGTGAAGCAGAAGCTCAAGATCATGAAGGCGCTGAACCTCAACACCACGCTCGAGGACATGCTGCTGACGCTCGGCGATCAGATCCACCTGATCAAGGTCGTGACGCCCGGGACGTTCGTCTACCTCGCGGCCGACCGTTCCCTGTCGAACCTCGCGATCATCCGCAACGCCGTGAACCGCCACGCCCCGGGCCTGGCCTGACGGAGGCCCCGCTCGGGAACCCCTTGGCGGCCGACGCAGAGCCCGATCCCTCGATCGTGATCCGCATCGTCTATGACGGCCCGCCCGAGGTCGGCAAGACGACGAGCGTGCGCGCGCTCGCTCGCAGCTTCGGCCGCCAGGTCTTCACCCCCGAGGAGCAGAACGGGCGCACGGCCTATTTCGACTGGATGGAGCACGTCGGGGGGAGGTTCGACGGGGCCCCGATTCGCTGCCAGGTCGCCAGCGTACCCGGCCAGCGGCGCTGGCGCCCCCGTCGCGACCGCCTCCTCGACCAGGCCGACGTCGTGGTCTTCGTCGGGGACACCAGCGCCGCCGGGTGGTCGGGCTCCCGCGCTTCGCTGCGACGCCTGCTCCGGCGCCTCGCGCGACGCGACGGGCCGCCGGTCGGCGTCGTGTTCCAGGCGAACCGCCGCGACGTGCCCGATGCGCTCCCCCTCGCGCACGTGCGCCAGGAGATCGGCGCCGAGCACGTCGCCGTCATCGAGTCGGTCGCCATCGACGGGACCGGCGTCCGCGAGGCGTTCGTGTTCGCGATCCGGCTCGCGCTCGATCGCGTACGCGAGGAGCAGCGCCGGGGGCTGGAGTCCGGCCACACCCGCGCCGAGATCGACGTCGACGACCTGCTCACGGACCTCATGTTCCTCGAGCAGGGCGATGACGATGAAAGGGTCACCGACCTCATGTTCCTCGAGCAGCGTGACGATGAGGGGCCGGTGACCGACGGCACGACCGCGTGCGCGGCCGTGGACGACGACGCGCCGCTCGCCCCCACGCACGAGGTCCCCAGCGGCTTGGTGTGGCCGCCGATCGAGGGCCGCATCGTGCTGCGCGACGCGAGCCGTCCGCACGCCCGAGGACACGGCGACGCCGCGGGGAACTGGGTCGTGTCGCTCGCGGGCGACTGGCAGGCCCACAGCGCCGCGGACGCGGTGTTCACCGATCGCGACGAGGGCCGCGAGCGACTGGTCGCGTGGGCGCGCGCTCACACCTCGGCCCTGGGGTTGCTCTCGCGGCAGCGCTGCATCGCGCTCGCGGAGACCGGCGACGGCAGGTGGCGGCTGTGGCAGGTCGTGCTGTCGCAGCCCTCCCTGCGCGAGCACCTCGCCGAGGCCGACGGTGCGGTCGATGTCGTGCGCCGCCTCGGCGCGATCGGCCGAGCGCTCGCGGAGGCGCGCGAGGCGAGCGCGTCGTCCGTCCTCTGTCCCCCTTGCACCCTCGACACCCTCGGGCTCTCGGAGCTCGGGCGGGCGATCTACGTCGGCATGGCCCCCCCGGCCGGGACGCGCGTCGCGGACGCCGCCGATGAGGCCTCGCTCGCGCGCGAGCTCGCCGCCAGCATCCTGGAGCGAGGTGGGGATCTGCACGCCGTGCGCGCTGGTCTCCTCCGCGCTGCGGACGTCGACTTCGGACCGCGCAGCGCCCTGCGCGAGCGGCTGCTCCTCGCCCTCGACATCCACGAACACGCGGGGGCACGACCGTGCTGAGACCCGGACGTGGCACCATGGCGGACGGGATGTCGTTGGGCGCGCGCACGTCGACACGGCCGACCTCCGAGCTGCGGGCGATCGCCGCGCGGGCCGAGCTGCTCGTGGCGATGCGCGCGCTCGGCTCCCGCATCGCGGCCATCGACCCGCGCGAGGGCGAGGACGATCCGTCCCGGCTCGAGGCGCAGGCGCGAGAGCTGCAGCTCCTGCTCGCGGAGGCGATGGACACGCTCGGCGCTCTGCGCCGCACCGACGAGGAGTCGCGCACCGCCGAGGGCACCGGCGAGTTCGACCTCCTCGTCGACGACGCGCTCGACGAGGGCAGCACCGCCCGAGCGCCGGTCCTGTCGCCGCCGCGCCTGGCCAACGTCTGCTTCGCCGGCAAGTTCGAGCTCGGTCGGGTCTTGCGCGAGCTCGGGTGCGCACGTCAGCCGCCCGAGACGCTCGTGGCCGCGGAGACCGCCCGCCGCAAGCTGCTGCGGGTGTTCCGAGCGGTGCTCGACGCCACCGACGACGTCAGGGACGACGAGCCGCCGTGGCGATACGAGAGCACCGATCTGCGCTCGGCGCTGGTGGTGCGCCGCCTGTACGCCGAGTTCCGCCGCACGCTGCGGCGGCCCACCGCCGACGACGCCGATGCGGTGCTCTCGGCGATCCGCTACGCCGCGGGCGCCCTCGCCACGCTCGTCGCCTCGCCCGCGTATGCCGAGGCACGCGCGTCGGATCGCGCGCTGCTGCGACGGCTGCACGCGCGCGCGTTGACCTGGGCGCGAACCGATCGCAGCGTGACCGGCGGGCTGCAGGTGCTCGACGACGTGTGGACCAGCGCAGATCTGCTGCGCGACATCAACCGACGCCAAGAGCTACGGGCCCACGACGCGATGGCGCTGCGCGTCGCGAGTGACGGGCCCGCCGACGACCCCGCGTCGTGGCGCGCTCGACTCGATGCCCTCGTCGGCCTCGACGACACGCTCGACGCGGCGATCCTCCGGGTCGCCGACGCGACCGATCTCGAGTCCCTCGCGCGCCACATCGCGGATCGGGCCGCGCAGCTCCGGTGAGGCGGCGATGCGAGCGACCGCGCCCACGCCCCTGTTCGGCTTCAACAGCACCGTGCATCGTCGGGGGCTCAGCTTCCACGTCCAGACCGAGGACTCGGGCGTCGGTCATCCACACGTGATCACGCACGTGTTCGCCGAGGGCGGCCGCATCGTCGCGACCCGTCGCACGAGCTACGCCGAGCACGTCGCCGCGCCCGATTGCCACGACCTCGTGCGGCGGCTGTTGCTCGGCCAGCACCGCGACGCGATCGTCGCGCTGCAGGCCGGCGAATTCGACGATGTACTCGCCTGGCTCCCCGAGCCCGCAGAGGTCGACCTCGAGCCCACCGAGGTCCGCGTCCCCGAGCCGGCGGCGAACGATCGCGCCGCGGCGCCGCGCGCCGCGGGCCCCGCGTTGATCGGGCTCGACCCCACGTCCGAGTCGCTCGACGACGTGATCCTCCGCGACGTCGTCCTCCAGATCGCCGCGGTCGGCCCCGCGCACGAGACCGCGAACGAGACCTGAAGCGTCACTGCGAAAATCCACCGCATTCCCCCGGCCGCGCCTCGATGACATGCTGCAGACGTGGTCGAGTGTCGAGGCGCCGCACCGCCTCGGGGGAACGCTCGACGACCCGGACGTCTTGGTGACTCCATGCACCGGAGTCACCAAGACGACCCCGGACTTTCGCTGCGCCCGTGACACCGCGTCCCTGACGCGGCGCCTCACTGCCACGGGTCGGCGAGCGCCGGATCGGTCAGGAACGCGTCGTCGGTGAGCGAGGCGAGGAACGCCAGCAGGTCGGCCCGGTCCTGCGCGTCGAGCTCGAAGCCCGGCACGAAGCTGCTCCGCAGCGGGCTCTCGCTGCCGATCCCCGCGTTGGGACCGTCGGCGATCGTGCGGCCGCCCGCGGCGTAGTGGTCGAGGACCTCGCCGAGCGTCGCGATGCTCCCGTCGTGCATGTACGGCGCCGTGACGGCGATGTTGCGCAGCGTCGGCACGCGGAAGTGGCCCATGTCGCCCGGCTCCATCGTGATCTCGACGAGGCCGGTGTCGATCGCCGGGTACGCGCCCTCGCCGTCGACGTTGTAGAGCCCGGTGTTGTGGAAGCGGACGTCCCAGCTGCTGGCGCCCTCGTAGTAGGCCGTGTCCGTGAAGTTGAAGTTCACGTGGCAGTGGAAGCACTCGGCGGGGTGCGAGTTGAACAGCTGGTAGCCGCGCTTGGCCGCCTCGTCGACGGCGTCGTCGTCGCCGTCGTAGAACCATCGGTCGAAGGCCGAGCGGCCGGAGATCAGCGTGCGCTGGAACGCCGAGAGGGCGTACACGACGTTGGGCGCCGTCAGCGGCTCGGCCTCGTCGGGGAACGCGGCCGCGAAGAGGTCGGCGTACAGCGGCTCGACCGCGAGGTTGGCGACGAGCTCGGCCTCCGAGTCGAGCCCGAGCTCGATCGGGTTGTCGCCGAACATCGGCACCAACGCCTGCCGCTCGAGCTCGGTGAGGAACGGGTGCGCCCAGGTGAGGCTGGCGTTGTACGCCACGTTCGCGAGCGACATCGAGTTGCGGCGGTGGATCTGCCCGGTCTCGCCGACCGCGGTGACGCGCCCGTCGGTGAACGCGAGCTCCTGCAGGTGGCACGTCGCGCACGCGTACGTGCCGGAGCCCGACATGCGCGTGTCGTAGAACAGGTGGCGTCCGAGCTCGACCTTCGCCGCGCTCATCGGGTTGTCCGGCGGCACGTAGGGCTCGGGGAAGCCCTCGGGCAGCGCCCACTCCCAGCCCGGCTCGCCGGTGGTCCCCGATCCGGAGCTGTCGGGATCGGGACCCTCGGTCGCGACGGTGCCGGAGCTCGAGCCCGCCGAGGTCGAGTCGCTCGACGCAGCGGTGGTGCCCGTCGATCCCACGCCGCTGGAGCCTTCGGCCGGCACCGCGCCCGGATCGTGGCAGCCCCCGACGAGGACGACGAGCGCGACGGTGGCGATGCGCCGCGCCATCACTCGACCGTGAAGACGATCTGCGTGGGCGACGGCAGCCCGGTGTCGAGGTCCAGACCGACGCGATCGAACAGCGGCGGGCACGCGTCGCCGACGGAGTGGCACATGCTCTCGACCGCGAGGTCGGTCTCGCCGAACAGCGCCGCGACGTCGATGACCGCGGTGTTGGCCGCGACGTCGAAGCCCTCGAGCCGGATCTCGGCGCGATTGGGCAGGCCGCACTCGACCTCGTCGACGCCCGGCACGCCGGTGCAATCGTTGCTGCCCAGGTGCAGCAGGCCGACGCCAGCGACGCCCTCCGCCACGACCTGGCGCAGCTCGACCTTGAGGAACTTGTAGCCGTACAGCCAGCCCCAGGTCATCGTCCCGGCGTCGAGCGGCGGCGGCAACGTGAGCGGGTCGGCGTGGTTGAGATCCTCGGGCACGCCGAGGGTGAAGACCAGGCCGTCGTAGTCGCCCGTCGGCACGACGCCGGTGACCTCGGTGCGGGTCTCGGCGTTGCCCTCGGTGCACGCGCCCGTGGCGTCCTCGAAGTCGACCATCGCCACGGTCTCGGCCTGCCACGGCTCGACGACGTCGAGGACGACGGGGACCTCGGTGCCGTCGTCGGCGCGGATCAGTCGGACGTCCTGGACGAAGAAGCGCAGGTCCATCGGCTCGACCTCGACCGGCGGGTTGCCGACGGCCGCGTAGCTCTGGCCGCACGCGAACGGCTCACCGTCGACCGTCGCGCCGAAGTTGATGCTCACCGGCTGCATCGCCTCGCCCGTGTCGGTGCCGCTCGAGCTGTCGGCGGGGCCGTCGGTGGTGGACGTGCCGGTCGTCGTGTCGGCGACGCCGCTGCTCGACTCGCCGGTGGACTCCGCGCTCGTCGGCGCCGTGGTGGTCGGGGACGTCGTCGGATCGCCCGAGGCACCCGAGGAGCCCTCGGTCGTGGTCGTGGTGTCCGCTTGTCCGCCGCCGTCGTCGCCGCCGCAGGCGAGGCCGAGTAGAGAACCGAGGACGAGGGCGTAGGTGCAAGCGGAGCGGTCGGACATCCGCGCGAGACTAGGCCGAGTGGCGCGCGGAGTGCCTGCGGTAGAACTTCGCAGGTGCCCCGCGGCTGGTGCGGCGTATTTGCGCAGGCGCATGTCGCGAGCGCGGCGTCATGGGCTCGGATCGATCTCCCAGATCGTCACGCCGGCCGCGTCGTCGCGCAGCACCGGGTGGATCCGGAGCAGCTCGCGTCGCGCAGCGTCGATGCCGTCCAGCGGGCCGCCGTCGGGCGCGACGAGGTATCGCGTGCCGAGCACGCGCAGCGCCACGATCCCGCGGCCGTGCGGCAGCTTCCGGGCCGCGTGCTCCGCTCGGTTGTAGGGCCCGGGGAAGTAGCTCGAGTAGCCGTTCACCATCGGGTGGCCGTGCTCGAGGCCGAGCAGCATCGCGGCGGCGGTGCCCGCGTAGTCGCAGACGTCGCCGGTCGCGGGGAAGGGGATCCACGCGATCGGGGCGTCCGCCGGCGCCTCGTCGCGCAGCCAGATCAGCCATGCGGCGTCGGTGTCCGGCAGCGTCGCCCAGCGCGGCGCCGGCGGGGTGAGCTCGACGAGCAGGAGCACCGCGGCGATCCAGACCATCGTCGGGCCGACCCGGCGCGCGCGCAGGCGGATCTGCAGCGCGCGCAGCCCCAGCATCGCGAGCGCGAGCACGCCGAGCTGCGCGAGGACGATGGCGCGGAACACCGCCCGGATCTGCCCGTAACCGGGCACGTGGTCGGCGAGGAACTCGCTCGGCTCCCAGCCCGCGATCGCGATGCGTGGCGCGAACGCCAGCAGGATCGCGCCGGCGACGAGCGTCAGGAGCATCGCGACGTGGCGACGGCGACGGCGCGACCGCACGACGACGATCGCACCGGCGGCCGCGGCGATCGTGCGCAGGGGTCCAGGGTCGAACGCGCGATCGGTCGGGTGCGCCGCGACGGCCGCGGCGGGGAGCGGGACGAGGCCCGACCACGGCACGCGCCAGAGCTCCCTCGGCCGGCCCGCGCCGCGATCCTGGCTCTGCTCGGTGCGGCGCAGGCCGAGCGCCTCGAGGGTCGCGCGCTGCGGCAGGGCGATCGGGGCCGAGCCCGCGGCCGCGATCACGAGGGCCAGGATCGCGGGCAGCACCACGGCACCGCGCAGGTGCTCGCGGCGCAGCAGCCACGCCCCACACACCGGCAACAGCAACGCGGTGGCCAGGGTGAGCTGCCCGCACGTCGCGACGCCCGCGGCGGTCGCGAGGCCGAGCTCGACCGCGCCGCGCCGCGCCCGAGCGCCCGTGCGTGCGTCGAGCAGCTCGCCGGTCGCCTGGATCATCCACACCAGCGGCCACACGCCGACCAGCGGCAGGACCCCGAGCTCCTGGTGGACGAACGGCAGCAGCACTGCGATCGCGCCGCCGATCGACGCGAGCGTCGGCCCCGTGCGCAACCAGAGGAGCCAGCGTCGGACGAACCATCCATTCGCGACCAGCGTGGCGAACACCGCGAGGGTGGTGCAGCCCGCGAGCGGGAGTCCGAGGGCGTGCGCGGGCCAGGTCACCACCGCGAGCAACGGCATGGACTCCGACAGCGCCAGCGCGCCCTCGATCGGGTGGAAGATCGGCGCGTCCCACCACGACCCGCTCGACCACCACGCCGCGGGGGCGTCGAGGCGCGCGTGCGCCCAGCCGATCGCCCACGACAGGGCGAACGGCACCGTGTCACAGGGCTCGGTGCCCGCGACGACCGCGCCGGTCAACGCGCCCTTGGGCGGACGCAGCACGGCGATCGCGATCGCGAAGTAGGCGAGCAACACCGCGGCGCTGCGGCCCGGGCCGCGGATCCGCAGCGACACGGCCGGCACGATAGCAAGCCGCGCCGGCCGCGGCACCGCGGGGGGAGGTGCGAAAATTGACCGCAACGCGCGGCCGCCCGCGCGCGTTGACGCTCCCGGGCCGCGGGGCCGAAGCTCCCGCCATGATCGATTCTCGTACCCCCACGATCGCCCTCGCCTTCGCGCTCGCCGGCCTCTTCCCCGCCCTTGGCTGCGGCTCCGACGACTCCGGCGACACGGGTGCGACGACCCACGATCACGACCACGGCGCCGAGACCAGCGCGACGGCCACCGCCACCGCGACGGCCACCGCGACGGGCAGCACCGGCGATCACGACCACGCCGCCGAGACCACGGCCGGCGACCACGACCACGCCGCCGACACGGGCGCGAGCACCACTGACGACCACAGCGTCGACACCGACGCCGACGACCCGATCGTCGCCTACTGCGCGTGCATGCTGACCAACTGCCACGACCAGTACCACGCCAAGTGGGGCGAGGATCACGTGGCGTCCGAGGAGGCCTGCATGATGGAGGCCCAGGCGCTGCCCACCAACGGCGCGCCGATCGAGTCGGGCAACTTCCTCGAGTGCCGCCAGCACTTCTGCGACGCGGGCGCGGCCGACGAGGCGCTCTGCGAGAACGCCATCGGCAACGCCGTCTGCGTGTGATCCGTCAGCGGCGGCGCGAGGGCAGCACCGCCTGCAGCCCCAGCGAGCCGCCCACGTCGAAGTCCCGCCGCGGCGTCACGGGCACCTGCACCGACGCCGCGAGCATCCCCCAGGACGCGAAGCTCCACGACAGACCGCCGGTCACGTAGACGGCGGTCGTGCCGATCTCGCGATCGAGCTCGGTGACCCGACCCGCGCGGCAGAAGGCCGCGCCGCCGTCGGGATCGCGGCACCAGCTCGCGACGCGCACGACCGCGAGCAGGCCGGCCGACGGCGCGAGCTTCCCCCAGAAGCGGTAGCCACCCTGGGCGCCCGCGCTGAGATCGATCGCGGTGCCAGCCGGTCGCGTCTCGATCGGCGCCACGGCGAGCACCTGCCAGAACGCGCGGTGGTAGTTGCGGGTGAACACCGCGTACGGCGACAGCACCCACGTGTGCCCGGGGTCGGTGGTGAACCGCACGGTCCGCGTCGGCAGCGTCGCGTTGACGCCGAAGCTGAGCACGCGGTGGAACAGCTTGTCGGCGTGCAGCGTCACGCGGGTCAACAACCGCACGCTGCCCAGGCCGACCTTCGGCGCCTCGAGGTCCTCGTCGATGATCTGCAGGGGCAGCTGCGCGCCGAACGAGACCCACGGGTGCGGCGAGTACTCGCCGAGGATCGACGTCACGTACGCCGAGTGCGGCACGAGCGACGAGCGCTTCGATCGGCTCGCCTCCTGCAGCACGAGGATCCGCGACACCGCCGCGCCCGTGCCCCCGCCGAGCGAGTTGAGGTTGCGGACCGCCTCGGACGCGCCGTGGCCCGGCGTGTGATCGGCGTGGGCGATCGAGGGCCACGCGAGCGCGAGCGCGAGGCCCGACGCGCGCAGCAGTCCGACGCGGCTCATCGACGCGGCTCCCGGACGTCGTGGCAACCGACGCAGCCGCGGCGATCGTTGACCATCCATGTCGCGACAATGGGCGCGGTCGCAGCGATCGGCGCTGCGCCGTGGGCGACGCCATGCGCCTCGGCCTCGACCTGCGTGGGGTGACAGCCGAGGCAGCTGGTGTCGGCGGCGGCCGGCGACACGCCGCGGTGGTGCTTCGCGGCGCGGATCCCTGGCGCGAACGCGGGCAGGCACGCGCCGAGCAGCGCGGCGGCGAGGAGGATCGCCCGAGGCATCGACGCGGCCGAGGATACCCGCCGACGCTGCACCGCGCCCCGTGGCGATTCTTCGCAGGACCGGGGGATCCGTGCCCGCCCGACCCACCGGGGCCGACGATCGCCGAACTCGCGTAGCGGTGGCTGCGCGTGCGTGACGGCGGGCGCGCGGTGGGACTAGCGTCGAGGCGATGACCGTCGCCCATCGCCTCGCCTGGTCGCTGCTGGTCCCCGCGCTCGGCTGCGGGGGCGACGGCCTCGGCACCACCATGGCGTGGGACAACACCGACGGCCTGCCGTCGAGCAGCGGCGGGGTCGACACGAGCACCACGGCCAGCGTCGATCCGAGCGCGCCCGCGGGCACCTCGAGCGGCCCCGCCGACGGCTCCGACGACGACGGCGCCACGCCGCCCGATCTCCCCGCGGTGGATCCGTGCCCGCGCGTGCGTGTCGTGTCGCCCGACGAGGTGCTGAACGTGCGGCCGGATCCGTCGACCGCGAACCCCGAGATCGGGCAGGTCGCGGACGGCACGATCTTCGACGTGGTCGACGAGGTCGTCGGCGAGTCGATCGACGGCGACACGCAGTGGTTCGAGATCGACTACCTCGGCCAGTCGGGCTTCATCTCGGGCGTGTTCGCCGAGTGCACGCTCGAGGAGCCGCCCTCACCGCCCGACGGCTACTACGTGCCGCTGCCGTGCGGCATGCAGGCGACCATCACGCAGGGGAACAACGGCGAGCTGTCGCACAACGGGCTGCACGCGTTCGCCTTCGACTTCGGCGTCGGCCTCGGCACACCGCTGCTCGCCGCCGCCGAGGGCGTGGTGACGCTGGTGTTCGACGAGACCGGACCGGGCGATGCCTGCTACGACGGCGGCGGCCCCGAGTGCGGGCCGCTCGGCAACCTCGTCATCGTGCTGCACGGTGACGGCTCGACGACGCTGTACAAGCACCTGAGCGTCGTGCAGGTCGCCCCGGGCGACGAGGTCCCGCGCGGCGGGCAGCTCGGGCTGTCGGGCACGACCGGCTACTCGACCGGACCGCACGCCCACGTCATGCGCATGGAGAACTGCGGCGCGTACAAGTGCCAGTCGATCCCGATGGAGTTCGTCGAGGCGGGCGTGCCGCAGACCGGCGACGTCGTGGTCTCGCAGAACTGCCCGTAGCGCGGCCCGCCAGTTCGCCTATGCTCGCGCCCGCCGTGGCGACCCCGAAGCCCCCGCGCCGAGCGCAGCCCAGCCCGCGCGCCGAGCCCGACGATCCGCTGCGCGCCGCGATTGCAGCGCTCGAGGCGGTCGATCGCGATCTGCTCGTCGTCCTCGCGCTCGTGGTCAAGCCCGTCACGCGCACCGACTGGACCGAGCTCGCCAAGCGCGGCGGGATCACGCAACCGGGCGGCAACGCGTTCGACACCAAGGCGCTCGAGCCCCGCTGCGTGCGCCTCGCCGACGCCGGCCTGGTGGTGGTGCACCGGCCGACCCCGCACCAGATCCTGTACGGCGTGCCGCCGGAGATCGCGATGCCGGTGCTGATCCAGGCCCGCGCCGAGGACCGACTCGCGCGGTTCCTCGGCGACCGATCGCCGCGACGCGGCGCATGGTTCGATCCGTGGATGACCGGCGCCGACCTCCGGCTCGCCGCCGTCATGGGCGACCTCGAGCTGGCCCGACGCGCCCTCGGCTTCGCGCACCTCGACCCCGCCAGCGTCGCGCTGCACATCATCACGGCGCTCGGCCGCACGCCCGAGATCGACTGGTTCGCGGTGCTGCCGAGCGACGCGCACCGCATGGCGTACGTCGCCGCGATCGTCCAGCTCGGGATCGCGACGCTCACCCGCGTGCCCGAGCCGCTGCTGGCGCTCGCGCTGGCGTTCGGCGATCGCTCGCTGAACCTCGAGGTCGCGCGGCTGCTCGCGCTGGGCGGCCAGGCCGAGCGCGCCGCGGCGATCGAGCCGCTGCCGAAGTACGGGGCCGAGGGCCTCGCGGTGATCTCGGCGTTCCATGCCGGCGACTGGGCGCGGACCGCCGCCCTCGGCCACGCCGCGATCGCGACCATGAAGGGCCGCAAGCGCCCGACGCTGCCCGACGTCGAGGGCGTCTGCCACCTGTTCGCGACGCTCGTCGCCGCGGCCGGCGACCCGTTGGGGCTGTCGGCCCTGCGCGCGCGCCTCGAGGCCGTCGCGCAATCCGGCCGCGCATTGCCGGGGCCGTACCGCGTGGCGGGCGTGCTGCACGACACCTTCGCCGGCGCCGAGCCGCCGGAGTACGCCAAGTGCACGCCCGAGGATCGGGCCCGCGGTTGGGACGAGGCGCTCGCCAACTGCCTGCACGATCGTTGGCTCGAGCCGACGCACAGCGTCCACGCGGCGCGCTCCGATCGCGCCGAGATCGAGGCCCTCGTCCACGCGAACGCCTCGCACTGGCGCGCGCACGCCGAGGCCGGGGGCTTCGCGGCGCACGCCCGCGAGTTCGCGGCGATCCTCGCCGCCGAGGCGCCGGCGAAATCGATCGCGGCCGCGTTCCGCCGACGCCCCGCATGGGAGGCCGCGCTCGCCAGCCTCGAGACGCTCGCCGGCGCGTCGGTGGCGGAGGACGCGGGCGCCACCGCGGCGCCGCGCGAGCTGGTGTGGGAGCTCGCGGTCCTCGGCCACCGCGTGTTCGTGACGCCGCGGATCCGCGCCGGCGTGCGGGCGAAGAAGGGCCAGAGCGTGCCGCTCTCGCGCCTGCAGGGCGGCGACGACGAGGGCCTGCTCACCGACGCCGACCGCCGCGTGATCGCGGGCGCACAACCCGATCGCTGGCGTCGCGCGGGCGGCCACGCGTTCGAGCTCGACGACGCCGCCGCGCTCGCGCTCGTCGGTCACCCGCGCGTCGTCGGCCCCGACGGCCTGGCCATCGCGGTCGAGCGCGGGCCGGCGAAGATCCGCACGTCGCGGGTGGGCGAGGGCACCGAGGTCCGCCTGTCACCCGCGGCGCTGCGGGATCACGCGCTGGTCGTGGTGCAGGCCACGCCCGCGCGCGTGGTCCTGTACGAGCGAACGCCCGAGCTCACGCGGCTCGCCGAGCTGTTGGCGCGCGTCGGCACGCTCGCGGTGCCCGACGAGGGCCGCGATCGCCTCGCGCAGGCGCTGTCGCGGCTGACCGCGACCGCCTCGATCGAGGTCGAGGGCGATCTGCCGATCGCGGGCGCCACCGACGTCGCGGCCGATTCGACGCCGGTGCTGCAGCTCGCGTGGGACGGGACCATGCTCACCGTGCGGGCCGCCGTCGCGCCGCTCGGCCCCGACGGCCCGCACGTGCGACCGGGCGTCGGCGCCACCGTGCTCGTCGCCGACGTCGCCGGGGCCGGCATGCGCCGCACGACCCGCGATCTCGCCCTCGAGCGCCGCCGCTGCGAGGCGGTGCAGGACGCCTGCCCGACCCTGGGTGGCTTCGGTGACGGCGAGCTGCACTGGGGCACGACGAGCGTGGCCGATGCGCTCGCGATCCTGCTCGAGCTCGATGCCCAGGGCGACGCGGTGCGGCTGGAGTGGGCGGAGGGCCAGCGGCTCGAGCTCCCGCGGCGCGTCGATCTCGAGCACCTGAAGCTGCGCGTCGGCAAGGGCCCCAAGTGGTTCGAGCTCGACGTGTCGCTGCAGATCGACGAGCACGCGGTGCTGCAGTTCCGCGATCTGCTGCGCGCGCGCGAGGGCACCCGCTTCGTCGCGCTGCCGCGCGGCCGCTTCCTCGCGCTGTCGGACGAGCTGCGCGCGCGTCTCGACGGGCTCGAGGCGATCGGCGAGGCCCACGGCAAGACCCTCGCCGTGGCCTCGGCGTTGCTGCCGATGGTCGAGGACCTCGCCGCCGACGTGCCGGGCGCGAGCTTCGACGACGCGACGCGGCAGCGCCTCGCGCGACTGCGGGAGATCCAGACGCTCGAGCCCCGCATGCCGCGGGGCTTCGCGGCGACGCTGCGCCCCTACCAGCGCGACGGCTTCGTGTGGCTGGCGCGGCTCGGCGAGGCGGGCCTCGGGGCGTGCCTCGCCGACGACATGGGCCTGGGCAAGACGGTGCAAGCCCTCGCGCTGCTGGCCCACCGCGCCAAGCAGGGCCCGGCGCTGGTGGTGTGTCCGACCTCGGTGGTGCTCAACTGGGTCGCCGAGGCCGCCCGCTTCGCGCCCACGCTGCGCATCGTGCCGCTCGCGACCGCGGAGGATCGCGCGGCCGCGGTGCGCGACGCGGGTCCGCGCGACGTCGTCGTGTGTAGCTACACACTGCTCGGCGCGGAGATCGAGACGTTGGCCGCCGCCCGCTTCGCCACCGCCGTGTTCGACGAGGCCCACGCGCTGAAGAACCCGCGCACGCAGCGGGCGACCGCCGCGCGGCGCATCGACGCCGACTTCCGCCTCGGGCTCACCGGCACGCCGCTCGAGAACCATCTGGGCGAGCTGTGGAGCCTGTTCGCGACGCTGGTCCCCGGCCTGCTCGGCGCGCAGACCGACTTCGATCGCCGCTTCGCCGCGCCGATCGCCGCGGGCGCCCGCGAGTCGGCCAACCGCCTGCGCGCGCTGCTGCGCCCGTTCATGCTGCGGCGGCTCAAGTCCGCGGTCCTCGACGAGCTGCCCGCGCGCACCGAGATCACCCTGCGCATCGCCCCGAACCCGGAGCAGCGCGCCTTCTACGAGGCGGTGCGGCGCCGCGCCGTCGAGCACATGGCCGCGCTCGACCAGAAGAAGAAGCGACTGGGCGTACTGGCCGAGATCACCAAGCTGCGGCAGGCCGCGATCGACCCCCGGGTGCTCGACGCCGCGGCCCCCAAGGGCGCCAAGCTCGACGTGCTGTTCGAGCGCCTCGGCGAGCTGCGGGCCGAGGGCCACCGCGCCCTCGTGTTCACGCAGTTCCTCGGCAGCCTGGCCGCGGTGCGCGAGCGCCTCGTCGCCGACGGCTACGAGTTCTTCGAGCTCGACGGCTCGACGCCCGCAGCGGTGCGGGCCAAGCGGATCGACGCCTTCCAGGCCGGCGAGGCCGACGTGTTCCTGCTGAGCCTGCGCGCAGGCGGCCAGGGCGTGAACCTCACCGGGGCCGACTACGTGTTCCACCTCGATCCGTGGTGGAACCCGGCGGTCGAGGATCAGGCGACGGACCGCGCGCATCGCATCGGGCAATCGCGGCCCGTGACCGTGTATCGCCTCGTGACCGAGGGCACGATCGAGGAGAAGATCCTCGCGCTGCACGGGACCAAGCGCGAGATGGCCGAGGACCTGCTCACCGGGATGGAGCGCGGCGAGGGGCTGGACTTCGAGCAGCTGATGGGCTTGCTCGACGGGTGACCCGGCCGCGGCGATTTCGAGCGCGCCGCCGGCCCGAGAATCCAAGCGGAAACGCCGGCCCGAAGCTGTCATGATGCGCTGGCGTCACCCTGCCGTCACGATGCCCCGCCGCCCCACGCCCGAACCGGACGACGACACCCAGATCCTGGGCGAACACCAGCGTGCGGCCGCATCGTCGACGCCACCCACGGTGGGGCAGAACATCGGGCGCTACCTCGTCATCGGCGAGCTCGGGCGTGGCGGGATGGGCCTCGTGCTGCGGGCATACGACCCGCGGCTGCAACGCGAGGTCGCGGTCAAGATCCTGCGGCCCGATCGCGGCGGCGCGGCGGCGCAGGCCGCCCTGGTGCGCGAGGCCCAGTCGATGGCGAAGCTCAGCCATCCCAACGTCGTCGGCGTCTACGACGTCGAGCCCGACGGCGCGACCGTCGTGCTCGCCATGGAGTACGTCGAGGGATCGACGCTGACGAAGTGGCTCGCCGCCACGCCGCGATCGTGGCGCGACATCGTCACGATCGCGATCGAGGCGGGCCGCGGGCTGCAGGCCGCCCACGACGCCGGCGTGCTGCACCGCGACTTCAAGCCGAGCAACGTGCTCATCACGACCGATGGCCGCGCCAAGGTCACGGACTTCGGGCTCGCGCGGATCGACGAGGCGCTGCGGGCCCGCGTCAGCGACGATGTCACGCCGCCACCGCGCGATGCCGACGCCGTGCCGCACGCGGCCGCCACGCTCGAGGGCAGCGCGAGCCCGGAGACGCTCGGTGACACGATCAAGGGCACGCCCGCGTACATGGCGATCGAGCAGCACGCCGGCGCGCAGCTGTCGCCCGCGGCCGATCAGTTCGCGTTCTGCGTGTCGCTGTGGCAGGCGCTCGTCGGCAGCCTGCCGTACCCCGTGCGCGGCCGCACCATGACGATGCTCGCCAACGCGAAGGCGGACGGCCCGCCGCCGTGGCCCAAGCACGTCGAGATCCCGACGCCGATCGTCGCGGCGATCCTGCGCGGCCTCGCGCCGAGCCCCGTCGACCGCTGGCCGTCGATGGCCGCCCTGCTCGCGGAGTTGTCCGAGGCGGTGAGCGGCCGTCGCCGCGCGAGGCTGCTGCGCGTCGCCGGTGCGGGCGCGCTGGTCGCTGCGGTCGCCGGCACCGCGGTCGCGTGGCAGTACCACCGCGACTCGTTGTGCACCGGCGCCGAGGCTCAGCTCGTCGGGGTGTGGGACGACGATCGCCGGGCCCGCGCCGCGCAGGCCTTCGACGCCACCGGGCTGCCCTGGGCGGCGGGGGTGTGGGATCGCGTGCGGCCGACGCTCGACGACTACGCCACGCAGTGGGTGACGACGCACCGCGAGAGCTGCGAGGCCACCAGCGTGCGCGGCGAGCAGTCGGCCCACGTGATGGATCTGCGGATGAACTGCCTGCGTCGCGCGCGACTGCAGCTCGAGTCGACGTCCGCGGCGCTCGTCGACGCGGACGCCCCGACCGTCGAGAAGGCCCACGCCCTCGCGACGAGCCTCCCGAGCCTGACCGCCTGCAGCGACCTCGAGGCGCTGCAGGCCGAGGTGCCGCCGCCCGAGGACGAGGTCGATCGCGCGGCGGTGCGCGGCCTCGAGGCCGACCTCGCGGTCGCGCGCACGCGCCTGGGCGTGGGCGACTACGCCGGCGCGCTGGCGCGGACCGAGGCGATGGCCGACGTCGTCGAGACCCTCGGCTACGAGCCGATCCGCACCTCCTGGTTGCTGGTCGGCGCGCGCGCGCAGGACGGGCTCGGCGAGTACGCCGCGGCCGAGGCGGCCTTCACGGCGGCGCTGCGATCGGCCCTGCAGTCGCGCCAGCCCACGCTCGCGGCCGCGGCGGCGCAGGAGCTGATCCTCGTCGTCGGCGGCGAACAGCACCGCCACGGCGAGGGCCTCGCGTACGCGCAGACCGCCCTCGGCCTCGCGGCGGGGCTGGGACCCGAGACCCAGGCGCGGGCCAAGAGCAGCGTCGCGAACATCTACGGCTTGAAGGGCGACATCGCCAGCGCCGAGGCCGAGCTGCGCGCCGCGCTGGCGCTGTGGGAATCCGTCGACGCGACCTCGCTCGGCTCCGCGAGCGCGCGGGCCAACCTCGCGATCGTCCTGGCGATGCAGGGCAACGTCGTCGAGGCCGAGTCGACGCTGCGCGCCGCGCTGACGATCTACGAGGCGCGACTCGGCCCCGATCACCCGCAGATCGCAGCCCTGCGCAACAACCTCGCGGTGATGGTGCGGCGCCGCGAGAGCGCCGCTGCCGAGGGCACCGCGGCGACGAGCGACACCGCCGAGGGAGCGATCGCCGAGGCGAAGAAGGCCATCGCGATCTACGAGAAGTCCCTCGGCGCCGAGCACCCCGATCTCGCCGGCGCCTACAGCAACCTCGGCAACGCCCTGCGCACGTCGGGCAAGCTCGCCGAGGCCGAGGCGAACTACCGGCGCGCGATCGCCATGTGGGACGCCACCGTCGGCCTCGACAACCCCAGCGTCGTCTACGGACTCGACGGCCTCGGCGGCGTGCTGCTGGATCTCGGCCGCGCCACCGAGGCCATCGCTCCGCTCGAACGCGCCCACGCCCTGTGCCAGAACGGCCGCGTCTCCCCCACCCTCCGCGGCCAGACGGCCTTCAGCCTCGCCAAGGCGCTGTGGGAGGTCGGCGATGATCCGGCCCGCGCGCGGAGCCTCGCCGCCGAGGCGCTCGCGGCGATGGGGGACGACGCCGCGGGCGCGGCGAGCCGCGAAGAGGTCACGGCTTGGATCACGGCGCACCGGTGACGCGGGGCCGACTCCTGCATTCGAGGCCCGGTCGCCGCGCCCATCGCCCCGAATCCGTGGCACGATCGCCCAGAGGAGGTGACCCGATGCGCCTGATCGCCTGTCCGTCCTGCGCCGAGTACGTCCACGCCGCAGAGCCCACGTGCCGCCACTGCGGTGGTGCGGTCCCGACGACGCCCGCGGTGCGACCGTCCGCGACGATCCTCGCGCTCGGGCTCGCGCTGACCGCCTGCCCGTCCGACGATTCCTCCGACACGCAGGCGGGCACCACGACGACGGCCGCGACCGAGTCCACCGGCTCCACGTCGGGCGGCACCGACTCGGTCACGTTCGATCCCACCGACGCCGAGGGCGAGGCCTACGGCACGCCGGACACCGGCATCAGCATCTCCGAGAGCGACTCGTTCGAGAGCTCGTCGAGCA
>LNFM01003190.1_pt1 | contig 32778 bp, 29 predicted proteins | sample 596031 | NCBI WGS metagenome assembly LNFM01 (sample SAMN04254537, study PRJNA301005) | activated carbon metagenome | isolation source: dual media filters at the Ann Arbor, Michigan drinking water treatment plant | place: USA: Ann Arbor | reverse complement strand
TCGATGATGCGGGCTTGGGCGCTCGCGCTGCCGGCGCGCGATTTGCCGTGCGGCTCGTGACACGCGGCGTGGAGCTTTTGTGACCGGCCGCCGCGCGCGGAGCGTTTCCGCTTCGCCGCCGTTAGACTTCCGATCAGTTTTCAGTCGGAGGTTTCCCATGGTTGCCAGCGTATCCGCAGTCGATGCCGTGCCGGACATCAGTGCTTCGTCGCTCGTTGCGGCTTCCCCCGCATTGGCCGTGGCCTGTGCCAGCCTCGGTATCCTCGGCGGCAAGGCCTATGCGATGGTCGGCGCCGATCTTGCGGAAGGCAAATCAGTGTTCGTCGCCGTACGGGCGCGTCGCGGCGAGGCGCTGCACGAGGCGCAGCGGCGCGCCGCCTATGAGGCCCTCGAACAGTTGGAAGAGCGCCTCGGCCGGCCGCTGATCTATTTCTGGACGCCCTATCCGCCGGTCGCCTCCGCCGGCAAATAGCGCCGGTTTCAAGCTTTCGATCCGACAAGTCCCGATTTCGCTTTCAAGTCGCTCTTGAAGGCGCGGTCGCGCTTGAGCGCGGCCTCACGGCGCAGCGCTTCGCCATGAGCTAGGGGGCCCTCGATATGGGCGATGGTCCACGGCCCGCGGCCGCGCGTGAAGCGCGCGCCCTTGCCGGTGTTATGCGCGTCGAGCCGGATCTCGACGTCCTTGGCGATGCCGGTGTAAAGCGTGCCGGCGCCGTTGCGCAGGACATAGACGAAGTAATCGGGAAAACCGTCGCTCATGGCGCGCCGCTGTCAGTAGTGGGGCGGCGGCTCGCTGTCGCGCGGCGACGGATCCCATTGCGCGGCGCTCTCCTTCAGCCGCTGCGTCAGCAGGGCGATCCTCTGGTTGAGCAGGGCGATTTCGGACGCCTGCTTGGCGACGATGGCGGAGAGGTCTTCCGTCATGCGTTCGCTATGGGCGAGGCGATGCTCGATATCGAGGAGGCGCTGGGTGAGGGAGTCGGTGCTCATTAAGTGATTTGACGCCAATCCTGCAAATCCTGCAAGAAGCAGTCGATCAATATACCGCAGCTCTTGCAATGCTTGTCGCGTCGTGCATGCTTTGCCCATGTCCATAGAGAGTAAAAATCCCATCTTGACGACGCCGGGCGTCATTCTCAGGCAGGCCAAGCATGGCCTATTCTTGCTCAACCCGCATGACACCTTCATCAGCCGTTCGCTATCGCTTTATGGCGAGTGGGCGGAAAGTGAATTGCTGCTTCTGCGCAAGGTTGTGAAGTTGCGCGGCATAGTGCTGGACGTCGGGGCGAACATCGGCACCCACACGGTGCCCTTTGCCGCTTGGGTCGGTCCCGTCGGGCGCGTTTACGCTTTCGAACCGCAACGGCGGGTTTTTCAAATGCTCTGCGGCAATATTGCGCTCAACGATCTAGGAAACGTCGTCTGTCTCAATAAAGCGGCGGCGTCGCGATCCGGGATTCTGAGCATCCCGGACATGCCCTATGATGAAGCATATAATTTCGGCGCAGTGCGGACCGGCTCAGGGGAGGCGCGCGTTGACGCGGTGACGATCGACTCGCTCGCTCTCGAAGGCTGCAATCTCATTAAGATCGACGTCGAAGGCGCAGAGGTCGATGTCTTGTCGGGCGCAGCCATGACGATCAAGAAGTACCGCCCGGCATTATTCGTCGAAAGCAATGACCGTAGCGCGAAGTCCCTCGGATTGATTCGTGAGATGGGTTATCGCGCCTGGTGGCATATTTCGGCTTATTACAATCCCAACAATTTCTATGGCAATAAGACGAATATCTTCGAAGGATTCGCCGAGGCGAACCTCTTCTGCTTGCCGCGCGAACTCGATGTCGAATTGAAGGGCCTGCCTGAATGCCTGGGCGATGACGACACGTGGCAGGCCGCTCTCGACCGTCAGAAGCGCTAATCCCGGATATCCTGCAAGAACCAGTCGGTGGGAATCTCGCGGCCTTTGCCGAGCTTGGTGGCTTGGCTGTAGATCCAGCCGCCGACGGCGGAGAACTGCAGTCCCTGGTTGCCGACGTTGCGATAAAAGGTGATCTGGTCGCGGCTGGTGCGGCCCTCGGCCTTGCCGCTGACCAAATCGGCGAAGTCCGGCTTGTCGCCGCCCTTGCCGCGGTCGGTGAATTCGGGGCTGTCGCCGCCGAAGCCGGGCTCGGGATTCTTTTCCGGAATGATCTTCATCTGCTCGACCGTGCCGCCGATATAGGCGGCGGGCGAGTGGCCGCGCTCCGCCTGGAAGCGTTCGCTCTGTTTCATCTGCAGGCCGGCGGTGCCTTGACGAACCACGACGTCGAACTTGGCCGCTGCGGCGTCGGGCTGCTCGCGCCGGCTTAGATTGGTGACATGCATGCCCTTTTCCAACCAGTCGGCGTCATAGACCGCCGCCATGCTGTCGGTGCAGGTGGACAGAATATCGACGCCGCGCACCGCCTCGCGGGCGCTGTCGACGGCGACGACCTCGATGCCGTGCTGGCGCGACATTTCTTCCGCGTAAGCCTCGCGGTTCTTCGCGTTCGGGCTGTAGACCTTGACCTTCCGGATGTCGCGCACGCAGCGGAAGGCATCCAAGAAGGTGCGCGCCATGCCGCCCGAGCCGATCATGCCGACGGTGTGGCTGTCCTCGCGCGAGAGATATTTCACGCCGATGCCGGCGCCGCCGCCGACGCGCATATGCTGCAGGATGCCGTCATTGATGAAGGCGAGGGGCTCGCCGTTGCGCGTGGAGATCAGCATGATGAGGCCGCAATAGGTGCCGGGCTCGCGGCAGTATTTGTCCTCGGTCCAGCCGCCGTCGGCGGTTTTCGGCCAGGTGATGATGTCGGATTTCATGCGGATGGCGAAGAAGCCGTCGTTGGCGCCTTCCATGGTGCCCCAACGGAAATAGCCGTCGGGCCGGTCGCAGGGCACATACATGTCGATACGCGGGCGGTGGATGGCGCCGCCGGTCGGCAGCTGGCGAAAGGCCGCTTCCTGGACGCGCAGCACGTCGGGCATCTTGAGGATGTCCGCGACGATGTCGTTGCCGATGATGAGCATGGGCCGACTCCCTGATCTGTTTTGCAAGCGCCCTAGAAACCGCTAGACCGCAGGCGTGCCCCGCTTTTGTTTTTATAGGGCCCGCGCTTCCGTTTTACAGGGCGCGGCGGATCGGGGCAACGCAGGGAAGCGGTGCGGCCCAGTCTTGAATAAGACCGGGCCGCCCGCAAGGCTAGACGTAGCTCAGGTTGATCTGGCTGGCGCTGAGGGCGACGCCCGAGAGCACCACGGCGCTCGTGCCGTTAAGGTCGATCAGCGTGCTGCTGCCGTCGGTCCGGATCCGGATGTTGCTGGCGCTGACGCCGGAAAATTCGATCCGATCCTCGCCGGCCTTGAAGTCGGCGATGGTGGCATGGGCCCCGGCGATGAAGGAGAAGATATCCGACCCGGCGCCGCCGGTGACGGCGACAGTACCGGTCGAGCGGATATCCACCCGGTCGTTGCCGGCTCCGGCGTTGATCGCGCCGTCGGCTTGGCCGCCGAAGCTGATCGTGTCGGCGCCGCCGCCCGTGATGATCGCCGCGCGGTTGCCGCTCGTGCCGCTATAGCTGACGGCATTGGTGCCGTTGCCCGCCGAGATGGTCATCAGGTTGGCCGCACCGCCGTCGCTTCTGCCGATGACGCTAATTATGTCGTTGCCGCCGCCGGTCGCGATCGAGCCGCGCATCACGTCGGCGATCGTCACCGTGCCGCTCTGGTTGGCGTTCATGTCGATATCGACGCCCATGAAGTTGCTGACCGTCATCTTGGTCATGGCGCCGGAACGCAGCGCGGCGTTCTTGATACCGCCCCAGGCGCCATTGTTCGTGACCGTGATGTTCTTCTGCGCGTCGTAGGCGGCGGTCACGGTGGTGCCGGCGGCCGTGCCGAGGCCGATCTGGCTCGCCGTATAGCTCCTCGACGTGCCGGCGCCGCTTTCCGGGGCGGCGAAGCTGCTGCCGCCGGCGACCGAGATGTCCGCGCCGTTGCTCAGTTTGGCATGGGTGATCGGCCAGTTGGTGAAGGAGGAATCCGGCGTCAGCAGCGCGCTCGGCATGACTGTCTTGCAGTCGAACACAGGGATGACGACGGGCGCTGCAGCGAAGCCGAGATCGATGCTGTTCAGGTTCACGCCGGTCAGCGTCGCGGTGGCGGTCCCATTGACGTCGACATAGCTGTTGCCGCCCGCGTTGCGGACGGTGATGGCGCTGGCAGCGACGCCGTTCAAGGTCATCTTGTCCTCGCCGAGCCGGAAGTCGGCGATGGTGACGCGGTTGCCGGCAGCGAGATCGTAGCTGTCGATGCCGGCGCCGCCGTTCAGGCTGATCGTGCCGCCTGACCGGATGATGAAGTTGTCGTCGCCGCCGCCGCCCTTGGCGCTTCCGGAGGCTTGATCGGAAAAGGTGACGATGTCGTTACCGCCGCCGGCGGCGATGTCCGTTCGCGTGTTGACGGCGCCGGTGAAGGCGATGATATCGTTGCCGTCGCCGCTATCGATGGCGATGGTATTGTCGGTGATGCCGTTGCTGAGGGCCGCGACGGTGATCCGGTCGTCGCCGCCGGTCGTGGTGATCGTGCCGCGCTTGCTGTTGTTGACGGCGACGACGGAATCCTGATCGCCGTTCATCCAGATGCCGATCCCGACGAAATTGTTCAACGTCACGCCCTTGACGCTGTCGGAGGCGTAAGCGGCGTTCTTGATGTCGTTCCAGGCTCCGTTATTGCTGGCGGTGACGTTGTTCTGCCCATCTCTGAAAACCGTCAGCGTCGCGCCGCCTGCGGTCCCGAGCGCGATCTGGCTGGCTGTATAAGTCCTGGTCGTGCCCGCCCCCGTGTCCGGCGCGGCGAACTTCGTTCCGGTCATGCCGGTAATATCGGCGCCATTGCTGATGATGAGGCCGGGCAGCTGCATGACGGGCGGCGGCACATAGACCGAACCGTCCGGGTTGAGCACACCGCCGGTGCCGGGCGTGCCCGTATGTTCATACACGCGCACATAGTCGATGTTGTACTTGGCGTTGGCCCAGTTGGTGGTGGCGTCCGGCGTACCCGGCCAATTGCCGCCGACCGCCAGGTTGAGAACCATATACATCGGCGAGTTGAGGTCCGACGGCGTCGCCATCGACCAGGTCTGCTTGCCGTCGAGATAGAAGGTGATCTGACTCTGGGTCCAGTCCATGCCGTAGCTGTGATAGCCGGTCGAGAGCTTGTCGATGCTCCAGGTATTGCCGCTGGTGGCGTTGCCCGTGTCGGTGTGAATCGTCTGCGTGAGCCAGTTGGTCTCGCTGCCGATCACTTCCATGATGTCGAGCTCGGGCGGCCATTGCTCGTTCTCGTTGAGCAGCCAGAAGGCAGGCCATAGGCCTTTGCCCTCGGGAAGCTGCGCGCGAACTTCGAAATAGCCGTAGGCCTGCGAGAAGGCGCCCTGCGAAGTGAGGACGCCGGAGGTGTAGTTGTAACCGGTCGCCGTCTGGACGCTGGACGAGGCGGGAGCGGCCTTGATGGTCAGGATGCCGTTGTTGACCGAGAAGGGTGTGACGCCAAGGCCGAGGTAGTCGGCGTCGGCGTAAATTTGCAATTCGCCATTGTTCGCCAAGTTGCGAACATGTCCCGAATGCATGGAGCTGTTCCAGAAGTTCGGTGCGGTCGCGGCGGTACCGGTGTCGAGGCTGAGGCTGCTGAATTCGTCGCGGAACGACAGGCGCAGATCGTCGAGTGCCATGATATCCCCCCGGGATTGGCGTTGATGGAAGCAGATTGCCGGCACGCGCGAGGGGCGGGCCCGTGAGCCCGCCCCTCGATAGGTTTAGGCGTAGCTCAGGTTCAGTTGGCTCGCGCTCAAGGTGACGCCGGCGAGCACGACGGCGCTGTTGCCATTGAGGTCGATCAGCGTGCTGCTGCCGTTGCTGCGCACCTGCACATTGGCGGCGCTGACTCCGGAAATCTCGACGCGGTCCTCGCCGGCCTTGAAGTCGGCGATGGTTGCATGGGCCCCGGCGATGAACGAGAAGACATCCGCGCCGGCGCCGCCGGTGACGGCAAGGTTGCCGGTGGAGCGGACGTTCACGCGATCGTTGCCGGCACCGGTATTGATCGCCCCGTTGGCTTGACCGCCGAAGGTGACAGTGTCGGCGCCCGAGCCGGTGATGATCGCCGCCCGATTGCTTGCGCCGCCGCTGTAGCTGACGCTGTTGTTGCCGTTCCCGGCGGAGATGGTCAACAGGTTGCCGGTGGTCGCATTGCTTTTGCCGGTGATCTGGAGGCTGTCGTTGCCGCCACTCGTGGCGATCGAGCCGCGCATGACGTCGGAGACATTTACGGTCGCGCCCTGCGACCGGCCATTGTCGATCTCGACGCCGGCGAAGTTCTTCACGGTCATGACGCTCATCACGCCGGAGCGCACCGCGGCATTGTCGATGCCGCCCCACGCGCCATTGTTGACGATGGTGATATTCTTCTGGGCGTCGTAGCTCGCGCTGACGGTCGCGCCTGCGGGCGTGCCTTGGAGGTTGAGCTGGTTCGCCGCATAGGTCTTGCTCGTGCCGGCAGCATGTTCGAATAGCCGGGCGCTCGATCCGTCGGTGACCGACACGGTGCCGCCATTGCTGATCTTCACATGAGCGGGCGGCCAGGATTTGAAGGCGGCATCCGGCGTGAGCAGCGCACTCGGCATGGAAGTCTGCGAATTGAACGTGGGTATCACGAGGCCGGGTTGCGGGACCGGCGTCGGCGTGGTCGGGGCCGGCGTGGTCGGCGCCGGAGTGGTCGTAGATCCGCCGACCGGCAGTACGCCGCCCGAACCGCCATGCTGGTAAACGCGGACGTAATCGACGTTCAGCTTGGCGGTGGCGAAATTGGTCGCGGCATTGGGCGAGCCGGGCCAGGTGCCGCCGACGGCCAGGTTGAGCACCATGTACATCGAGCCGTGAATATCGCTGGGCGTGGCGACGGTTCCCGTCACCTTGCCGTCGAGATAGAAGGTGATGTTGCTCTTCGTCCAGTCCATGCCATAGGTGTGAAAGCCGGCCGACAGCTTCTCGGGGAGATAGGTCACCTTGGTGGTGTCGGGATGATCGGTATGCACGGATTGATGCAGGACTTTCGTTTCGCTGCCGATCACTTCCATGACGTCGAGTTCGGGCGGCCAGTTCTCGTCGTCGTTGAGCAGCCAGAAGGCGGGCCACAGGCCCTGGCCCTCGGGCACCTGCGCGCGGACTTCGAAGTAACCGTATTGCTGCGAGAACGCGCCCTGCGAGGTGAGGACACCGGAGGTATAACCATATCCGGTGGCATTCTTGACGGCGGTGGAGGCGGGCGACGCCTTGATGCTCAAGATCCCGTCGTTGACCGAGAAGGGATTGACGCCGAGCCCCTTGTAGTCGGGGTCCGCATAGATCTGCAGTTCCTTGTTGCCGGAAAGCGACCGCACATAGCCGTTGTGCATCGAGCTGTTCCAGAAATTGGGATCGGTCGCGGTGGTGCCGGTGTCGAGGCTGAGGCTGTTGAACTCGTCGCGGAAGGTCAAACGCAGATCATTCAAGGCCATTGAACTACTTTCTATTTGAATTGAAAGGTGTGATGGACCGGGCTCAGGCGGCCGTCGTCGGCTGGGTGTTGCGCAAGGATTGAAGAGCTTTCTGGGCGAAGGGATTGCCGCGCGCGGCAGGGCCATGCAGCAGGCGTTCGGCCTTGGCGATGTCGCGCGCGACGGCCCCGCCGTTCATCGGGGCGTTCAAATGGAGGATGCCGAGCGCGGTGGCGGCGGCGTCGTTGCCGGCCTCTGCCGCAATGGCATACCAACGTGCGGCTTCGGCGGCATCCGCGGAGCGTTCGAAGCCGTGCTCATAGATCAAGCCGAGGCCGAGCGCCCCGCCGGCGTCGCCTTTCTCGGCGGCGCGGCGAAACCAAACCGCGGCGGCGGAAAAATCTTGAGCGCAACCGACGCCGCGCAGGAACAGCATCCCGAGATTGGCCTGCGCGGCGGCATGGCCCCGAAGGGCCGCCGCCGTGGCGAAGGCGAAAGCCCGTTCCGGCATGGCCGCAATGGCCAGGCCGTCGGGATAGAGCAATTCTGCGTTGATGCGCGCGGCCTCGCTTCGGTCCGCCTCAACGAACCAAGTGGCGGCCGCGCCGCCGGCGCGTGCGCCATGAAGATAGATCAGGCTCAAGCTATGCTGCGCTTCGACATGCCCTTGCCTGGCCGCGAGTTCGAGCCAGTTGACGGCGCTGCGCGGCGCGGCGGCGACCACGCGGCCTATCAGATAGGCCTGGCCGAGATTGTATTGCGCTTCCGCGTCGCCGCGCTCGGCGGCTCGGCGCAAGCGTTCGAGCGGAAAACCCGAGCACGCGATCAGCTTTGCGCGCAGGCGCGAGAGGAGGGCTCCGATCATGGCTCGCGCATCGCTTCGTCGGCGGTGCGCAGTGCGCCGCGTATGAGATAGGAGAGCAGGCTGCGCGTGCCGACCTTCACATCCGCCGTCACCGGCATGCCGGGGTTGAGACGGAAGCTGTCGGGCACGTTGCGCAGCGCCGTGCGGTCGATGGTGATCGTCGCCTTGTAGAACGGCCGGATCGGCTGGCCGCTTTGTTGGCTGAAGGCGTCCTCGCTGATGGTGCGGACGGTGCCTTCGACATGGCCGTGCTCGAGAAAGTCATAAGCGGCGAGCTTGAGCGTGACCGGATCGCCCGGGCGCACGAAGCCGACGTCGCGCGCGTCGATGGACACTTCCGTCTCCATCTTGGCGTTGAGCGGCACCAGGGTGACGAGCGGCACGCCTTCGGTCAGCACCGAGCCGACGGAAAACTTGCCGATCTGCTGGACGATGCCGTCGGACGGGGCGCGCAGGGTGACGAGATCCTGGTTCTTCTGCGCCTTGGTCAGCTGTTCGAGAGTCGAATCGCGCGTCGTGCTGTTCTTGATCAGCTCAAGCTGCGCCTGGGTGCGCCATTGCTCCAGGAAGGTTTCGCGGTCGGAGCGCAGGCTGTCGCGCAGGTGGCGGGCCTCCTCCAGGCTGTTGGCGTCGAAGTCGGCGTTGCGCAAAACCTCGAGCCGCTGGTCCGTCGCCTGCAAGAGCATGAGGCGGCTGCCGACTTGCTGCTCGGCCAGCTTGCGGCGCATATCCTCGATTTCGCGCATCAGCTTGCCGCGCTCGGCGTAACGTTGCCGATTGGCCGTTAGCTTGATGATCGTGGATTCCTGCTGAGCGATCTTGGCGTCGAAACCGCGCAATTTCTCCGTCCGCTCGCTGAGCCGCTGGGCCATCAGGCTGACCTGCAGGGCGGCGTAGCTTGCGCTCAAGCGGTTGGTGTCGAGCGGCCGGTCCGCCAACTCGGCATCGAGGCGGGCGATCTCGGCGTCTAGACTTTGGAGTTGGACTTCGAGCTGGGCGACGTCGGCCAGAGCGAACGTGGGATCGAGCGTCGTCAGAATTTGGCCGGCGGCGACTTGGTCGCCCTCGCGGACATCGATCGATTTGATGATGGCGCGGTTGAGCGAACCGACGACGACGGTGCGCTCCTGGGTGGTGAGTTGGCCGCTGCCGGTGACGATGCGGTCGATGCGCGCCTGCGAGGCGAGACCGATCGCGACGACGATCGTTGCGGCGGCGATGAGCAAGGTGGCGCGGGCCGCCCTGGGTTCGCGTTCGGCGGACAGCGCCTCGACTTCGGAGGAGAAGCGGGCTAGCAGGGGATTCTTGGGGGTGTTCATTCGGCGGCTCCTGCCAGCCAATGGCCGTTCTGCTGGCGCCACATGCGCTGATAGATGTCGCAGCGCTGCAGCAGTTGCGCGTGCGGACCGAGGCCGACGACGGCGCCGTTTTCCAGGGCGAGAATGGCATCGGCCCCGACCAGGGAGGAGAGCCGGTGCGAAATGACGATGACGGTGCGCCCGGCGGCGATGCGCTGCAAATTGGCGTTGATGATCGCCTCGCTCTCGGGATCGAGGGCGCTGGTCGCTTCGTCGAGAATCAGCAGGCCGGGATCGACGATGAGGGCGCGGGCGATGGCCAGCCGCTGTTTCTGGCCGCCGGACAGGTTCGAAGCGCCTTCTTCGACATGGGTGTCGTAGCCGCGCGGCAGCCGTTCGATGAATTCCTCGGCTCCGGCGAGACGGGCGGCGGCGACGACCTGTTCGAAACTGGCGCCGGGCGCGCCGGCGGCGATGTTGTCGCGGATCGTGCCGGAGAATAGGAAGCTGTCCTGCAGCACGACGCCGGTGCTGCGGCGCAGATGATCGAGGTCGATGGCGCGGATGTCGGTGCCGTCGATCTTGATCAGGCCGTCGTAGCTGCGATGCAGGCTCTGCAGCAGGCGGGTGACCGTGGTCTTGCCCGAGCCGCTGCGGCCCATGATGCCGAAGATGCTGCCGGCTTCGGCCTTGAAGGAGACGCCGTCGAGGGCGCAGGCGGCGGCGCCGGGATAGCGAAAGCGCACGTTGGAAAATTCCACCGCGCCCTTGATGCGGGTGGACAAGCCGCCGTTGCCCCGGCCTTCTTCGCGTGGCTGGTTGACCACGGCTGCGACGGTGCGCAGCGCGCGGCCGACCTCGTCGAATTGCTGCACGAGATAGGCGAGCTGGATCAGCGGCTGGGCAACGCGCTGGGTCAGCATGCCGAAGGCGATGAGCGTGCCGACATAGACCGGATCGTTGCTGGTGACGGCCATGTAGGCGGCGAGAGCGATGACGCCGCTGGTCATCATCTTCTCGAACGGCGTGACGACGGTTTGCAGGGCGTTGATGATGCCGCCCGCATCGCGGCGCAGACGCGCCGCGTCGGCCACATGGCGGTCCCAGACGCGGCGGCGTTGGCGTTCCATGGCCATCGATTTGACCGTGCGTATTCCTTGCACCGATTCGACGAGATAGGCGTTTTGCCGGCCTTCCGCCTCGAAGGCGCGTCCCGTGCGGCGGCGCACGAAGGGCAGAAAGGCGAGGATCGCCAGGATCATCAACGCGCCGATGGCGAGAACCACCCCGGCGAGGATCGGGTTGAACCAGAACAGCACCGGGAGCACGACGACGAGCACGATGGCGTCGAGCACGGTGCCGAACAGCTGTCCGGTGAGGAAATTGCGCACGCGCCAGACTTCATTGACGTCGCGGACGACGACGCCAGTCTGCGCGCGTTCAAAATAGTCGATGCCGAGATCGAGCAGGCGGCTGAAGATGAATGAGGACAGCCGCGCGTCGATGCGCGACGTGGCGACAAGGATCAGGCTGCGGCGCAGGTAGCCGAATAGCGTATCGAACAGGACGATAAAGACCAGTCCGCCGACCAGCACGTGCAAGGTCGAGAGGCTTTTGTAAACGAGCACCCGGTCGACGACGAGTTGCCAGAACAGCGCGGGGGCGAGCGCGGTCAAGCTCATCAGCACGGCGGCGAGGGCGATGTCGCGGAACAGGCGCTTCTCGTTGCGAACCTCGGCGACCACTTGGCCGATGCCGAAATCGCGTTCCGCCGTTTCATCGGAGCTGGCGCCCTCGCGCTTGAGCAGAAGAATTTCCTCACTCGCGCCGCACAGGCGCTCCCAGTCGATGACCAAGGGGGCGGCTTCGCCGACCGTCGGGTCATAGAGCGTCGCGCTGAAGCCCTCGGCCGTGCGTGTCAGTTCGAGCAGCAGCATGGCGTTGCCGTTGCGCAAGCGCAGGATGGCGGGCAGCGCCTTCGCCAGATCGGCGGGGTTGGTGTCGGCGGGAACGACAGCCGCCGCATCCAGGCCGATCTTTTGCGCGAGGGCGCTCAGCGCCGCGCCATTCTCTTCGCCCTGCGTCAGGGCATGATCTTTGACAAAGGCCGCAGCAGAGATGTGAACGCCGAAATGCCGGGCAGCCACGGCCAGACAGGCGATGGAGGTCGGAATCGGGAACTCGATAATGCGATCAGCCGGTGTCTGGCGATCGTGAGAGGCTGCTGCGCTCAATGCCGTCCTCCTCGATAAGTAGAAAGTACTATCACTTTCGTCTTATACGGGACGGAACACTTGTGGCAATACAGAAGATATTCCTGACATGGTCAAAACTGACCAATGGTTCCCGGAACTCTTTGTCTCATCAGGAACTTAAGCAGGCGAGAGGCAACGATGTGGCATTAACGTGAACCACTGTTCACAATTGACCACATGCGATCGTATGAGGTTGGAAGCGTCTGTACGGTTGCGCCTCAGGGCGCGTCGTTGTCGACCAGCGCTTTGCGGCCCTTGTCGGTGATCTTGCAGACCAGCCAATCGGGCTTGAGCGGATTATTGAACCAAGGCTCGGCCCAGCCGGCCTGCAAGCAACTGCGCACCGTCTGAGTGTCGATGCGTTGGCCATCGCGATCGAATAGCGGCAGCTTGCCCCCCGGCTGATCGAGCCCGCGCACCAGCCAGTTGCGCTGCGGCAAGGTCGGACGATGCGGATGCGGCGTCAGGCTGTCGCTGCGTTCAGCTGATTTGCTCATGTTTCTCCCCATGCCGTCCGCTGACGGCGCGGCCAGTTTATTTTAGACTCCTGGCCCAGCGCCAGGGCTTCCTGATCCAATTTGCCCATAAAACCCTGAACAGACCCTAAACACCCGATCCGAAAGGGAACCGGCATGGCCAGCGACGATGTGATGATGGTCTATGCGACGGCGCCGTCGCGCGCCGAGGCGCTGCGGCTCGGCCGCGCGCTCGTCGAGGCGCGCCTCGCCGCCTGCGCCAACGTGCTGGAGGGCATGACGGCGATCTACCAGTGGCAGGGCAAGCTGCAGGAAGACGAGGAGGCCGTGTTGATTCTCAAAACGACCGCAGATCGGCTCGATGGGCTGACCGCGCGCTTGCGGGATTTGCATAGCTACGATCTGCCCTGCGTCGTCGCCTGGAAAATCGATATGGGCCATGCGCCCTACCTCGATTGGGTGAGGGGCGAGACGGGCAAATCATGAGTTTTTCGCAGGATAATATTCGCTAACGAACATTGTCCGGCTCCGGCCTGCGGCCTATAACCGATCCATGTCGTCCGCCCTAATCTCCCTCGGCAGCGCATCGCGCTCCGCCGCCTGGTCCCAGCTCTTCGCCTGGCTCGGCCACGGCTATATGCATCTGCTGGTCGCGCTGTATCTCACCATCGTGCTGTCGCTCGAGCGCGAGTGGAACGTCGGCTACAGCGCCCTGATCGGCCTATGGACCGTCGGCGCCTTCCTGGTCGGCGTCTGCGCGCCGCTCGCCGGCTGGCTCGGCGACCGCTGGAGCAATCCCTGGATGATGGTGGTTTTCTTCGTCGGCTCGGGCGCGTCGGCCGTCGCCTGCGGCCTGACCGACAATCCCACCCAGCTCGCGATCGCCCTCGCGGCGCTTGGCGCCTTCGCCTCGATCTATCATCCGGTCGGCATGGCCTGGCTGATCAAGACCGCCGCCAACCGCGGCACCTCGCTCGGCATCTGGGGCAGCTTCGGCGGCTTCGGCGTTGCGCTTGCCGGCTTCACCGCCGGCGGCCTGATCGATCTGGTGAATTGGCGCGCCGCCTTTTGGGTGCCCGGCGTCGTCTCCATCGTCACTGGCCTCGTGCTGGTCGGCGGGCTGCTGACCAAGCAGGTGATCGAGCAGCAGGGCGACCGCGCGCCGCACAAGGAGCCGCCGCGCGGCGACGTGGTGCGCGCCTTCATCGTCATGTCGGTGACGGTGTTTCTCGCCGGCTTGATCTATCAGGCGACGCAGATCGCCATGCCCAAGGCGCTCAGCGAACGCATGCCGGACTTCTTTGCCGGCGGCGCCTTCGGCGTCGGCGCGCTGTTCACGGCGATCTATCTCGTCGGTGGCGTCGTGCAGATCTTCGCCGGCTGGCTGACCGACCGCTTCTCGCTGCGCAGCGCCTATCTGTTCAGCTATTGCCTGCAGGTGCCGGCGATCGCCGCCGCGTCGGCGTTGTCGGGCCTGCCATTCTTCCTCGCCATGATGCTGATGGTGGTGAGCAATGTCGGCTCGCTGCCGGCGGAAAATGCGCTGATGGCCCGTTATACGCCGTCGAAATGGCGCGGCTCGGCCTTCGGCGCGAAGTTCGTGCTGTCGCTCGGCGTCGGCCCCGTCGCCGTGCAGCTCGTCTCCTATCTGCACGAGCGCACCGGCGAATTTTCCTGGCTCTACATCACGTTGGCCGGCGCGGCGGCGATCGTCGCCATCGCCACGCTCATGCTGCCGAAGGATCGCGCCGAGGAGACCGTCCCGGCCATCGCCGATCCGACCGGCAACGCCCAACCGATCACCGTGGCCGGGCCGGCCGAATAATCAGAGATTCGCCAGCGCCTGATCGAGATCGGCGATGATGTCGCCGATGGTCTCGATGCCGACCGAGAGCCGCACCACGTCGGCGCCGGCGCCGGCCGCCGCGCGGTCCGCGTCCGACAATTGCCGATGCGTCGTCGAGGCCGGATGGATGATCAAGCTGCGCGTGTCGCCGATATTGGCGAGATGCGAGAAGAGGCGGCAAGATTCGACAAGCTTGATCCCGGCCTCATAGCCGCCCTTCAGGCCGAAGGTGAAAACGGCGCCGCTGCCCTTGGGCAGATATTTCTGCGCCAGCGCGCGATGCGGGCTTGAGGCGAGGCCGGCGTAGGACACCCAGGCGACCTTCGGATGGTTTTCCAGATGTTGGGCGACGGCGAGCGCGTTCTCGCAATGGCGCGCCATGCGCAGCGCCAGCGTCTCGACGCCGGTGAGCGTGAGGAAGGCGTTGAACGGCGCCATCGCCGCGCCGAAATCGCGCAAGCCAACGGCATGGCCATAGACGGTGAAGGCGAGCTTGCCGAAGGTCTTGGCGAAATTGAGATCGTGATAGGCGGGCGAGGGCTCGCCCAGCGCGGCGATGCGCGACCAGTCGAACTTGCCGCTATCGATCACCGCGCCGCCGATCGAGTTGCCGTGGCCGCCGAGGAATTTGGTCGTCGAATGGACGACGAGGTCGGCGCCCCAGTCGCCGGGGCGGCAGAGATAGGGCGTCGCCAACGTATTGTCGACGACGAGCGGGATGCCGGCGTCATGCGCCACCTTGGCGATGGCCTCGATGTCGGTGACGATCCCGCCCGGGTTGGCCAGGCTCTCGATGAAGATGGCGCGGCAGCTCGGCGTCAGGGCGCGGCGGAAATTCTCCGGGTCGGCGGGATCGACGAAAATCGCTTGCCAGCCGAGCCTGGCGAAGGACTGGCCGAACTGGGTGATCGAGCCGCCGTAGAGCGCCTTGGAGGCGAGGAAACTGTCGCCGGACTTCAGCAGCGGCAGCAGGGCGAGGAATTGGGCGGCATGGCCGGAAGCGGCGGCCGTGGCGCCGACACCGCCTTCCAGGCTGGCCAGGCGGGTTTCCAGGGCGGCCACGGTCGGATTGGTAATCCGCGAGTAGATTTGGCCGAATTCTTCCAGATTGAATAGTTTCGCCGCCTGATCGGCGGATTCGAAGACGTAGGAGGTCGTCTGGTAGATCGGCACAGCCCGGGCGCCGGTGGCCTTGTCCGGGCCGCCGCCGGCATGGACGGCGCGGGTGTCGAAGCCTTTGTCGGCGAGGGAATCGGCCATATCGGGGGTACCAGGACTGGTCAGCGGGCCTTTTCGGTATCATAGGATCGGCGCCGATCCTAGGCGGGCCGGGCCGCGGGGGCTTCACGGGTGCGGTATCATAATACCGCCATCAAAAAACCCCGGAAATCCTTGACGCGGCGAGGGGCTGGCGGCATATTCCGCGCTCTTCGCCGGGGCGGGCGCTGGTTCAGCGACCGCTCTGACCGTACTCCGCCGTTGGGATCGTCCCAACGCCCTACCAGGTAGATATCATGAAGACCTATTCCGCCCGTCCTGCCGACGTGGTCAAGAAGTGGGTGCTGATCGACGCCGAAGGTCTCGTGCTTGGCCGTCTCGCGACGGTCATCGCCACGCGCCTGCGCGGCAAGCATCGCCCGACTTTCACGCCGCATGTCGACACCGGCGACAACATCATCGTCATCAACGCCGAGAAGGTCGTCGTGACCGGCCGTAAGCTGGACCAGAAGGTCTTCTACTGGCACACGAACAACCCCGGCGGCATCAAGGGCCGCACGATGGGCCAGATCCTCGGCGGCGCGCATCCCGAGCGCGCGGTCGAAAAGGCCGTCGAGCGCATGCTCACCCGCAACAATCTCGGCCGCATGCTGATGCGCAACCTGCGCATTTACGCCGGCGCGGCCCATCCGCACGAAGCCCAGGCTCCTGAGGTCCTGGACGTCGCTGCGTTGAATCCGAAGAACAAGAGGAGCGCCTAAGCATGGCCGACACCCAGACCATCGGCAGCCTGGCCGACCTCAAGGGCGGCTCCGTCGCCGAGGCGGCCCCGGCCGCTTTGCCCGAGCCGAAGATCGACAAGCAGGGCCGCGCCTACGCGACCGGCAAGCGCAAGAACGCCATCGCGCGCGTGTGGATTAAGCCCGGCAAGGGCAAGATCACCATCAATGGCCGCGACTGGACGAGCTATTTCGCCCGCCCCGTGCTGCGTCTGATCATCGATCAGCCGTTCGACGTCACGGCGCGCAAGGAGCAGTACGACGTGGTCGCCACTGCCGTCGGCGGCGGCCTGTCCGGCCAGGCCGGCGCGGTGCGTCACGGCATCTCCAAGGCGCTCACCTATTACGAGCCGGCTCTGCGCAAGGCGCTGAAGGCCGCCGGCTTGCTGACCCGAGACCCGCGCGTCGTCGAGCGCAAGAAGTACGGCCGTCACAAGGCGCGTCGTAGCCATCAGTTCTCGAAGCGTTAATTTACCTGCGGGTATTCTGCTCTCACACTTCAGGGCGTCCCTTCGGGGACGCCCTTTTTCTTTGCGCCATCTGCGCTTATATGGATGGATCAGGAGCATGAACATGACGACGAACACGATCAACACGGCCATCCTCGGCGCCAGCGGATACACCGGCGCGGAATTGCTGCGCCTGCTGGCGCGGCATCCCAACGCGCATGTGAAGGCGCTGACGGCGGAAAAGCGCGCCGGCGCCGCCCTCGGGGAGGTGTTCCCGCATCTTGCTCATCTTGATGTGCCGAAGCTGGTGAAGATCGGCGATGTCGATTTTTCCGGCATCGATGTTGTGTTCTGCGCGTTGCCGCACGGTCTGACGCAGGAAGTGATCGCTGGTCTGCCGACGCATCTCAAGATCGTCGACCTGTCGGCTGACTTCCGCCTGCATGACGTCGCGACCTACGCCAAGTGGTACGGCCATGAGCATCTCGCGCCCAAGCTGCAGCAAGAGGCCGTCTACGGCATCACCGAGCTGGCGCGTGCTGGCGTTGCCAAGGCGCGGCTCGTTGCCAATCCCGGCTGCTATCCGACCTCGGCGCAATTGCCGCTGGTGCCGCTGCTCGAAGCGGGATTGATCGAGACAGGCGACATTATTATCGACGCGAAGTCGGGCGTCACCGGCGCTGGCCGCGAGGCCAAGGAAGCTAACCTTTATTCCGAAGTGACCGAGGGCATTCATGCTTACGGCGTCGGTGGCCATCGCCATGCGCCGGAGATCGAGCAGGGGCTGACCCATGCGGCGGGCCAGCCGATTATCGTCAACTTCACGGCGCATCTGATGCCGATGAGCCGCGGCATTCTCTCCAGCATCTACGTCAAGCTCGCCAAGGGCGCGAGTGCCGACGATCTACGCGCGTCTTTGAACAAACGTTACGCCGCAGAGCCCTTCGTCCATGTCATGCCGGCCGGCCAGTCGCCGGCGACGCGGCATGTGCGCGGCTCGAACCATTGCCGTATCGCCGTCTTCCCCGATCGGGTGCCGGGCCGCGCCATCGTCATCTCGGTGATCGACAATCTGGTCAAGGGCGCGTCGGGCCAGGCGATCCAGAACTTCAACGTCATGACCGGCTTGCCGGAAACGCTGTCGCTCGAGCAGGAGGCGATGTTCCCATGAGTGGACTGATCCGTCCGTACAAGGGCATCGTCCCAAAGCTCGGCCGAGACGTGTTCATCGCCGAAACCGCCGCCTTGATCGGCGACGTGGTGATCGGCGACGAGAGCAACATCTGGTATGGCGTGGTGATGCGCGGCGACGTGCATGAAATCCGCGTCGGCGCGCGCACCAACATCCAGGACGGCAGCATCGTTCATGTCACCAGCGGGCGCTTCGGCACCTATATCGGTTCGGATGTGACGATCGGCCATGCCGCGATCCTGCATGCCTGCACGCTCGGCGACGTCAGCTTCGTCGGCATGGGCGCGACGGTGATGGACGGGGCGGTGGTCGAAGACGGCGCCATGGTCGCCGCCGGCGCCTTGGTCACGCCAGGCAAGCGCGTCAAATCCGGCGAGTTGTGGGCCGGCAGTCCGGCCAAGCTGATGCGCAATTTGAGCGAGGACGATCTGAAGGCCTTCAAGCTATCAGCCGATCATTATGTGAAGCTTGCCGGCGAATATTTGCGCGGCTAACGGCCAGAAACACTCGCCCCGCAAGGGACGGGTGTTCTTTTTGCCCAATAAACACAGTTTAAAAATGTATAATAATATTATTTACATATAAAAAACGATATTATAGCTTGCCGCTTCAATCAATTATGCAAATTGAACTCAGCAGTAAAAACGATGAATAGATCTTCCGCTTCCCTCGTGGCGCCAGCCGACGAGGCCCTCCAGACCTTGCGCGATGCGGCGCGGGCGGGGGCGGTCACGCTGGCCAGCAGCTTCAGCGTCGAAGACATGGTGCTGACCGACATGATCGATCGTCATGGCCTGGCCATTGGCATTTTCACGCTCGACACCGGCCGCCTGCCTGACGAGACCTATGCGCTGATGCAGGCGACGCGACGGCGCTACCGCACGCCGGTCGCGGTCTATGCGCCGCACGCGGCGGCCGTGGAGTCTTACGTCGCGGCGCACGGACCCAACGGCTTCTACGACAGCGTCGAACTGCGCCAATCCTGCTGCGCCATTCGCAAGGTCGAACCGCTCAAGCGCGCGCTCGCCGGCAAGCAGGGCTGGGTCACCGGTCTGCGCCGCCAGCATTCGCCGACGCGGCGCGACCTGCCGCTGCGTGAATGGGACGAAGCCAACGCCATGCACAAGTTCAACCCGCTCGCCGCTTGGAGCAATGAAGACGTCTGGGCCTACGTCAAGGCGTTTGAGGTGCCCTACAACGCGCTGCACGATCGCGGCTACGCCAGCATCGGTTGCGCGCCCTGCACGCGCGCCATCACGGTGGGCGAGGACATCCGCGCCGGCCGCTGGTGGTGGGAAAATCCGGACACCAAGGAATGCGGGCTTCATCCCGCGCAGGCCGACAGGAAAGCCTCATGAGCAGTTTGCAGAACAGCACCGCGGACAATGTCGTGCCGCTGCGCCTCAACAAGGCAGACCGGCCCTGGACCCATCTCGACGATCTCGAGAGCGAGGCGATCCATATCCTGCGCGAAGTGGCGGCGGAATATCGCAACCCGGTGCTGCTGTTCTCCGGCGGCAAGGATTCGACCATTTTGCTGCGCCTCGCCGAGAAGGCCTTCCGTCCCGGCAAGTTTCCGTTTCCGCTGATGCATGTCGATACCGGCCATAACTTCGACGAGGTCATCGACTTTCGCGACCGGACCGTGGAGAGGCTTGGCGAGCGCCTGATCGTGCGCACGCTCGACGAGTCGATCGCCCAAGGGCGCATCAAGCTCAAGCATGCGAACCAAAGCCGCAACGCCTTCCAGAGCGTTACCCTGGTCGACGCCATCGCCGAATTCGCCTTCGACGCCTGCATCGGCGGCGCCCGCCGCGACGAGGAGAAGGCGCGCGCCAAGGAGCGCATCTTCTCCTTCCGCGATTCCTTCGGCCAATGGGATCCGCGCCGCCAGCGCCCGGAGCTGTGGAGCCTCTACAACACGCGCGTCGACGCCGGCGAGCATATGCGCGTCTTCCCGATCAGCAATTGGACCGAGCTCGACGTCTGGCAATATATTGCCCGCGAGAAGCTCGAATTGCCGTCGCTCTATTTCGCCCATGAGCGGCCTGTGACGGTGCGCGGCGTCAATCTGCTGCCGGTCTCCGACCTAGTCGAGCCGAAGGCGGGTGATCGCGTCGAGACGCGCGTCGTGCGCTTCCGCACCGTCGGCGACATTTCCTGCACGTCGCCGGTCGAGTCGACCGCTTCCACCATCGACGACATTATCGCTGAGACGATCAGCGCACGCGTGAGCGAGCGCGGCGCCACGCGGCTCGATGACCAGGCTTCCGAAGCGGCGATGGAAGAGCGCAAGAAGGCGGGGTACTTCTGATATGCCGTTCGGAGATCATATTCCCGCGCAGGGCGGCATGTTCCGCTTCACCACGGCGGGCAGCGTCGATGACGGCAAGAGCACGCTGATCGGCCGCATTCTTTACGACGCCAAGGCGGTGCCGGACGACCAGCTCGCCGCCCTTGAACGCTCGGCAGAGAAGCGTGGCGACGGCACGATCGATCTGTCGCTGCTCACCGACGGCCTAACGGCCGAGCGCGAGCAGGGCATCACCATTGACGTCGCCTACCGCTATTTCGCCACCGCCAAGCGCAAATTCATCATCGCCGACACGCCCGGCCATGAGCAATACACCCGCAACATGGTGACGGGCGCCAGCACGGCGGACGCCGCCGTGATCCTGGTCGACGCGCGCAAGGGCGTCATCGAACAGACGCGCCGCCATCTGACGCTGGCCCATCTGCTCGGCATCCCGCATCTGCTGGTCGCCATCAACAAGATGGACCTGGTCGGTTACGAGCAAGCCAAGTTCGACGAATTGGCCGCCGCGATCACGACCTTCTCCGCTTCACTCGGTATAGCCGCGCCGCGCCTCGTGCCGCTGTCGGCCAAGCAAGGCGACAATGTCGTCAACGCCAGCGACAAGATGCCCTGGTACGGCGGACCGACGCTGTTGACCTTGCTCGAAGAACTGCAGCCGGCGATCCACGTCAACCAGTCGCCGCTGCGTTTTCCCGTGCAACTCGTCGCCCGCGTGCGCGAAGAGGGCGGCGGGCAGAAACGGCTCTATCAGGGCCGCATCGAATCGGGCCGGCTCGCCGTCGGCGACGAGATCGTTATTCTGCCGGCCGGCACAGCGACTCGCATCACCGCGATCTCGACGCTTGACGGGACGTTGCAATCGGCTGAAGCGCCGAAATCCATCAGCCTCGAAGTCGCCGACGACGTTGACATCGCGCGCGGCGATCTGCTGGCGCATGAAGCGAGCCGTCCGCGCGTCGCCGACCGCTTCGAGGCGACGCTCTGCTGGTTCGCCGACGAACCGTTCGATCCGCGCGGTCGCTATCTCGCGCGGCTTGGAACTCGCACCGTCTCGGCGCGCATCGCCGAACTTATTCACAGGCTGGATGTCGTGACGCAGCAACGTATTGAAGCGCCTCAAAAATTGAACCGCAATGATATCGCGCGCGTTCGTGTTATGCTGCAGTCGTCGGTTCCTTACGATGACTATACGGAGAATCGCGCGACGGGCGCCTTCATCCTGATCGATGCCCAGACCAACGCCACGGTCGCCGCGGGAATGATCGCAGCCTGACAGGCTAATTGAACTGGCTATGGCTCTCTCTAGCAGCTTACATGTATCTGCCCGGAGGATTCCAATGCGCCGCCAACATCCCAGCTTCCGATCGATCGCGCGCTTGCGCATGGCGCTTGCCGCCGTCTTGTCTCTGTGGATTTTCTCAGCGCCCGCAGCGGCGCAAAGCGTTCAACTGCTGAACGTCTCCTACGATCCGACCCGCGAGCTGTACCAGCAGATCAACAAGGCTTTCATCGCCTATTGGCAGCCGCAGATGGATCGCAGGCTGACCATTCGCCAATCCCATGGCGGTTCCGGCAGCCAGGCGCGCTCGGTGGTGGAAGGCTTGCCCGCAGACGTGGTGACGCTGGCGCTTGCTTCCGATATCGACGCCATCGCCGCGCGCGGCCTGATCGACAAGGATTGGATGAGCCGCCTGCCGGACAACAGCGCGCCTTACACCTCGACGATCGTGTTCCTGGTGCGCGCCGGCAATCCGAAAGGCATCAAGGACTGGGACGATTTGGTGAAGCCGGGCGTCGGGGTCATCACGCCCAATCCCAAGACGTCGGGCGGTGCGCGCTGGAATTACCTCGCCGCCTGGGCCTATGCCCAGAAAAAGGCCGGCGGCAGCGAGGACGAGGCCAAGAAATTCGTCGGTGAGCTGTTCAGGCGCGTCCTCGTGCTCGACAGCGGCGCGCGAGGTTCGACCACGACCTTCACCCAGCGCGGCCAAGGCGACGTTTTGCTCGCGTGGGAGAACGAAGCTTTTCTCGCTCAGATCGAGGAGGGCACCGGCAAGTTCGACATCGTCGTGCCGAGCCTGTCGATCCTGGCCGAACCGTCGGTCGCCGTGGTCGACAAGAACGTCGATCGGAAAAGGACGCGTGAGGCCGCAGAGGCCTATCTGAATTTCCTCTACTCCAAGGAAGGTCAGGATATCGCCGCGAAGAATTTCTATCGTCCGCGCGATCCTGAAATCGCCGCCAAATACGCCGATAAGTTCGCCAAGGTCGAGCTAGTCACCATCGCCGATTTCGGCGGCTGGCCGGAGGCGCAGAAGACGCATTTCGGCGACGGCGGCGTGTTCGACCAGATTTACACGCCGGGGCGCCGCTAAAGGCCTTACATCCGAAAACGGAAAGGGCGCGAGAAAATCTCGCGCCCTTACGTTTTCAGTGCGTCATGCTCGCACTGATCAGCTCGCCTTCGCCTTCACATAGCTGCCCGGCGCGTCCTCGATGGCTTTCAGTTTGCCGCCCTTGCCGGGCACGCGCGCCGGAACCTGCTTGCCGCCATACTGCCCGAGCCACTTGATCCAGTCGGTCCACCAGGAGCCAGGCTGCTCCTTGGCGCCGGCGAACCAGTCGTCGGGTTCGGCCGGCAGCTTGTCGTTGGTCCAGAAGCTGTATTTGCCCGAGACCGGCGGATTGACGACGCCGGCGATATGGCCGCTGGCGCTCAGCACGAAGCGGATCGGGCCCTTGTAGAGCTGCGTCGCGGCATAGGTCGATTTCCACGGCGCGATATGATCCTCGCGCGTCGATAGCATATAGACCGGCGTCTTGATCTTGCTCAGGTCGATCGGCTGGCCAAGCAGTGTCAGGGCACCCGGCTGCACCAGCAGATTCTTCTGATACATGCTGCGCAGGTAGTAGCTGTGCATCAGCGCCGGCATGCGCGTCGAATCGCTGTTCCAATAGAGCAGGTCGAACGGGAAGGGGTCCTTGCCGAGCAGATAATTGTTCACCACGAAGGACCAGATCAGGTCGTTGGCGCGCAGCATGTTGAAGCTGGTCGCCATGTCGGTGCCTTCGAGATAGCCGTTCTTCGACATCTTCTGTTCGAGGGCGGTGATCTGCTCCTCGTCGATGAAGACCGACAGTTCGCCAGCCTCCTTGAAGTCGGTCATGGTGGTCAGGAAGGTCGCGCTGGCGACGCGGCTGTCCTGTTGCGCGGCCATGGCCGACAGCAGGGCGGCGAGCAGGGTGCCGCCGATGCAATAGCCGACGACGTTGACGTCCTTCACGCCGCTCGCCTCGGTGACGGCGGCGATGGCAGCGAGCGGTCCTTCGACCATGTAGCTCTCGAAAGTCTTCTCGGCGTGGCGTTCGTCCGGATTGACCCAGGAGATGACGAAGACCGTCTGGCCCTGGTCCACCGCCCATTTGATGAAGGAGTTCTTGGGCTGCATGTCGAGGATGTAAAACTTGTTGATCCAGGGCGGGATGATCAGCAGGGGGCGCTCGGCCACCGTCTCGGTCGTCGGCGCATATTGGATCAGCTGCATCAGGTCGTTCTGGAAGACGACCTTGCCCGGCGAGGCGGCGAGATTCTCGCCGACCTTGAAGGCGTTGGGATCGGTCATGCGGATGGCGAGCTTGCCGTTGCCGCGGTCCAAGTCGTCGAGCAGGTTCGACAGGCCCTTGAGCAGGTTCTGGCCGCCGCTTTCCACTGTGGCGCGCAGCACCTGCGGGTTGGTCATGGCGAAATTGCTGGGCGAGGCGGCGTCGATGAACTGGCGGGTGTAGAAATCGACCTTCTTGGCCGTTTCGGCGTCGACGCCCTCGTTGGCCTCGGCGACGACGCCGCGCAGCCAGCGGGCCGTCAGCAGGTAGGACTGCTTGATGTAGTCGAAGACGAGGTTCTCGTCCCAGTCGGCATCCTTGAAGCGGCGGTCGCCCTTGTCGGGTGCGATGGTCGGCGCGGCGGCCGCGCCGCCGGCGGCGCGCTGCCAGGTGGCGAGCCAGAGATCCTGATAGCCTTTCCACAGGGCGGCCTGGGCCTCCCACATCTTGGCCGGGTCGGCCATCATGCGGCTTGTCAGGTCGAAGAAGGCCTGGCCGATATTGAGCGGATCGAGCGGCTGGGCGGTCGCGCCTTCGGCCTGCTGGCGGGCGAAGAAGTCCTGCACCAGCTTCTGGCTCTTGGCCGCGAGATCGCTCATGGCGGCGGCGACCTGGGCCGGGTCGGGCATGGTCGGCGCGGCGGCTTCGGGCTTGGCGCCATCGCTCTTGCCGGGGCCGGGATTGCCCTGGCCGGGTTTGCTGTTCGTGCCTTGATCGCTCATGTTTGACCCTTTCGGTCTGCGGGCGCGCTTTACGCCCCGCTGGAATTACTTTACAACCCTGCCGATATTTTGCGCGTAAAACTAAGGACTTAAAATCCTTTCCTCGCGCGGGGAACGAGGCATACCCTCGTCCATAGAGCAGGAGTGCGAGAGGATCATGACACGCCCATCGCCGCAGCGGCAAACCCTCCTTCGCAGTTGCAGCAAAATTTGCTGCGCGGTGGCTTTTGGCTGGCTTGCTATCGGCGGTCTGGCGGCCTGTTCGGCGGTGCCGGACGCGGTCAATCCGGTCGAATGGTACCGCGGGGTGGCCGGCGTTTTCGAGGACGACGCACAGCAGCAGGAACGTGCCGTCGAACGGACGGCGCGGGAGGCGACCCCGCTGCCGGGCACCAACAAGCCCTATCCCAATCTGGCCACGGTGCCCGACCGTCCGCGGATCACGCCGCCGGCCGAGCGCGGCAAGATCGCTCAAGGCCTGTTGGCCGACCGCGAAAACGCCCGCTATGCCGAAAGCGACACGTCGGGCGGCCAAGCAACCGCGCCGGCGCCCGGCGCGGCCGCGCCGGAGATTTCGCCCTTGCCCGAACCGCCGCCGCCGGCCGCCTCGGCGGTCATGGCCGCCCCCCGCGTCTCTCAGCCCGAGCCGGCGTCAGCGCCGCCTTTGCGGCAGCCCGCGCCGCAAAGCACGGCGGTTCAGGCCCGCGAGACGCCCATGCCGGTGCCCACCAGGCCCAGCGCGGCGACCTTTCCGCTCGGCGTGACCCAGTCGGCGACGGTGTTCTTCGCCAACGGCTCGGCGGCGATCGACGCCGACGGCAAGCGGGCGCTGCGGATTCTGGCCGAAGGCTATAAGGAGAACGGCGGCGCCTTGCGCGTCGTCGGCTTCGCGTCCGGCCAGGCGACCAGCGCCAGCGCCCAGATCGCCAATTTCCGTATCGCCGGCCAGCGCGCCGAGACGGTCGCCCAGGAGCTCGTCCGGCTTGGCGTGCCGATGACCCGCATGATCGTCAGCAGCGGCAATGCCGGAGCAGGGGATGCGGCTTTGGCCCGCCGGGTGGAAGTCAGTCTGGATTATTAGGCGCTTACCGGCAAAAGAACTCGCCGCGGCCCTATTCCCGCCACTGTCCTTTTCTATAAGGGGCAGGTATAAATATTGCGGTTTTCTGCGGGCCCGCCCACTAGGATCGGTATTGGGGGCGGTTTAAAAGACCTAGACGCCCGCCCGCAGCGCCGCCCCAACTACGGATCGACCCGTCCCCGCCATGGAAGAAGAATTTTACCGGATCAAACGGCTCCCGCCCTACGTCTTCGCCGAAGTCAACGCGATGAAGGCCAAGGCCCGAGCTGCCGGCGAGGACATCATCGATTTCGGCATGGGGAACCCCGACCAGCCGACGCCGCAGCACATCATCGACAAGCTGTGCGAGGCCGCGCAGGATCCGCGCGCCCACCGCTATTCGGCATCGCGCGGCATTCCCGGCCTGCGCAAGGCCAACGCCAACTATTACAAGCGCCGCTTCAACGTCGATGTCGATCCGAACACGGAGACGATCGTCACCATCGGCTCGAAGGAAGGCCTGGCCAATCTCGCCAACGCCATCGTCGCGCCCGGCGATGTCGTGCTGGTGCCGAACCCGAGCTATCCGATCCATCCCTACGGCTTCATCATCACCGGCGCCAACGTGCGCCACATCCCGATCGGCGAGGGCTACGATTTCTTCGAAGGCCTGCAGCGCGCCGTGAAGCATTCGGTGCCCAAGCCGATCTGCGTGGTGCTGAATTTCCCGGCCAACCCGACGGCCATGGTGGTCGATCTCGACTTCTACCGCCCGATCGTCGAGTTCTGCCGCAAGCATGAGATCTACGTGATCTCCGATCTGGCCTATGCCGAAATCTATTTCGGCAACCGCCGGCCGCCGTCGATCCTGGAAATCCCCGGCGCCAAGGACATCGCCATCGAATTCACCTCGATGAGCAAGACCTACTCGATGCCGGGCTGGCGCATCGGCTTCGCCACCGGCAACAAGACGCTGATCGCCGCTCTCGCGCATATCAAGTCGTACCTCGACTACGGCGCCTTCACGCCGATCCAGGTTGCCGCAGCCGCCGCGCTCAACGGCCCGCAGGATTGCGTCGAGGCCGTGCGCACCCTCTATCGCGAGCGCCGCGACGTGATGATCGAAAGTCTTAAAGCGGCCGGTTGGGACGTGCCCTCGCCGGAAGCGACGATGTTCGCCTGGGCGCCGATCCCCAAAGCCTTCGCCCATCTCGGCTCGCTGGAGTTTTCCAAGTTGCTGCTCAAGCATGCCGGCGTCGCCGTCGCGCCGGGCATCGGCTTCGGCGAATATGGCGACAACCATGTGCGCATCGCGCTGGTCGAGAACAAGCACCGCATCCGCCAGGCGGCGAAGAACATCAAAACCTTCCTGCGCTCCGCCGACAGCATCCTCGACGCCGATCCGAAGCTGCGAGCGGTTTCCTGATGTCCGAGCCCTTGCGCATCGCCGTCGCCGGTCTGGGCACCGTCGGCGCGGGAACGCTTAAGCTTCTCGCCGTTCAAGGCAAGCTGCTCGAAGCGCGCTGCGGCAGGCCGATCCGCGTCGTCGCCGTGTCGGCGCGCGACAAGGGCCGCGACCGCGGGCTCGATCTCAAAACCGTGCAATGGTTCGACGATCCCGTCGCCATGGCGAAAGCGCCGAACATCGACGTCTTCGTCGAGGTGATCGGCGGCTCCGACGGCGCGGCCAAGAAAGCCTGCGAGGCGGCCATCGCCAGCGGCAAGAGCGTGGTCACCGCCAACAAGGCGATGCTGGCGCTGCATGGCGCGGCGCTCGCCGAGGCGGCCGAGGCCAAGGGCGTGACGCTCGCCTACGAGGCGGCGGTCGCCGGCGGCATCCCGATCATCAAGGCGCTGCGCGAGGGCCTGGCCGCGAACAGCGTCAAGCGCGTCTACGGCATCCTCAACGGCACCTGCAATTACATCCTGACGACGATGCGCCAAACGGGCCGCGACTTCGCCGACGTGCTGGCGGAAGCGCAGGCGCTCGGCTACGCCGAAGCCGATCCGAGTTTCGACATCGACGGCATCGACACGGCGCACAAGCTCGCGGTGCTGACGGCGGTGGCCTTCGGCTGCCGCACCAATTTCGCCGGCGTCCATGTCGAAGGCATCCGCCAGGTCTCGGCGCTCGATATTCGTTTCGCCGACGAGCTCGGCTATCGCATCAAGCTGCTTGGCCTGGCGCGCCGCACCGACAAGGGCGTCGAGCAGCGCGTGCATCCCTGCCTGGTGCCGGTCGGCACGCCGATCGCCCATGTCGAAGGCGTGTTCAACGCCGTGGTCGCCGAAACCGATTTTGCCGAGACCAACGTGTTCGAGGGCAGGGGCGCCGGCGCCGGCCCGACCGCCTCGGCCATCGTCGCCGATCTGGTCGATATCGCGCGCGGCGCCAAGGTGCCGACCTTCGCGGTGCCCGCCGGCCAACTCGCCGATCTGCCGGCCTCGCCGATGGCCAGCCATGTCGGCGCTTATTACATCCGTTTGACCGTGGTCGATAAGCCGGGCGTGATCGCCGATGTCACGGCGATTCTGCGCGATAACGAGGTTTCGCTCGAATCCATGCTGCAGCGCGGCCGCTCGCCCGGCGAAACGGTGCCCATCGTGCTGGTGACGCATGAAACACGCGAAGAAAACATGGCGCGTGCGCTTGCAAAAATCGCCGCCCTGGATACCGTGGCCGAACCGCCCTGCATGATCCGCATCGAGGAACCGTAACGGGCGTCTGTTCGTTAGCGCCGCGCCTTCCCCGTTCTTACAAATGATAAAAAACCGGAGACGACCCAATGTCTGAGCTCGAAATGATGGACCGCAATCTGGCGCTTGAAGCCGTGCGCGTGACCGAGGCGGCGGCGCTGTCGGCGTCGCGCCTGATGGGCCGCGGCGACGAGAAGGCGGCCGACCAGGCCGCGGTCGACGCCATGCGCACCGCGCTCAACAGCTTGTCGATCGAAGGCACCGTGGTGATCGGCGAGGGCGAGCGCGACGAAGCGCCCATGCTCTACATCGGCGAAAAGGTCGGCCTCGGCGGACCGAAAATCGACATCGCGCTCGATCCGCTCGAGGGCACCACCATCACCGCCAAGGGCGGCAACAACTCGCTCGCCGTCATGGCGATGGCCGAGCATGGCGGCTTCCTCAATGCGCCGGACGTCTATATGGACAAGATCGCCGTCGGCGGTGGCCTGCCGGCCAATCTGGTCGATCTCGACCAGACGCCGCTGCAGAACCTGACGGCGCTGGCCAAGGCGAAGAAGACGGAAATCTCCGAGCTGGTCGTCTGCATCCTCGATCGTCCGCGCCATGCCGAGTTGATCGCCAAAGTGCGCGAATCGGGCGCCCGCATCATGCTGATCTCCGACGGCGACGTGTCGGGCGTCATCGCCACCTCCGAGCCTGACTCGGGCATCGACATGTATGTCGGCTCGGGCGGCGCGCCGGAAGGCGTGCTGGCGGCCGCGGCGCTGCGCTGCATCGGCGGCTTCATGCAGGGCCGTCTGTTGTTCCGCAACGACGACGAGAAAGCCCGGGCCGCAAAGTGGGGCGTCAAGGATCTCAACCGCAAATACGCCACCGAAGACCTCGCCTCGGGCAACGTCATGTTCGCCGCGACCGGCGTGACCGACGGCACCATGCTGCGCGGCGTGCGCCGCTTCTCCGGCGGCGCGACGACCCATTCCATCGTCATGCGCTCGAAGAGCGGCACGGTGCGCAAGGTCGAGACCCATCACAACTTCACGACGAAGTTGGATTTCCGGCCGTCCAAGCCGTAAGCATGAACGAAGCGGGGGCCATACCAGCTTCCGCTGCGTCCACCCAAGGTGGACCTGATCAATCGCGTCCCGCCGCAGTAGGCGGGACGGGGGGCGCCGAGGGCGAGACCGTTGTCGCGCGCTCCTTCACCGGCAAGCGCTGGAAGCAGCGCTTGGCCGACGAGCGCCTCGGCCTGGCGCTGAGCCAGCGCCTCGGCTGTCCGGAAATCGTCGGCCGTCTGCTTGCCGCGCGCGGCGTCGGGCCGGAGGAGGCGGCGCTCTATCTCGCGCCGACCCTGCGCGAGCAGCTGCCCGATCCGTCGCACTTGCGCGACATGGACAAGGCGGTCGAGCGCATCACCCGCGCCATCCGCACCAATGAGACCATCGCCATCTTCGGCGACTATGACGTCGATGGCGCGACCTCGTCGGCGCTGTTGCGCCGCTATTTGCGCGCCTGCGGCCTGGAGCCGCTTATCTACATCCCGGACCGCATGCTCGAAGGCTATGGCCCGAACGGTCCGGCGCTGCTCGGTCTCGGCGATCAGGGCGCCCAGGTCGTCATCACGGTCGATTGCGGCATCTCGGCGCATGAGCCGTTCCAGCGCGTCGTCGAGTACAACGCCGAATATCGCAAGGGCAACAGCCCGCTCGACGTCATCGTCATCGACCATCACCAGGCCGAGCCGAAGCTGCCGCCGGCCCATGCCATCGTCAATCCCAACCGGCTCGACGAAACCAGCGAGCATGGCCAGATGGCCGCCGTCGGCGTCGCCTATCTGCTGGTCGTCGCCATCCATCGCGAGCTGCGCAAGAATGGCTTCTTCCAGCGCAAGAATCTCCCCGAGCCCGATCTGCTGCAATGGCTCGATCTCGTCGCCCTCGGCACGGTGTGCGACGTCGCCCAGCTGACCGGCGTCAACCGCGCGCTGGTGGCGCAGGGCCTGAAGGTGATGGCGCGGCGGCGCAATCCCGGCATCGCCGCGCTCGCCGACATCGCCAAGCTCGATGCCAAGCCCGAGGCCTGGCATTGCGGCTTCTTCCTCGGGCCGCGCGTCAATGCCGGCGGCCGCGTCGGCGATCCCGATCTCGGCGTGCGCTTGCTGTCGACCGACGATCCGGCCGAGGCGCGCGAGCTGGCGCAGCGGCTCGACGTGCTGAACAGCGAACGCCGCGCCATCGAGGCCCAGGTGGCCGAAGAGGCGATTGCCCAGGCGACACTGGCCAAGCCGACCTCCGTCGTCTTCGCGGTGGGGCGCAACTGGCATCCCGGCGTCATCGGCATCGTCGCCTCGCGCCTCAAGGAGCGCTTCGACCTGCCGGCCTGCGTGCTGGCCCTGGAAAACGGAATCGCCAAAGCATCGGCGCGCTCGGTGCGCGGCCTCGATCTCGGCGCGGCGGTGATCGCCGCGCGCCAGGCCGGCCTCTTGATCAACGGCGGCGGCCACGCCATGGCGGCGGGCTTCACGGTCGCCGAGGATAAGATTCCGGCGCTGCAGGAATTTCTCGAAGCGCGCATCGCCCGCGATCTCGCCATCGCTCAGCTCGAACCGAACCTCTCGGTCGACGGCGCGCTGCTGCCGAAGGCCTGCACGGTGGAGTTGGCGCAACAGATTCAGGCGCTCGGCCCGTTCGGCGCCGGCAATCCCGAGCCGCGCTTCTGGCTGCCGGCGGTCAAGCTCGCCAAGGTCGAGATCATCGGCACCAGTCACGTGCGCATGTTCGTCTCCGGCGATCTGCTCGGGGCGGGGGCGAAGGCGGGCGGCGGCGGCCAGTTGAAGGCCATGGCCTTCCGCGTCGCCGATCAAGACCTCGGCCGCGCCTTGCTCACCGCGGGTGGGCGCACCGTGGCGCTCGCCGGCCGTTTGCGCGTCAACGAGTGGATGGGAAAATCCTCGGTGGAAATCCAGATCGACGACGCCGCGGCGGTCGAGGACTAGCGGTCCGGCGAGCTTGCTGCAGCGCGAAAAAGCCGCTGCCAGGCCAGTGTCCAAGCAAGAAAGTCGGGGCGAAGCGCGGCAAAAGCCGATATAAAAACCATCAACGAACAACGCCGAAGCGCGGCAGGCCGTCAACGAGCCGAGCGCAAGCCAACAAGGGAGAGATCATGTCCAAGACTCTATTCGCATCCGCGATTCTGTCCGCCGCCTGCCTCGCCACTGCGGGCGCGGCCCTGGCGCAGCAAAGCCCGGCGGAGTTCTACAAAAACAAGACCGTCACCATCATCGTCAGCACCGGCGCCGGCGGCGGCTATGACGTTCTGGCGCGCGCGATGCAGCGCCATCTGCCGAAATATATTCCGGGCCAGCCGAGCATCATCGTGCAGAACATGCCGGGCGGCGGCCATATGCTGGCGGCCAACCACATCTATTCGATCGCGCCGAAGGACGGCACGGTGATCGCCGCGCTCAACCAGAACGTGACGTCCAACCAGCTGCTCACGCCGGCCGCCGCGCGCTACGACGCCAACAAATATATCTGGCTCGGCCGCTTCGCCGAGAAGGGCAATCCGGCGCTCGCCATTTGGCACACCGCGCCGGTCAAGACGCTGGCCGACGCGCGCAACGTCGAGATCATCATCGGCGCGACGGGCGAGGGCTCCAGCTCCTACCGCTACACCACGGCGATGAACCATGTGCTCGGCACCAAGTTCAAGATCATCAAGGGCTACAAGACGGTGCCGGAGCTGCTGATCGCCATCGATCGCGGCGAAATCCAGGGCCGCACCGGCGCGCTCTCGGCCTACGAAGAAGGCAAGCCGGAGTGGCTCAAGGAGAACAAGCTGCGCTTCCTCGTGCAGGTCGGCTACACGCGCGATCCTTACCTCAAGGACGTGCCGCTGTGGACCGAACTCGCCGAGACGGCCGAGCAGAAGCAGATTCTCAATCTGATCGCCTCGCCGACCAATCTCGGCCGTCCGATCAACACCACGCCGGACGTGCCGGCCGACCGCGTCGCCGCGCTGCGCGACGCGCTGGAGAAGATGGTGAAGGACGCGACGTTCCTCGCCGAGGCCGAGAAGCAGGACATCGAGACGGATTTCCGCGGCTGGCAGGAGACGACCCAGATCGTCGCCGACACGCTCGCCGCGTCGCCGGACGTGGTCGCCAAGGCGATCGAGGCGATGAAATAAGCGCGGGCTTCACCCGACAGCGAAGCGGCGACCCCGAACGGGTCGCCGTTTCCGTTTGGGGAGGTGGCGTCCCAATGGTGACCAAAGCGGGAAATGGATGATAATCATTCGCACTTAGGCAAGCGGTGGCGGGCGACCTCATAGCGTTTGAGGTTTGATGTCCCTGCCGGGCCATGTCCATTCACCGAATAAATCTTCAAACAATTGCTTCTAATCTTGGCTGCCCATGTCGCCGGCCATCTTGAAAAGTATAGTTTT
>LNFM01003189.1_pt1 | contig 32791 bp, 31 predicted proteins | sample 596031 | NCBI WGS metagenome assembly LNFM01 (sample SAMN04254537, study PRJNA301005) | activated carbon metagenome | isolation source: dual media filters at the Ann Arbor, Michigan drinking water treatment plant | place: USA: Ann Arbor | reverse complement strand
CGCACGCTGGATCAGCGAGGGCATCGGCAAGCCGATCATCGACAACTACTGGCAGACCGAGACCGGCTGGCCGATCCTGGCGATCCCGCGCGGCGTCGAGGCGCTCGACTCCAAGTTCGGTTCGCCCGGGGTGCCATCTGCTGGCTATGACGTGAAGATCTTCTCCGAGGTCGACGGCAGTGAGGTCGGCAACAACCAGAAGGGCGTGGTGGCGATCGAGGGTCCGCTGCCGCCGGGCTGCATGAGCACCGTGTGGGGCGATGACGAGCGCTTCGTCAAGACCTACTGGAAGAGCGTGCCCAACCGCATGGTCTATTCGACCTTCGACTGGGGCATCCGTGATGACGACGGCTACTTCTTCATCCTCGGCCGCACCGATGACGTGATCAACGTCGCCGGCCACCGCCTGGGCACGCGCGAGATCGAGGAGTCGATCAGCTCGCACGCCAATATCGCCGAGGTGGCGGTGGTCGGTGTGGCCGATCAGCTCAAGGGCCAGGTCGCGATCGCTTTTGCGGTGGTCAAGGACCCGGCCAAGATCGCCACGCCCGAACTGCGTCGCGCCCATGAAGGCGACGTGATGAAGACGGTCGATAGCCAACTCGGCGCGGTGGCGCGTCCGGCGCGCGTTCACTTTGTCACGGTGCTGCCGAAGACCCGCTCCGGCAAGCTGCTGCGCCGTTCGCTGCAAGCGCTGGCCGAGGGGCGCGATCCGGGCGATCTCACCACGATCGAGGATCCGACCGCGCTCGAGCAGATCCGCGCCGCGCTGCGCCTCTGACACCAGTGGCATGCGGCAGGCGCTAAGCTGCGCGCCCGCTTGACGCTCTGGTTGCGATCACGGGTCGCCTGACTGCAGTCGCAAGTCGGCGGCCCGGCTGTTTCAATGAACGAACACTTCAGCCTGACCTATCTCGTCGGCGCCGTGCTGGTGCCGCCCGCCTCGCTCATCCTGCTGGCGTTGTTCGGCCTGCTGCTGCTCAAGCGCCGGCGCCGAACCGCGCTCGCAGTGACCGGCGGCAGCCTGCTCGCCCTGCTCGCACTGAGCCTGCCGGTGGTCGCGTTCTCGCTGATGGATCGTCTGGAAGGCCCGCCGCTGCCGAACAGCCGCGCGGTGGGCGACGCCCAGGCCATCGTGATCCTGGCCGGCGGGGTGGCACGCGGTGCCGTCGACTGGGGCGGCGACACCGTCAGCCTGTACACGCTGCAGCGGGTGCGCTACGGCGCCTGGCTGGCGAAGGAAACGCGCCTGCCAGTACTCGTAACCGGTGCCGCGCCACGCGACGGCCGCCCCGGCGAAGCGCGGATGATGCGTGACATCCTGCAAAACGAATACGGCGTGCCGGTGCGATGGGTGGAAGAGCGCTCGCGCAACACCGGCGAGAACGCCACGCTGTCGGCCGCCATGCTGCGCGCCGACGGCGTGAAGCGGATCGCGCTCGTGACCAGTGCCTTCCACATGCTGCGCGCGCAGCGTGTGTTCACCCGCACGGGACTCAACGTGATCGCCGCGCCCACCGGCTACTTCGGCTACGCCGGCGGCGGCGTCAGCTGGCAGCACCTCGTGCCCAACGGCGACTCGCTGCGCCTGTCCTACATCGCCCTGCGCGAGATGGCCGCCAACCTGATGTACCTCGTGATCGATCGCGGCTGAGCACTGCGCTGCCGCTTCCAAAGGAGATTGCCATGCAGACCAAGAAGATGCTGACCGCCGACGACGTGAAGAAGATCGCTGCCGCCGCCGAGGCCGAGGCGCTGAAGAACCAGTGGGCCGTGACGATTGCCATCGTCGATGACGGCGGCCACCTGCTGGCTCTGCAGCGACTGGATGGCGCCGCGCCGATTTCCTCCTACATCGGACCGGAGAAAGCGCGCAGCGCCGCGCTGGGTCGGCGCGAGACCAAGATCTACGAAGACATGATCAACCAGGGGCGCACGTCGTTCCTGTCGGCGCCGCTGCTGCAGGGCATGCTCGAAGGCGGCGTGCCGATCGTGGTCGACGGTCAGGTGCTCGGCGCAGTGGGCGTGTCGGGCGTGAAATCGAGCGAGGACGCGCAGATCGCCAAGGCAGGCATCGCCGCGCTCGGCATCTGAGTGTGTCTAGAAGCCCTCGACCGCCAGCAAGGTCTTGACCTGCGGATAGGCGTAGATCGGTCCGTCCTTGCAGATGAAGGTGGGACCGAACTGGCAGTGGCCGCAATGGCCCACCGCGCATTGCATGTTGCGCTCCATCGACATGTAGATCGACGCTTCCGGCACGCCGCGCGCCGCCAGATGCGTGGCCGCCGTGCCCATGAAGCCGCCGGGTCCGCACACCATGGCAATGGTCCGTTCGCTGTGCACCACCACTTCGTCGAGCACCTGTAGGCGGCCGCTGACCTGCCAGCGCCAGTTGGCCGACCCTTCGGTCGACGCCACCAGCACCTTGGTGTCGGGAACCTGGGTCCAGCGCTCGTAGCGCTCGGGCCAGATGAACTCGTCGACCCGCTTGACCTTCTGCACGATGGTGAAGTGACCGAAGCGCTCGCGCCGCCGGATCATGTGATTGATCACCGAGACCACGGGCGCGCAGCCCAGGCCGCCCGAGACGATGACCACGTCCTGGCCCTCCGCCTCTCGCAGCGGCCAGCCGCGTCCGAACGGCCCGCGAATGCCCAGGCGCTGACCTTCGCGCAATTGTTCCAGCCCGCGTGTGACGCGGCCGACGCGGTTGATGGTGTGGACCAGCAGGTCTTCGTGCTCGGGGTCGGAAACGATCGAGATCGCCACCTCGCCCACGCCATGCAGGTACAGCATGTTGAACTGGCCGGGATCGTAGGTGTAGCTCGCGTGCGCCACCGGGTCGGTGAAGCGCAGGTACAGCGTGAAAATGGTCGACGACTCCTGCACGCGGCGGACGATCTCCACCTCGCGTGGCACGTAGGCGTTGGGCTGGGTGCGGGTGAAGCTATGGCCGCGCATGGTCTTGCGGCGTGCCGACGATGGCGGCCGCCTCCTCGGTGATGTCGATGCCGACCGGGCACCAGGTGATGCAGCGGCCGCAGCCGGTGCAGCCGCTGCGTCCGTACTGGTCGTGCCAGTTGCCCAGCTTGTGCGTCAGCCACTGGCGGTAGCGTAGGTCGGTGCTGCCGCGCACGACCCAGCCGTGGATGTAGCTGTGGCCGGCGGCGAAGCAGGAGTCCCATTGGCGCACGTGCTCGGCGCTGGCGCCGTCCGGTGCGGCGACGCTGGTTTCGCTATGACAGAAGCAGGTCGGGCAGACCGCCGTGCAGTTGCCGCAGGCGAGGCAGCGATCACCGACGTCTTTCCAGCGGGGATGATCGAGCTGGGCGAACAACGCCGCATTCAGGTCGCGACCGGGCAGCGTGCGCGTCTGCGCGGCAATGGCCGCCTGCTGCTCGGCTGCCGCGCGGCGGCGCTGCGCTTCGGTCACCGGCACCAGCGGCAGCGCCTCGGCCAGCATGCGGCCGGCGTCGCTGCGCGCGGTGACGATGAAGCCCTCGTCGAGTTCGGTCAGCGCGATGTCGAAGCCGCTGGTGGCCGCCGGACCATCGCCGGTGCTGGCGCAGAAGCAGGTCTGCGCCGGGTGCGCACAGTCGACCGCGACGATGAACAGGGCGCGCCGACGCTGGTTGAAGTAGGCGTCGGCGTACTCGCCATAGGCGAAGTGCTGGTCCTGCAAGTGCAGCGCCGCGAGGTCACAGGCGCGCACGCCGATCACCGCGGTCGGCTTCACCGGCGGCACCACCTCGGTGAACTTAAGTTCGCCGCGTTCGTTTCTCTCGGTGCGCCACAGGCTCTCGCGCGGCGCGAAGGTGAGCGGCTTCAGACCCTGCGCGCCGACCGCAAAGGCGAAGCAGCGTGGCGATTCAGTCTGGGTGAGGCGATAGCGGCCCGGCGCCTGATCATCGCCCCATCCGATGGGCAACTGCGACGCGCGTTCGATGGTGTCGACCACCAGTGCGCCATCGCGCACGACGGGGCCGATCACGTTGCGATGCGACGCCTTCAGCGCGTCGATCAGGCGCTGCAGGTCGGCACGGGAAAGAAAGCCATCGACATTCATGCGGTCACCTCGTCGGTGGCGGCGGTCAGCACAGCTTCGATCAGCGCCGGCATCGCTGCGCGAACGGGTGGCGACAGGTCGGCGGCGTGCGGATCGTGCTGCGGATCGATGGTGACGCCGAGGATCGTCAGCGTCGGCGGCAGCACACCCAGCGCCTCGGCAAGCGTCAGCATGTTGGCGACCGACACGCCGTGGCTGCTCGCCGCGCCGATTTGCGCCAGTTCGCTTGCCGCGCACTGGCGCACGCGTCCGGCGCCACCCTCGTCCACCACCGCGTCGACCAGGATCGCGTGCTGCGTACCTGCCAGCAGCGGCAGCAGGTCGGCCGCCGGGTTGCCGCAAGCGTGCAGCGTGACACGCGGTGGCAGCGCGTGGCCGCTAAGCGCATCGACGGCGCAGAAACCCACGCGGTCGTCGCCGAAGTCGGAACCGAGTCCGATGATGCGGATGCTCATTGGCGTCATTGGCCGCCTTCGCTGCGCCGAATGTTCAGTTGCAGAAAGTGGGTGGCGCAGGAGATGCAAGGGTCGTAATTGCGGATCACCATCTCGCACCGGGCACGCAGGGCCTCTTCGGGCGCATCCAGACCGGCGGCAAGCACCGCCTGCCGCAGATCGTCTTCGATGCGCGACTGGTTCTGGCTGGTAGGCGGCACGATCTTCGAACTCAGCACCAGGCCCTGCTCATCGGTGCTCCAGCGCTGCCACAGCAACCCGCGCGGCGCCTCGGTGGCGCCGTACCCGGTGCCGGCGCGCGGCACGACCGCGACGGATGCGGCATCCGGCCGCCGGTAGTCGTCGAGGATGCGCAAGGCTTCGAGGATCGCGTAGTGAACCTCGACCGCGCGCGCCACGATTCCGTGGAACGGATTGGCGCTGGGAAATGGCACCCCGGTGCGCTCCAGCGTGCGCCGCACGCTGAGCGGCAACTGGTCGCGATTCAAGTTGAGCCGGGCCAGTGGGCCGACCAGGTACGGGCCATCGTGGTACGCAGAAAACAGTGCGGTCGAGTGCGCCACGTGACGCTCCTCGAAGTGCTGCTCGTAGTCCTCGATCGCGATGTCGAGGCCATCGGAGGACACGATGCGGCCCTCGTTGAGCGCGTACTCGTCGGCATGCCTCAAGGCCACCGAGATGAACTCCTGGCGCGAGAACGGCAGCGCCAGCGACGCTGTCCAGCCGACCAGGTCCTCGGCCAGCGACACGGCATCGTGCAGTCGCGCCCGCAGCGCTGATACATCGGCTGTCGATGGCGCCTGCCAGAAACCGCCGATGCGTGTGCCCACCGGGTGCACCGAGCGACCGCCGAGCATCCGCATGATGTCGTTGCCGAGTGCCTGCAGGCGCATGCCGCGCCGCACCTCGTCCGGATACTCCTGCGCCAGCGCCGCGGCATTGGAAAAGCCGAGAAAGTCCGGTGCGGCCAACAGGTGGATATGCAGGCAGTGGCTTTGGATCCACTCGCCGCAGTACAGGAGGCGGCGCATCTCGCGCACCCAGGGGCCTGGCTGCGCATCAAAGATCGATTCGATCGCATGCACCGCGCTCATCTGGTAGGCGACCGGGCAGATGCCGCAGATGCGCGCCACCATGTCCGGCACCTCGTCGACGCGGCGGCCTTCGACCAGCTTCTCGAAGAAGCGCGGCGGCTCGAAGATGCGCAGGTGCACCGCGCGTAATTCGCCCGCCTCGATATCCAGATCGAGCGCGCCCTCGCCTTCGACCCGCGCCAGCAACGGCACCCGCAGTTCCAGCGTCCGACCTTCAGACATCTCGCAGTCCCTGCGCCAGCGGCGCAAACGCCTCCGCCTCGCTGTTGATCGAGCCGAAGCGGCGCGCGACATCGGTGGCGTCAAGACCGAGCGCGCGGAATTGCGTTGCCAGCGCCGCGCCGTTGGCACGCTCAGCGGGGCCGAAGCAGCCGTAGCAGTCACGCCCCAGTTTCGGACACAGCACGCCGCAGCCGGTGCGCGTGACCGGGCCCATGCACGGCATGCCCTTGGCCACCACCACGCAGGTCAGTCCCACCCGCTTGCACTCCATGCACAGCTTGTCGTCGCTGACGCTGGGAGCCACGCCGGACAGCAGGTCACGCAGGACCGCCTGCAACTGGCGCGCGTTGACCGGGCAGCCCCACAGTTCGAGATCGATCCGCACCTGGGTCGACAGCGCACTGGCACGATCGAGCGTGTGGATGTGCTCCGGGCTCGCGTAGACGCTGCGCGTCCATGCGGGGGCGTCGTGCAGGTTGCGCAGCGCCTGGATGCCGCCGCTGGTAGCGCAGGCACCGAGCGCGATCAGGTAGCGGCTGCGTGACCGGATCGCGGCAATGCGCTCCACCTCATGAGGCGTGGAGATGCTGCCCTCGATGATCGCGATGTCCGCTTCGGCGTCTTCGTCGACGACACCGAACTCGGCAAAGTGCACGAACTCGAATTGGCGCGCCAGATCGAGCAGGCCTTCACCGAGGTTGAGCAGCGCGAGCTGACAACCGTCGCACGAACTGAACTTGTGGATCGCCACGCGAGGACGGCGACGGTCGAAGTGGGGAGCGGATGTCACGGGCGCGTTCCAAAGGAATCGCTGTCATCATCGTCCGGTCGCACTGCAGCGACTTGAGGCATCGCAACTTGCGCGCCCGGCAAGCCCCGCTGACGGACACGGTTGCTCAAGGCCGCGCAGGTCAAGGTCATGGCACCTCGCATGCAACATCGACCGTTCACCTCGCTGGTGCGTCGCGCGCACCGGCGACACGGCCTTGGTGCATCTACGCTGTGTCATCGACCAGCGCCGCCGCGCGGCCGCGTGCCACGTCGACCTTTGCCAACACGATCAACCCGGCAACGAAGTACAACCCGGTAATCATCATCGCCAGCCGGTGGTTGTTGTCGGTCAGCCAGGTGACAAGCCCATAGGTCACCGGGCCGAGGATCGCCGACAGCCAGACCGAGGCATTCCACAGGCCGTAGAACTCCGCCAGACGGCGCGGCGGCGCGAACAGGCCGACGATGGCGCGCCCGGCACTCTGGCTCGACCCCATGCACAGGCCGGCGAGATTGGCGGCCACCCAGAATCCGGCGCTGCCCTGGCTGGCGGCGGCCACGGCGATCATCGCGATCCAGCCCACGATGGTCAGCGCCAGTGCACGCTTGTGACCGATGGCGTCCTGCACGTAGCCGAAGCTGAAGGCGCCGATGGCCGCTGTGACGTTCACCAGCAGCACCAGCGTCATGGTCTGCGCGGTGGTAAAGCCCATCACCTCCTGCGCATAGATCGCCGCCAACGCGATGACCACCGACAGGCCGGCCTGATAGAGCAGTCCGCAAGCCATCAGCCAGCCGAAGTCGCGATACAGGTGGATACGACTGAGCGTGCGCCAAAGCCGCGTGGTCGACTCGCGCACCAGTGCGCCGACGGTCGCCTGCGACTGCGGCAGCGCGCGCTCCTTGAGCACGAGAAAGGCCGGCAGCGAGGTGATGGCGAACACCGCTGCCGTGATGAGCATCGTCACCGGCACGTAGCTCGTGGCCGGTTCATTGCGCGCCTGCGCTGCCAGCACGTAGGCCAGGCACAGGCCAAGGGACAGCAGTCCGCCCAGGTAGCCGATGCTCCAGCCCCACCCCGACACCTTGCCGAGCGCTTCGGGCTTCGACAGTTCCGGCAGGAAGGCGCTGTTGAAGCTGACCCCGGCGGCGAAGCACAGGTTGGAGATGACGATCAGCGGCGCCGCCAACCACAGGTCACCGGCGCCCACGAACGCCAGCAGCGCGGTGCTGATCACGCAGCCGATCGTCGCCAGCGCCAAAAGCAGCTTCTTGCGCGCATGCACGTCGGCATAGGCCCCCAGGGCCGGCATCACCAGCATGCCGATCACATACGACAGCGACAGCAGAAGCGTCCACAGCAGCGTGGCCCAGGCCGCTTTCTGCGCCACCACGCCGACGAAATAGGCGTTGAAGACTGCCGTCAATACCACCGTGGTGTAGCCCGAGTTGGCGAAGTCGTACATCGCCCAGGCGAATACCTCCTTGCGCGGCACATCGGGATTCAGGGCCTTCGGATCGAACAACGGCATCGGGCCTCCTGCGGACGCGCGATGCTAGCTGCAAGCCGACGCTGCGTTGGACGACATCGCGGAGAGACCCCGCTGCGTTGTGCCGGGCCGTCGGCGCCCTAGAATCGGCCACCATGAAGCCCCTTGACCGCATCGACCGCCAGATCCTGCAGATCCTGCAGCGCGACGGTCGCATCACCAATCAGGCGCTCTCGGAGCAGGTCGCCCTCAGTCCGCGCGCCTGCCTCGACCGCCTGCGCTGGCTGGAAAAGTCCGGCCACGTGACGGGCTACATGGCACTGCTCGATCCGCGCAAGCTCGGCAACCTGCTGACGATCGTGGTCGAGGTGTCGCTGCGCGATCAGAGCCAGACATCCCACGCGCGATTCGAGCAGCACATGCTCGCCTGCGACGAGGTGATCGAGTGTTTCATGGTCAGTGGCAGTTGCGACTATGTTCTGCGGCTGGCGTGCCGCAGCCTCGATCACTACCGCGAACTGACCAACGCGTGGATCGCCGATGGCGCGCTGGGGGTCGAGCGCATCGCCTCGAAACCTGAACTGCAGACGGTGAAGCCGTTTCGCGGCTATCCGCTCAGCTGACCGGCTGCCCGTGCATCCAGCCTACTGGCTCGACGAGCGCGCGGCCGCAATCGACTGGCGCAAGTTCGCGCGCGTGACCTCTTCGTAGCGCAGGCGAAACGGCGGCAGGCAGAAGATTTCGGGCCGCTCCAGCAGGCGCTCGAAGAAGCTGATCCGGCGCCGCTGGAAGAACGCCCAGGCCAGCTCGTCGTCAGCGATCGTGATGAGCGGGCGCTGCTCGGCAAACACCGCACGCGAATAACGCTCGAACTCGCTGGCGCTGACCGACAGGCGCATCAGGTCAAGATCGAGCACCAGACGCGACTCGGGCGAGCGCGGCAGGTGATCCGCGGTATCGATCACGATGCGGTAGGCCAGTTCCAGGGTGTCGGCCTCGACGCCGCCGGCGTAGACGCGCAGCAACTGAGCGGACATCGCCTCGTTGACGCCGCGGGCGGCACCGGGCACGTAGATGGCATCGTGGAAGACGACCGCCAGCGCCTGCGCGGGCGACAGCGCGCAGTCCATACGGGCCGCGGTATCGAGCATCTCGCGCACGTGCACGCGATCGTGGTACCGACGATGCGGCTCGTCATAGAAAGCCAGAATCTGATCGAGCCGTTCGCCAGCGAAGCCCGACTGGATAAGCGGCTGCAGCGCAGGGTGACGATGATCCAGCACGGGACCGGCGGGAGGAGCCGCATTCATTGCACCGATCCTATGGCGATGCAAACGCCGCGCAAACGCGAATATTCAGGACGGTTGTCGGACTTGGCAGCACGCCCGCCCGTGTGCGCCGATTCGGCGGACAACAGGCCCGACGACTGCAGACTCGGTACGCGGGCTGTCTCCATTACGCCAGCGCGGGGCGCGGTGCCTTCCTACACTGACCGTCAGGTCATTACTGCCGAGTCACCCATGTTGCATTCTTCACGCTACGACCTCTCCTCGCCGGCCGCCGCGTGTCACATTGCGCGCGAACACGCCGTGACGGCCGCCAACTATCACCCCCTGCCGGTGGTCCTGGCGGCGGGCGCAGGCGAGTGGCTGACCGACATCGACGGCCGTCGCTACCTGGACCTGATGAGTGCCTACTCGGCGGTCAGCCACGGCCACGCCCATCCACGGCTGGTGCGCGCCCTGACCGATCAGGCGAGTCGGCTGGCGACCTGCTCACGCGCCTTCCACGCGCAGGCGCTAGCGCCGTTCCTGGAGAAGCTGGTCGGCTTGGCGAACCTGGGCAATGGCAGCAAGGCTTTGCCCGCTAACGGCGGCGCCGAATCGGTCGAGACGGCGATCAAGGCCGCCCGCCGCTGGGGCTATCGGGTCAAGGGCATCACGGCCGGGCGCGCCGAGATCGTTGTCGCCCGGCACAACTTCCACGGCCGCACGACAACCATCGTGGGTTTTTCAACCGACGACGACTATCGGGCGGACTTCGGCCCGTTCACGCCGGGCTTTCGCCCCTTCGACTTCGGTGACATCGACTCGCTCGCAGCCGCCATCACCGATCGCACCTGTGCCGTGCTGATCGAGCCGATCCAGGGCGAAGCCGGGATCATCGTGCCACCGGCGGGCTTTCTCGCCGCCGCCCGCCGTCTGTGCGACGAGCGCAACGTGCTGCTGATCCTCGACGAGATCCAAAGCGGCCTGGGGCGCACCGGACGGATGTTCGCCTTCGAGCACGAAGGCATCCGACCGGATGGACTGATCCTCGGCAAGGCGCTCGGCGGCGGACTGCTGCCCGTGAGCTGCTTCATCGCGCGGCGCGACGTGATCGACCAGTTTGACGCCGGCAGCCATGGCTCCACCTTCGGCGGCAACCCGCTCGCCGCCGCGGTCGGGTTGGCCGCGCTCCAGGTGATCGAGGATGAAGGCTTGGTCGAGCGCAGCGCCACGCTCGGCGCGCACTTGCTCGCTCGCCTGCGCAGTATCGACTCCCCACTGATTCGCGATGTCCGCGGGCGCGGCCTGTGGGTCGGGGTCGAACTGGACCCGACGCGCGTGCGTGCTGGCACCGTCGTCGAGCACCTGCTGGCGCAAGGCGTGCTGACCAAGGACACGCGCGACCGCGTGATCCGCTTTGCACCGCCGCTGATCATCCAGCGCGCTGCGCTCGACGGGGGTATCGACACCTTCGCACGCGTGCTCGCCCGGTTACAGACGCACGACGTGGCGGCTCCGGCGTCGCCCCGTGTGCCGGCCGACACGCTCCTTTAGCGTCTTCCCACCCGCGCAGCCTGGCGCGGGCTCGACCGCCGTCAGCTTCGTCTTCGGTCCGATGGAGCCGGGGAACGCCCTATCAAGCTTCGGCCTTAGAACCCGTCGGCGATGAGGTGAGCGGAACCCGGCATGATGGCGGCACCTTGACCAGCCGCCGCTTGATCGATGACGCCAGACTCCGTCCTTCATGTCCCGCCCCGGCTGGCTCGAACCGCCGGGCTGACCGGCCTGCTCGGCGTCGCCTGGGTCATCGCCCTGACCGTGATCGGCGGCGCTGCCTACCCGGGCTATGACCACGCCGCGCAGTACATCAGCGAGTTGGGCGCCCGTGGCGCACCGCATGCAGCGCTGGTGAACTTCGCGGGTTTCCTGCCCGCCGGGCTTTTGCTTTGCACCTTCGCCGTTCTGGCGTGGAAGGCCCTGCCACGCAGCACTCCGGCAACGCTGGGTTTCCTCGGTCTCTTGCTGTACGCCGTCGGCTATGTCGGCGCAGGCTTTTTTCCGTGCGACGCCGGGTGCCGGCCCGATGAACCGAGCCTGACCCACCTGCTGCACACGGGCATTGGGCTGGCGGGCTATCTGCTGGCGCCGCTGACCTTGCTGCTGCTGAGTCAAGCATCGCGGCACTGGCCCGGCGCCGGTTCGTTGCGGGTGCTTGCCCTGGCCGCCGCCCCCATCGCGCTGGCCGGACTGCTCGGTCTGTCTCCGGATAGCTCCATCGCGGGCCTGGCGCAGCGGGCGTTGGAGGGCAGCGTGCTCGCCTGGATCGCAGTTGCGGCTGGGTATCTGCGGCGCAGATAACGGCACCCGTGCGCGCAGTGAACCGACGCTCGCAGCTCCGCACCTTTGTCGTCCGCGGCTGAACCGCTCCACGGTCTCAGCGCCTATGTTCCCGCGCCTGGCGCGAGCACGTGTTTGACCGTCTGGCTCAGCTGAGGCGATGAGTCCGCCCACATCCAACGGCATTAGCCCGTCGCGCTTTCGCCACGCCATGGATGCCGCGTTCCAGCGATCCGGCACAACGGCTGAGGCCAGAAGGGGTGAGCCGACTACGCCGATCGGCCGATGCGATCTATGCGGCGTTTCTCGACACTGCGTGCATTCATCCCTTGCCGCCGACTCGTGCCGCCCACCATGCGCATCGCTGCCACCACCGACCCTGCCGCTTCGCCCACCGTCCCGGCCGCGACGGAGACCCGCTCGTTGCGGCTGGACGTGGGTCCCAGTGTCAACCGACCCGCGCCGGTGGACACCAGTTACGAACGGCGCGAGAGCCTCGAGCGCGAGCTCGATCGAGTACAGGACGCCTTGCTGGGCGAGCGCAACGGTTTCGGGCAGCAGCTGAACTGGCTGATGCTGTCGCAGGCATTGCTGCTCAATGCCTTCCTGTTCGTCCTGATCCTCGGCTGGTCGACGCCGCTGCCCGGCAAGCGCCTGCTGCTGGTCGGCCTCGCCGTATTCGCCGTCGCCGTCGCAGCGCTGATCGTGCTCGCCCTGCGCGGCACGCGCGATGCGGTGATGACGCTGCATCAGCACCGCAAGTCACTGGAAGCCACGCTGCAGAAGGACTTCGGGCGCACGCCACTATTCGCGCCGCGCGGGCTGGTGACGCGCGGCTTGGCGACGTTTGCTCACGGCGTGTTGCCGGCCACCCTCGTGGCCGGCTGGGTCGCACTGGCGCTCTACACGCTGGCCGCGCCCCTGGGTGCCAACGCAGAACCGGCCGCCGCGTCCACCTCAGCGCCGGCGCAGGCACAACGCGGTGATCGCGTTGCGCAGCCGCGCCAGCTCATCAACGGCGCGGCAAACGCGGGCGTCGAGACCCAGGCGGTCAGTAGCGAGGCCCGTCCGACACCGCGCCGGACCGGCGGCTTCAAGTGGTGATGCACGGGCGAACCTGAACGGCGGCACAGAGGCCGCCTGCGCCTTGGTTCAGCGCGGAGGACTCCACGACGGCGGCCGCTTGTTCATGAAGGCATCGATGCCTTCCTGCGCCACATCATCGATCATGTTGCAGGCCATCGTCTGGCCGGCCAGCTGATACGCGGCCTCAATGCCCATGTCCAGCTGCTTGTAGAACATGCCCTTGCCCATCGCGATGGCGACCTGCGGCTTGCCGACGATCTGATGCGCGAGCCGGTCGACTTCGGCATCAAGCTGATCCAGCGGAACCACCCGGTTGACCAGGCCACGCTCCTTGGCCGTGGCGGCGTCGATGAAGTCGCCGGTGACGAGCATCTCGAACGCCTGCTTGCGCGTCACGTTACGACTCAGCGCCACGCTCGGCGTGGCGCAGAACAGGCCGACGTTGATGCCGCTGACAGCAAACCGGGCGACGTCGGCCGCCACCGCCAGATCGCACATCGCCACCAGCTGGCAGCCAGCGGCCGTGGCAATGCCGTGCACGCGGGCGATCACCGGCTGCGGCATACGCTGGATCTGCATCATCACGCGCGCACAGTCGGCAAACAACTTGCGGTAATAGTCCAGCTCCGGCGTGGCCTTCATCTGCTTCAGGTCGTGGCCGGCACAGAATGCCTTGCCCGCGCCGGCGATGACGACCACGCGCACCGCCGGATCCACGGCAACCGCCGCCAACTGCGCAGTCAGTTCGGCAAGCATCTCTTCCGACAGCGAGTTGAACTGGCTGGGCCGGTTCAATGTCAGGCGCAGCACGCCGCCCACCTGTTCCTTGAGCAGCAAGGGCTCCAGTTGCGCCGGGTCGGTGGGTGCATTCATCGAGTTCTCCCTGAGAAATGAGCCACGGTCGGGAAGCGTCAGACGTCGATCGCCCCGGCCGACTTCGCCTGCTGACGCAGGATGAATTTCTGGATCTTGCCAGTGCTGGTCTTGGGCAGCGGACCGAACACGATCTCCTTCGGCATCTTGAACCCGGCCAGGTGCTTTCGGCAATGCGCGAGCAGGTCTTCCTGGCTGACCGCGACACCGTCGCGCAGTTCCACGAATGCGCACGGCACTTCGCCCCAGCGCATATCGGGCCGCGCCACCACCGCCACCGCCATCACGGCCGGATGCCGGTACAGCACGTCTTCCACTTCGATCGACGAGATGTTCTCGCCACCGGAAATGATGATGTCCTTGGACCGATCCTTGATGCGCAGGTAACCGTCGGGGTGCACCACCGCCAGATCGCCTGAGTGAAACCAACCGCCCTTGAACGCCTCGCGCGTCGCCGCCTCGTTCTTGAGATAGCCGCGCATCGTGATGTTGCCGCGGAACATCACTTCGCCGATGGTCTCGCCATCCTGCGGTACTGGCTGCATCGTTTCCGGATCGAGCACGGCGACCGCTTCCTCGAGCGGATAACGCACGCCCTGCCGGCCGTTCTTCACGGCGCGCTCGCCCACATCGAGGTCGGCCCAAGCCGCCTGCTTGGCACAGACGGTGGCGGGCCCATAGACCTCGGTCAGGCCATAGACATGCGTGAGGTCGAAGCCCATCTGGTCCATGCCCTCGATCATCGCCGCCGGCGGCGCGGCGGCCGCCACCATCGCCTTGACCCGTTGTGTGATGCCCTGGCGCAACTCCGGCGCCGCGCTGATCAGCAGTGAATGGACGATCGGCGCGCCGCAGTAGTGGGTGACGCCATGCTCGCGCATCAGGTCGAAGATCAGTTTCGGCTCGACACGGCGCAGGCAGACATGGGTGCCTGCCATGGCAGCGATGGTCCATGGGAAGCACCAGCCATTGCAGTGGAACATCGGCAACGTCCACAGGTAGACCGGATGGTGCGGCAAGGCCCAGACAAGGATGTTCGACACCGCGTTGGTGTAGGCGCCACGGTGGTGGTAGACGACGCCTTTCGGATTGCCGGTGGTGCCGGAGGTGTAGTTCAGCGCGATCGCATCCCATTCGTCGGCCGGCGGCGACCAGTGTGCCTGCGGATCTCCCGTGGCGATCCATGCCTCATATTCGAGCGCACCGATACGCTCGCCGGCGCCGTCGTACAGCGGGTCATCGACATCGACCACCTCGATCGGCCGCGACACTTGCGCCAGCGCAGCCTTTGCCACGGACGCAAACTCGCGATCGACGATGAAGAGCCTGGCTTCGCCGTGGTCGAGCATGAAGGCGACCGCGGCGGCATCGAGGCGGGTGTTGATGGCGTTGAGCACGCAGCCAGCCATCGGCACGCCGAAGTGCGCCTCGACCATTTCCGGCGTGTTGGCGAGCATCACCGCGACCGTGTCGCCGCGGCCCAGGCCACGGCGACGCAGGACATCGCACAGTTGCCGACAGCGCGCATAGACCTGCGCCCAGGTGCGTCGCAGCGCGCGCGGACCCAGACCGTGCACGACCGCAACATGCTGGGGATGGACCGACGACGCCCACTCGATGAAGCCAAGGGGCGACAGCGCCGCAAAGTTCGCCGCGTTCTTGTCCAACCCCTGATCGAAGATCGACGATGGCACTTCAGACCTCGCACGTTCGAAGGACACAGGCAAAGACCGGGCCTCGTTCAGCCTGGCGCGCTCAGCGCGGCCGCCTGGAGGCGGCGCCCGATCGGATCAAAGCTGAGCCAACGCCTTCACGTGGGCCGCCACGCTGCGGGCCAGGGCGCTGAGGTTATAGCCACCTTCGAGCGAACTGACGATGCGGCTCTTGGCATGTCGGTCGGCCACTTCCATCAGGCGCCGGGTGATGAACGCGTAGTCGCTCTCGACCAACCCCATCTGCCCGAGGTCGTCTTCGCGATGCGCGTCGAACCCGGCCGAGATGAAGATCATCTCGGGCTCGAACGCGTCGAGCGCCGGCACCCACACCTCGTCGACCACCTGCCGCACCATGTCGCCCTTGGTTCCGGCCGGAAGAGGCACATTGATCATGTTTTTCGCCGGACTCTCCGACCCGGTGTACGGATAGAACGGATGCTGGAAAAAACTCGCCATCAGCACCCGGTCGTCATCGGCCAGGATTTCCTCGGTGCCATTGCCGTGATGCACGTCGAAGTCGATCACCGCCACCCGCTTCAATCCGTGCGCCTCGAGCGCATGGCGCGCACCGACGGCCACGTTGTTGAAGAAGCAGAAACCCATCGCATGGCCATGGCGGGCATGGTGGCCTGGCGGGCGCACTGCGCAGAAGGCGTTCTCCAGTTCGCCGCGCATCACGTGATCGACAGCTTCGACGACGCCGCCGGCAGCCCGCAGCGCCGCGTCCCACGTCGCCGGGTTCATCGCCGTGTCCGGATCGACCGACACGTAGCCCTGCTTTGGTATTCTGGATTCGAGATGGTCGATGTATTCGCGATCATGAGCCCGCGCCAGTGCGTCGCGCGAGACGACCGGCGCGTCGATCGGCACCAGATGCTGCAGCAGCCCGACCGCGATCAGATGATCATGGATCGCCGCCAGCCGCGCCGGACTCTCGGGATGCCACGATCCCATTTCGTGCGCGGCGCAGGCGCTATGTGTGACAAATCCGGTGTGCACAGTCTCCCTTTCCGAGTCTGGCGTGCTCGTCGACGAATGCGTTCCGCTGCCTGGCTGCGGACACTTCGTTCTCTAGATTGAAGTGAGTCTAATGATAGAAAAGCTCAGGAGCTGCGCGGCCCAAATCGGCGAAGTGATCGTCGGCAAGGATTTGCAGATTCGGCAGAGCATGACCTGCCTGCTGGCCGGCGGTCACCTGCTGATCGAGGATGCGCCGGGCGTGGGCAAGACCACGATGGCGCATGCGATCGCCCTGTCTCTGGGCCTGCCCTTCCGGCGACTGCAGTTCACCAGCGACCTGCTGCCGTCCGACGTCATCGGCGTCTCGGTCTACGACCGCACCGACAGCCGCTTCGTGTTCCATCCCGGGCCGATCTTCACCGAGGTGCTGCTGGCCGACGAGATCAACCGCGCCAGCCCGAAGACGCAGAGCGCGCTGCTAGAAGCCATGGAGGAAGCACAGGTATCGGTCGACGGCCTGGCGCGCCCGCTGCCGCAGCCGTTCTTCGTCATCGCCACCCAGAATCCGCTGCACCAGATCGGCACTTTTCCATTGCCTGAGTCGCAGCTGGATCGCTTCCTCATGTGCATCAGCCTCGGCTACCCGGACCGGGCGGCGGAACGCGCGCTGCTGGCCGGTGAGTCGCGCCGCGACATGCTCAAGCAGTTGCAGCCCATGGCACGACCGTCGGATCTCGTGGCAGCTCAGTTGGCGGTCAAGACCGTGTTTGCCTCCGCCGCCCTGCTCGACTATGTGCAGGCCCTGCTGGCGCACACGCGCGCGTCGGGCCGCTACGCGGAGGGCCTGAGCCCGCGCGCGGGTCTCGCCCTGCTTGCGGCCGCGCGTGCCTGGGCCTGGTTCGACGGGCGCGACCATCTGATCCCGGAAGACATCCAGAACGTGCTGCCGGCCGTGGCCGGGCATCGGCTGCATGCTGCGCAGCGCGACGGGCAGCGCGTGCTGCACGGGCGCGAACTGGTCACCCAGTTGATTCAGGCCGTTGGCGCGCCTTAGCCGGTCGGCCCGCGGCACCAATGAGCATCAGCACGCACCCGTTGTCGCTGCGCCTGGGCGACTGGATCGCCGGCCGCCGCGGCGCCGAGCCGGCCGAGGTGCTGCTTGATCGCAAGCGCGTGTACATCCTGCCGACCCGCGCCGGCATCGTCTTCGGCGCGGCGATGATCGTGCTGCTGATCGGCTCGATCAACTACCAGCTGCAGCTGGGCTTCCTGCTCACCTTCCTCGTCACCAGCATGGCGCTGGTCGGCATGTACCACACGCACCGCAACCTCGCCCGCCTGACGCTGCGCGCGCAGCGCGCGCAAAACGTGTTCGCGGGCGACGTCGCCACCTTCGAGACACTGGTCGTCAACCCGACGCCGGAGGCGCGCCACGCGCTGCACTTCGCCTTCGCGCTGCGCCTGAAGCGCAAGCCCGAACGCAAGCGGCACCTGCGGGAACTACCAGGCGTGTGGATCGACGTACCGGCGCGCGGCAACGCACTGGCCCGTCTCGGCTTGCCAACGCGGCGTCGCGGCGAACTGGCCTGTCCGCGGCTGCGCGTCGAAACCAGGTTTCCGTTCGGCCTGTGGCAGGCCTGGTCGTACTACGCGCCGCCGCTGGCAATGGTCGTCTACCCCGCGCCGGAGGTGGATGCGCCGCCGTTGCCGGTCGCTGCCGGCGCCGGGCGCGAAGGGGCGGGGCTCGCTTCTAGCGGCGAGGACTTCGCTGGCGTGCGGCCGTATCAGGCGGGCGATCCGCAGAAGATGATCGCCTGGCGTTTGGCGGCCCGCTCCGATGAACTGTCGGTCAAGCTGTTCGAGTCGCCCTCGGGCAGCGAGCTGACCTTCGACTACCAGCAGTTGCCGTCCCACCTGGACACCGAGGCCCGGCTGTCGCGCCTGACCCGCTGGGTTCTGATGGCAGAGGCAGCGCAGTTGCGCTACGCGCTCCACCTACCAGGCAAGCACCTGCCGCTGGCCAGCGGCACCGACCATCGCGACCGCTGCCTCACGGCGCTTGCGCTCTTTGGCGGTGGCAGTGGTGGCGGCACCGACGACCTGACCGCCGCGGCTGCACGATGAGTGCCATGCCCGCACCCCGCGTCACGCTGGGAGAGCGCCTGCAGCAACTCAAGGCCGCGCTGCTGCAGCCACAGGTCTCCAGCGCCGCCCGCGAGCGGCGCGACGTGCTGGTGCTGCTCGCCGCGCTCGCCTTCGTCGTCATGCCGCACTTCGAACACCTGCCGTGGTGGGCCACTGCGCTGCTGGTCGTGCTGTGGTTCTGGCGCAGTTGGCTGGTGGTGGCGCAGCGGCCGCTGCCGGGGCGCTTTGCCATGCTGCCGCTGCTGCTCGCCGCCACTGCGGCGGTCTGGCTGGAACACCGCACCCTGCTCGGCCGCGACGCCGGCGTGACCTTCCTGCTGATGCTGCTGGCGCTCAAGCTGCTCGAGATGCGCGCCAAGCGCGACATCTTCGTCGTCGTGTTCCTTGCGTTCTTCATCCTGCTGACGCAGTTCCTGTTCGGCCAGGGCATCCTGATCGCCGTGGCCACGCTGATCGCGGTGGTGCTGTTGTTCTTCGTGCTGGTGAGCGTCAATCTCGCCGAGACCGATCTGCCCGCCCGCCGCAAGCTCTCGCTGGTCGGACTGGTGCTGGTCAAGGCGGTGCCGCTCACGGCCGCGCTGTTCCTGCTGTTCCCGCGCATCAGCGGTCCGCTGTGGGGCATGCCAGGCGATGCGGTGGCTGGTCGCACCGGGCTGTCGAACACGATGACACCGGGCGCGATCGGCAAGCTGCTGGAGTCCGATGAGATCGCCTTTCGCGCGCTGTTCAGCGGGCCGGTACCGCTGAACGACCAGCGGTACTGGCGTGGTCCCGTGCTGTCGCTGTTTTCCGGCCGCACCTGGTCGGTCCGTGCGCCCGGGCCCAACACCGTTGCCCTGCAGCTGCAGGCGGACCCCCAGCCGCAGTTCGAGTACACGATCACGCAGGAGCCGACCCAGCGCGACTGGCTGTTCGCGCTGGACATGCCCATCGATACGCGAGATGCGGCTGCGCTGGGCGCCCGCATCCAGCCCGATGGCCAGCTGATCGCCAACCGCCTGATTACCGAACGGGTGCGCTATACGCTCAAGTCGGCCACCAGCTTCCGCTATGGACTGGACGAAACCCAGCTCGGCCTGCAAGACTGGCTGCAACTGCCGGCGGGGTTCAACCCACGCACACTCGAACTGGCAGCGCAGCTGCGCAACACCGTTGCTGGCGCCCTGGCGTCGCGCGCCGCCGATGCCGCCCTGATCCAGGCCGTGCTGCAGCGTTTTCGCCAGCAGGCCTACAGCTACACGCTGGAGCCGCCGCCCCTTGGTCGCCATTCGGTCGACGAGTTCCTGTTCGATACGCGTGCCGGCTTCTGCGAGCACTACGCGTCCGCGTTCGTGGTACTGATGCGCGCGCTGGACATTCCAGCGCGCGTCGTCACCGGTTACCAGGGCGGTGAGTTCAATCCGGTGGATGGCTTTCTCACCGTGCGTCAGTCCGACGCGCACGCCTGGGCCGAGGTCTGGCTGGCAGGCCGCGGATGGGTGCGGGTCGACCCGACCGCCGCCGTAGCCCCCGAGCGCGTGAATCGCGGCACCCGCGCCGGCGACGCTTCGCAGCTGCAGGGCTCGCCGCTGTTCGGCGAACGCAGCTTCAGCCTGCTGCGCGCGCTGCGCTACAACTGGGAGGCGCTGGAGAACGGCTGGAACCAGTGGGTGCTGTCCTACACCCCGGAGCGCCAGCGCGATCTGCTGCAGCGACTGGGCCTCGTGCCCGACACGCGCACGCTGGCGCTGGTGTTCGCCGTGGTCATCAGCGTCATCCTGGCCGTGCTGGCGGCCGTTTCGCTGCGCCATCGGACCCAGCGCGACCCGCTGGGTGAACTGATGGCGCGCGTGCGCGCCAAGCTCGCCGACGCCGGCATCGTGGTGCCGGCCCATCTGGGACCGCGCGCGCTGCTGGCGCAATTGCAGGGAGGCAACACCGCCACGCTGGATGCAGGCAGCCTGACCGAGACCCGCGAACTCGTCGGACAACTGGAACGTTGGCGCTATTCGCGATCCAGCCCCGGGTTCACACGGACCGACCTGCGCGCCCTGCGGCGTCGGGTTCGGCGCTATCGTCCTCGCATCGCGCGCTGAGAACGCCTGCCGCGCTGCCCGCCTGGCGCCCGCCCCGTGACTACCTCGAACTGTCTACGCCGAACGACCCGACGTTCGCTGTTGCTCGCTGCTGCCGCGATGGCGACGCTGGGCGGGCGTTCGGCGCTGGCACAGAGGGCGGCCGAGCCTCTGGCGGCGCAGCCCTATCACCTGCGCGACGACGTCCAGGCATTTCTCGACGACGTGGTACGCGTCTACGGCATCGACCGCGGTTGGGTCGAGCAGGCCTTTGCGCAAGCGCGCTACTCGGCGCAGGCCGAGCGTCTGACCACGCCAAGCCTGGCGCCCCCGGCCGCGCGTAACTGGGTCGACTACCGCGCGCGCAACGTGGACGAGCGCCGCATCCGCGAGGGCGCGCAGTTCCTGCGCGACAGTCGCGCGACGCTGACGCGTGCCACCGTCCAGTTTGGCGTGCCCAAAGAAGTGATCGTCGGCATCATTGGCGTGGAGACCGTGTTCGGGCGCAACACCGGCAGCTTCCGAACCCTCGACGTGCTGCTCACGCTGGCCTTCGACTACACGCGCCGCGCCGCGCTGTATCGCGAGGAGCTGCTGCAGTTTCTGCTGCTCTGCCACGAGCAGGGCCTCGACCCATTGAGTCCGCGCGGCTCGTTCGCCGGCGCGCTCGGCCTCCCGCAGTTCATGCCGGGCTCGATCCGCCGGTGGGCAGTAGACTTCGACGGCGATGGTCAGGTCGACCTGCTGCGCAGTCGCGACGACGCCGTCGGCTCGGTCGCCAACTTCCTCGCCGCCCACGGTTGGCAGCGCGGTCTGCCGGTGCAGTTGCAAGCGCGGGCCGATGCGACCATCAGTGACCTGCTCGGCCGCGGCATCACCGCGCTGTATCCCTGGCGAGAACTGGCCGCTCTGGGGGTATCGATCGAGGGCTCCCTCGATCCCGACACGCGCGTCCTCCTGCTTGACCTGCCGTACCGGACCGCCGCTGGCGATGAAGGCGTCGAATACCGCGTCGGCACCGTCAACATGCAGGCGCTGCTGCATTACAACCGCAGCTACTTCTACGGCGTTGCCGTCAGTGATCTCGCGCACGCGATCCGCCTACGCACGACGGCATAGCCTTTCCCTGTGGTGCGCCGCTGCGCGTCGCCCGTGCGTGAACGCCCTTCAGCGCGCTGACAGACGCGCGCCCGCTCAACTTAACCGCGTGATGAGGATCGGACGAACAGCAAGATGGCGCCGCATTTGCTCGCGTCTCCGGCATTGCGGCTGTTCCCGCTCCTCGCGGGCGGCTGCGATGAACCCCTCAACCAGTTCGGAGTGCCCTGCATGTCGCCATCCGTGAGCATAGGCGTACCCGTCTTCAACGCCGCGCCATTCCTGAGCGAGACGCTCGAATCGGTGCTGGCGCAGACCCATGGCGACTTCGAACTGATCATCTCGGACAACGCATCAACCGACGGCACGCAAGATGTCATCCAGGCGTATGCGGCACGCGACAAACGCATTCGCAGTTTTCGCCAACCCGTGAACATCGGCCTTGGCAACAACTGGTCATACGTCGCTCGGCAAGCCCGCTGCCCCTGGTTCAAATGGTTGTCGGCCAACGACTACTGCGCGCCACGGCTGCTGGAAGATAGCCTCGCGCCCCTGCGCGCCGACCCGGCGGTGGTGCTTTGCTACGGCCGCACGCAATTGATCGACCTCGCGGGACAGCCGCTCGAGGTCTATGCCGGCGACTTCGATGCGACATCCGACGATCCGCTGCAGCGCTATCGCCTGGTGCGCGAGCGATTGCATCTGGGCACACCACTGCAGGCAGGCGTGATTCGGCTCGACGCCCTGCGCCGCTGCGGCTACCTGCCGAACTACCGCGACTGCGATCGGGTTCTGATTGCCGGCTTGGCACTGATCGGCAAGTTCGTCACGCTGCCTCGGATCCTGTTTTACCGACGCTGGGACGCTTCGGTTGCTTCCGCGCTGCGCGGTCCGCTGGAAACGGAGCGCTTGTACCGCGCCGACGCCCAGCGCGCACCGATCTTCATGAATCTGCCGAGACAGCGCGGCATGCTCGGCATCGCGTTGCGCGCACCCGTCGGCGTACGTGCGAAAGGGCGAGCCCTCGCCGCCACGTTCCGTTACACGGATTGGAGGCGAAAAATATTGGGGGCGCGCGCCGCGCTGACGCTGCACCGGCCCGCCACGGACGGCTGATCGAACGCCGGCGCTGGGAGCCGACCGGCTGCCGTCAGGCAAAGTCCGGCTGCTTCTCCGGCCGCGCCGCCTCGAAGGCCGGGATCTGCATGCAGGCATCGGAGATGCGCATGATCGTCGGCACGTGGTCGAGCCGGCAATCAAAACGCTGGGCGTTGAAGATCTGCGGCACCACCAGCACATCGGCGAGCGTGACATCGTCGCCAAGCACGAAGCGCCCGCAGCGCCTCTCGCCGACCAGCCAGGCCTCCAATTGCGCCAGGCCCTGCTCCACCCAGTGGCGATACCAGGTGTTCTTCTGTTCTTCAGTCACGGCCAGATCGCGTACCAGGTAGCGCAGCACGCGCAGGTTGTTCAACGGGTGGATCTCGCAGGCGATCGACAGCGCAGCCGCTCGCACATACGCGCGCATCACCGGGTCATGCGGCAGCAGCGGCGGCTGCGGATAGCGCTCCTCCAGGAACTCCAGGATCGCGAGCGACTGCGTCATGCGGCCGCCGTCGTACTCGAGCACCGGCACCAGCTCCGCCGGGTTCATCGCGCGGAACTCGCTGGCAAACTGGTCGCCCTTGACCAGCGACAGCGGCACATAGTCGTACGGCACACCCTTGAGGTTGAGCGCAATGCGCACACGAAACGAGGCCGACGAGCGGGCGGCGGCGTGAAGCTTCATCGGGGTCATGCGAGTCTCCGTCATGATCTTCCGCGGCGTACGGTTCAGGCGACGAACTGCACCAGCCACAGCGACAACATCGGGAACGCCAGCAGCAGTACCAGGCGCACGGCATCGGCCGCCAGAAAGATCATGACGCGACGATACGTGGCTGTCATCGGCACGTCGCCGGCCATGCCATGGACCACGTAGACGTTGAGCCCGACCGGCGGCGCGATCAGGCCGATGTTGACCACGCACAGCACCAGGATGCCGAACCAGATCGCCTTGGCTTCGGGTGCAAGGCCATACAGGTCCAGCGCCAGCACGGTCGGCAACAGGACCGGCAGGGTCAACAGCAGCATCGACAATTCGTCCATCACTGCGCCGAGCACGATGTAGACGAGCAAGATGGCCACCACCACGAGCAACGGCGGCAGCGATAGCTCGGCGACGAGTGCCGTCACCTGCGCCGGCATGCCGGTCAGGGCCAACGCTGTATTGAGCATGTCGGCGCCGACGAAGATCATGAAGATCATGCCGCTCGTCACCGCGGTCGACAGCAGCGCTCTACGCAGGCCGGCCCACCTCATATCGCCGCGCCCGATGCCCGCCATCAAGGTGAGCAAGGCGCCGACCGCCGCGCCCTCCACCGCCGTGAACACGCCACCGTAGATGCCGCCGAACACCAGCGCGAAGACGCCGATCACCGGCCACACCGCCCCTAACATGCGCCAGCGCGCCGCGGCGTCCTGGCGCGGTTCTGCCGGACCCGCCTGCGGGCGGGCCCGGCAGAACAGCGCGATGGCGACACAGTAGCCAGCCAAGGCGAGCAGCCCCGGCACCAGCGCGGCAGCAAACAGCTTGGCGATGTTCTGCTCGGCGATGATCGCGTAGATCACCAGCACCACCGAAGGTGGGATCAGGATCCCCAGGGTGCCGCCGGCCGCGACCGTGGCGGTGGCGAGCGCGGGCTCGTAGCGATAGCGCTTCATCTCGGGCAGCGCCACCTGGCCGATGGTGGCGGCGGTGGCGACCGATGATCCGCACACCGCGCCGAAGGCCGCGCAGGCCAGCACGCTGGCCTGCGCCAGGCCGCCGCGCCAGTGACCGACGAAGGCCGCCGCCGTGCGATAAAGCGCGCGCGACAGCCCGCCCTGCGCGGCGAACTGGCCCATCAGGATGAACAGCGGAATCACCGACAGGTCGTAGATGGAAAAGCGCGCGAACGCCAGGCCCTTGAGGTAGGCCATCCACGCCTCGCCCGAGGCCAGCCACACGTAGCCGACCGCACCGGGCACGAACATCGCGACCCAGATCGGCATGCGCAGCGCCATCAGTGCCAGCATGGCGGCAAACAGCAGCAGCGCGCTGCCGGGTGCAGCCTCCATCAGAACGCGCCTTCGCTGCGTTGCGCCCGCGCGCCGGTGAGCGCGGCATGCAGCCCGACGACGGCCGACAGCAGCAGGCCCGGCACGAGCGCGAGATACATCAGCCACGCGGGAAAGCCGAGCACCATCGTGGTCTCGCCGTTCACCTTCATCTCGGCCACCCCGACACCGGCACGCCAGGCGAGCAGCAGCATGATCGCCGCCAGCAGCGCCTGGCCCAGTCGATCGAGGGCGCCGCGCAGGCGTGGGCCGACGCGCTGGGTGAAGAACTCCACCTGCACATGGCCGCCGCGCCACTGGCAGTACGGCAGAAAGCAGGCGATCGCGACGACGCAGGCCACCTGCATCAGCTCGACGTCGCCGGTGATCGGTGCATCGAACAGCCAGCGGCCGACGATCGACACGCCCGCCAAGGTCGCCACCGCGAGCAGCACCAGCGCACCCAGCACGGCGAGCACTTCGCTCGCGCGCTGCAGCAGGCTGGCCATCACTTGCGATTCGCAGACGAGCTGCCGGTCGCCTTTGGCACCGTTTGCGCACCGTCGGCAGCGGCAGCGTACTGGGCAATCAGCGCCCGGGCATCGGCCAGCAGGGCGTTGCCGTCGAGTCCGCGCCGGTTCATGTCGGCGATCCAGTCGGCGTAGAGCGGCCGCGCGGCGCGGTCCCACGCCGCCAGTTCGGTCGCCGGGATCACGTTGATCACGTTGCCGCGGTCGGTCGCCTGCTTGCGCGCCGCCGGAGCCGAGGCGTCCCACAGCCGGCCCAGTTCCGCGGCGAGCGGCAAGCCGCTGTTGGCGTCGATCACCTGCTGCAGGTCGGGCGGCAGACTGTCGTAGGTCTTGCGATTCATCGCGTACAGAAACACGGCCGTGTACAGCGCCGGCATCGCCGGGTCGGTTTCGGAATGGAACCTGACGATCTCGTGCACCTTGATCGAGGGCACCACTTCCCACGGCACCACCGCACCGTCGATCACGCCCTTGCTCAAGGCGTCGGCCAGTTGCGGCACCGGCATCGACACCGGTGTGGCACCGAGGCGCGACAGCAGGCGGTTGGTCTGGCGCGTCGGTGCGCGGATCTTCATCCCCTTGAAATCAGCCAGCGTCCTGATCGGCTTGCTGCGCAAGTGCAGGTAGCCGTTGTCATGCACATGCAGTGCGAGCGGCTTGACCGCCTCGAACTCCTTGGTTGCGTGGCGTGTATAGAAGGTCCACAGCGCCTGCGATGCCGCCGCGGCGTTCGGTGTCATGAACGGCAGCTCGAACACCTCGGTTATCGGAAACCGTCCCGCCGTGTAGCCCGGCAGGGTCCAGACGATGTCGGCGATGCCATCGCGCGCCTGGTCGTACAACTGCGGTGGCGTGCCGCCCAGCTGCATTGACGGAAAGATCTGGCAGCGCAGGCGCCCATTGCTCTGCGCGCGGATGCGCTCGCACCACGGCACGATGAACTTCGCATGCGTGGTGGAACTGGTGGGCAGGAAGTGCGCCACCTTGAGCGTGATCTCCTGCGCACTCGCCGCTGGCAGGGCGGCAGCAAGCAGCGCAGCAGCGGCGAGCAGCCGCAGTGGGCGGATCATCGGGTTCCTCGTGCAGACCAGGGCGGACCGGATGCTACCGGCAGACGCGCCCGCGCACCGACCTGCGCCGCCGCGCCGTCAGCGGCGACCTGGATCGAAGTTGCGCTTCAACCCCTGCCAGCACTGGAAGTACTCGGCCTGCAGTTCAGCGGACTCGAGCGCGAAGCGGGTCGGCCGGATCACGCAGCGCGTCTCGAACATGAACGCCATGGTGTCGCGCACGTAGTCCGGCTTGCTGGTGTCGGCAGTCGACGCCTTGGCGAAGGTGCCGGCATCGGGACCATGGCCGGTCATACAGTTGTGCAGGCTCGCGCCGCCGGGGAGAAACCCGGTGGCCTTGGCATCGTAGACGCCATGGATGAGACCCATGAACTCGCTGGCGATGTTGCGATGGAACCAGGGCGGCCGGAACGTGTTTTCCATCGCCAGGATGCGCGGCGGAAATATCACGAAGTCGATGCTGTCGACCCCCGGCGTATCCGACTGCGACTGCAATACCAGGAAGATCGACGGATCCGGATGGTCGTAGCTGATCGATCCGATCGTGTTGAAGCGACGCAGGTCGTACTTGTAGGGAGCGAAGTTGCCGTGCCAGGCCACCACGTCCAGCGGCGAGCGGTCGGTCTGCGCGCTCCACAGGTTGCCCATGAACTTGGCAACGATCTCGGACGAGGCAGCGCGATCTTCGTACGCCGCCACCGGGATCATGAAGTCGCGCGGGTTGGCCAGGCCATTGGAGCCGATCACGCCGAGGTCGGGCAGCCGCAGGCCGGCGCCGAAGTTCTCGCACAAGTAACCGCGCGCCGCGCCGTCGAGCAGCTCGACGCGGAAGCGCACGCCGCGCGGGATCACCACGATCTCTTGCGGCTCCGCCTCGATCACGCCCAGCTCGGTGGCAAAGCGCAGCCGACCCTCTTGCAGCACGATGAGCAGCTCGCCGTCGGCGCTGTAGAAGTAGCGATCGACCATCGCGCGGTTGCACGCGTACAGGTGGATCGCGCAACCGCTCTGCGCGTACGGGTCGCCGTTGCCGGCGAAGGTCACCAGGCCTTCGATGAAATCCGTCGGCGCCACCGGAATCGGCAGCGGGTCCCAGCGCAGCTGGTTGGGTGGCGTCTCGGTACTCTGGAAGTCGCTCGACAGCCTGCCGTTGTCGATCCGCCTGAACGGCAGGTGCACCGCCGCCGGGCGGATCCGATAGGTCCAGGTGCGGCGATTGGCGCCCCGCGGCGCGGTGAAGGCGGTCCCGGATAGCTGTTCGGCATACAGGCCGTAGGGGCAGCGCTGCGGCGAGTTGCGGCCGACCGGCAGTGCGCCCGGCAGCGCCTCGGTGGCGCATTCGTTGCCGAAGCCGGTCATGTAGTCGGTGGCCATCAGCGTCGCCTGGCTAGCAGCAGCCGGCGCGCCGCGTGACTTCGCAGCACCCGTGGCGGTCGTCATGGTCTGTCCTCCTCGTTCATCCGGAAGAGCGGTGTGTTCGGGCTCTCGCCGAGCCCGGCGTATGCCTGCGCGATTGCCTCGCGGATCACCGTCAGATCGCCCACGTGGTTGGCAAGCAGCAGGATCAGCCGCGCGTTCAACCGCGCGCTGTCTTCTGCCGATAGGTTCCGGTGAGCGTCGATCAGCAACTGGTAGAAGTCATCACCGGGCGTGAAATCACGCAGGCTGCGCTGGCCAGGGGTGTGAAAGTTCGGCTGCGTGTTCAGCGGCATCGCCGTCACTCCGCAGCCTGCATGTGGGCCTCCACAGCAGCGGCCGGCGCCGCCGCCGTGCCAAGCGCACGCAACAGCGCTGCCTGCACCTCCGCGGCGTCGACCTGACGCCAGCGCGCTGCGATGTGCTGATCGGGCCGCAGCAACCAGGCACTGCCGGACTGCGCGTCGTAGCGCAGTGCGAAGCGTCCGCGCAGGTCGTGCACGCTGCGCAACCCCGGCACCGCGGTCGGCGTGCCGGTGACCGCAATGATCTCGATCGCGGGCAGACCGCGCGCCTGCAGCAGCTCAATCGGGCGCCAGCTGACGGCGTCGTCCACGTACACCAGCAGTTGAAAGCGGCCGCCGAGACTCGGCAGCAACCACGCTTCGCGGCCTTCGATCGCGACCGGCGCATCGTCGGCCGGTGCGCCGGGCACCATCCAGCCCGCAAACGGGTCGCTGTCTGAAGAGTTCAGCGCTGAACCCGTCAACACGCATGGCACCGACAGCCTGCCGGAATTCACCAGCTTGCGGGCGAACGGCTGGGTGCGCGCCAGGTCCAGCACGGCATCCCGGAACAGGCGGCTGACATCGCTCTTCGGCGTGATGAAGTCGGTCGAGCGGGTGGAGTTGAGAATGTTCTCGTCGGCCGCGGCCGCGCGCTCGTCGCAGTAGCTGTCCAGCAGTTGATCCGGCGCCAGACCCGCGTGCACGAGCCGCAGCTTCCAGACCAGGTTGTCGGTGTCCTGGATGCCGGAGTTGGCGCCGCGCGCACCAAACGGTGACACCTGATGGGCAGCGTCGCCGACGAACAGCACGCGCCCGTGGCGAAACGTCTGCATCCGCCGGCACTGGAACGTGTAGACGCTGACCCACTCGAGTTCGAACGCGCGCTGGTCGCCGAGCATGGCGCGGATGCGCGGCAGCACGCGCTCGGGCTTCTTTTCTTCTTCCGGGTTCGCGTCCCAGCCCAACTGGAAGTCGATACGCCAGACGTTGTCCGCCTGCTTGTGCAGCAGCGCGCTCTGGTGGCGGTGGAATGGCGGGTCGAACCAGAACCAGCGCTCGGCCGGAAAGTCGGCCTCCATCACCACGTCGGCGATGAGGAAGCGATCGCGGAAGACCTTGCCTTCGATATCGAGGCCGAGCATCGTGCGCAGCGGACTGCGCGCGCCGTCGGCGGCGATCACCCAGTCGGCCCGCAGGTCGTAGGGGCCGTCGACCGTATCGACCGCCAGCTGGACGCCGGCATCGCCTTCAACGATCGCCGTGACCTTGTGCTTCCAGCGGATCGGCACGCCCAGCGCTTGGCAGCGACGCACCAGCAACTCTTCCAGGTGGTACTGCTGTAGGTTGATCATGCCGGGGCGCTGATGATCCGGCTCCGGCGCGAGGGTGAAGCGGTAGACCTCATCGTCACGGAAGAACGTGCGCCCGACGTTCCAGCTCACGCCCTTAGCGCACACCGCTTCTCCCACCCCGAGGCGATCGAGGATCTCCAGCGTGCGTTTGGCATAGCAGACGCCACGCGAGCCGACCGACACCGTGTCGTCTTCGTCGACCACCACCACCGGCAGTCCATGCAGCGCGCAATCGATGGCGGCACACAGGCCCACCGGTCCGGCGCCGACCACGACCACGGGCGCACTGTCGGCCGCTGCGGGGCGCGGAGCCGCAGCGAAACGCGGCTGCACATACGTGGCGAGCATGGCGAACGCGATGCCCTAGACCTGGCCTTCCAGCGACTGCCACAACTCCTTGTCACGCTGTGCGGTCCAGATGCGCGGATCGCGATGCTGCGTTGCTTCGTCATAGGCGCGCGAAACGTCAAATGGCAGGCAATGGTCGAAGATCACCCAATGTCCGTAGCTCGGCTTGAGCTTGGCGTAGGCCTCGCGATACACCTCGCCCATCGCCGCCCCGCGCGCGGCGCCTTGCTTGACCGCGGCATACAGCTCGCTCACGAACGCGCGTGTGCAGGCCAGTCCCTCGGCGACCTGCTGCGGCGTGGTGAGCGCGGGTCCACGGCCCGGCACGAGCTTCTCCGGCTTGAGGGCGGCGATCGCATCCAGGGTCGCCGGCCAGTCGTTGAAGTAGGCGTCGCCCGCGTACGGTGTGGCGTTGAACTCGACCAGATCGCCGCTGAACATGATCTTCTGCTGCGGCAGCCACACCACCGTGTCGCCTTTGGTGTGACCACGGCCCAGCTGCATCAACTTCACTTCGAGCGAGCCCATCCACAACGTCATCTCGCCCTTGAACGTGATCGTCGGCCAGGTCAGGCCGGGCACGCTTTCAACCGCGCGGAACAGCCGCGGAAAACGCTCGATCTCGCTTTTCATGTCAGCGCCGCCGCGCTCGACGATCAGATCGCGGGTGTCCTGGCTGGCAATGATGTTATGCGCGCCATAGGCACTGGCGCCGAGCACCCGCACCGCGTGGTAATGGGTCAGCACCACGGTGCGGATCGGCTTGTCGGTCACCTCGCGAATGCGACGGATCACGTCCTGTGCCATCACGGGCGTGGCCTGCGTGTCCGCCACCAGCACGCCATCATCACCGACCACAATGCCGGTGTTCGGGTCGCCCTCGGCGGTGTAGGCGTAGGCTTGGTCGGACAGCTTGTCGAAGCTGACAGTCTTGTCGGCGAGGTCAGCCTGCGATGCAAATGCCTTGGACATGCGGTCTCCTGTTGAGCGGGCTCTGTTGACTTCGGCCCTGGGTGGTCGGATCGCGTACGGCGGTCACCCGCGCGGCCCGCGTCCTCTCGATCAGTCGCAATTCTGCGCCAGTCCACGCCGCGGTGAAATCGCGCCTGCCGGCGCGTACTGCACCAGCGACGGTGGTCCGCCCTTCCCCCGCCGGCCGGCAGCTCAGGCGTTGCCGCCGTCGGTGTCGGCCAACGCCGCTGTCACCATGATCTCGACCTTCCAGCCGGGTTTGGCCAGGGCCGCCTCCACGGTGGCCCGCGCCGGCTTGCCGGCGGTGGCGATCCAGCTGTCCCACACCGCGTTCATCCCGGCGAAGTCCGCCATGTCCGCCAGGAAGATCTGGGCCGCCAACAGGTTCTGCTTGCTGGTGCCGGCTCGCGCCAGCAACTGGTCCACCGCCGCGAGCACCTGCCGGGTCTGGCCGGTGATATCCGCCGAAGCGTCTTCCGCGACCTGGCCGGCGAGCCAGACAATGCCGTTGCAGATCACGGCTTCGGACATGCGCACACCTGCATCCAGGCGGGTAATGCTTGCCATTGCGTTCACTCCTGAGTCAGAAAATCGCGCACGACGCCGATCTGGTCGTCGTGCATGAACATCGGCGCGTGGCCTACGCCAGCGAACTCCACCAGGCGCGCACGCGGCCCGGTTTGCGCCATGCGCCGCGCCGTGGCGGGCGACAAAAGATCGGACTGCGCGCCGCGGGTCACCAGCACCTGCGCCCGGATGTTTTCGTACAGGCCCCACAGGACGCCCTCCCCGGCGGCGGCGGTCTCCGGCGTGATGGCACGAAACGGCTCCCCGATGCGCGGGTCGTAGTGCATCACCCAGCCATCGCCGTCTGCGCGGATCACCGGTAGTGTGATCTCGCGCCATTCCTCGTGCGAGCGAAGCGCAAATGGCGCACTGATAAGCGCTACATAGTCGACCGCCTGCTCGACCGTGGCGAAGCACACCGGCTTGCCGAGGTAGTCGCCGATGCGGGTCAGCGCGGCGGCATCTAGCGTCGGTCCGACGTCGTTGATCACCAGGCGACGGATCGTCGCGCCGGGCTGACCGGCGAGCGTCATGCCGATCAGGCCGCCCATCGAAGTGCCGACCCAGTCCACCGTGTCGGCATCCAGTCGCGCCAGCAGCGTCACCATGTCGGCCACGTACTGACCCACGCCGTAGTAGCGCGGATCACGCAGCCAGTCGCTGGCGCCGCGGCCAACCACGTCCGGACACACGACCCGGTACTCGCTACACAGCGCCCGTGCGAGGCGGTCGAAGTCGTTGCCGACGCGCGTCAGCCCGTGCACGCACACGAGTACCCGTGGGTTGTCGGTGCTGCCCCACTCCCGATACGCCATCCGGTGCAGGCCGGCAGGCGACAGGCACGAGACGAAACGCTGGCGGGCAGGTGCGATGGTCATGGCGCGGTGGCGTCGAGGGACAGGAACAGGCAGACCATTGTAGAGAGCGCCGCTGGCATACTGCCTGCAAACAGGCTCATCGCTCGGGAGGCGACATGTTGAAAGGCAAGACCGCACTGGTCACGGGTTCCACCAGCGGCATCGGACTCGGCATCGCGCGCGCGCTGGCGCAGCAGGGTGCCAGCATCGCGTTCAACGGCTTTGGCGATGCCGCGGCGATTGCCAAGCTGCAGCAGGAGGTGGCCGACACCTACGGCGTGCAGACCACATACCACGGCGCCGACATGAGCAAGCCGGCCGAGATCCGCGAGCTGGTGGCGCACGCCACCCGTGCGCTCGGGGGCGTCGACATTCTGGTGAACAACGCCGGCATCCAGCACGTCAGCGCGGTCGAGGACTTCCCTGAAGAGCGCTGGGACGCCATCATCGCGATCAACCTCAACTCGAACTTCCACACCATCAAGGCAGCCCTGCCCGGCATGCGGGCGAAGAACTGGGGACGCATCATCAACATCGCCTCCGTTCACGGACTCGTCGCATCGGCGCAGAAGAGTGCCTACGTGGCGGCCAAGCATGGCGTGGTCGGCCTCACCAAGACG
>LNFM01004125.1_pt1 | contig 32801 bp, 30 predicted proteins | sample 596031 | NCBI WGS metagenome assembly LNFM01 (sample SAMN04254537, study PRJNA301005) | activated carbon metagenome | isolation source: dual media filters at the Ann Arbor, Michigan drinking water treatment plant | place: USA: Ann Arbor | reverse complement strand
CTGGACCGATCCCGGCGCGGCGGCGGCCAATTCGGGCTACGGTGGCAATGAAGCCTCCGGCGCGGGCTACGACAATGGCGGTGGCTATGACGATGCCGCCGGCAGCTACGACGACGCCGGCGGCGGATACGACGAAGACGTCTGAGGGTTCTGCCAGGTGACGGAAAAGGGCGGCCCCCCAGCAGGTCTGGGGCCGCCCTTTTTTTTGTCCCCGTGCCGGCCGATAAGGGTTCATGCGCATCCCGGACCTCGACCTCGACCTGCTGCGCGGCTTCGTCACCGTCGCCGAGCGCGGTGGCTTCACCGCGGCGGGGGTGGCGCTCGGCCTCACCCAATCGGCCATCAGCCTGAAGGTGAAGCGGCTGGAGGACCTCCTGGGTAAGCCGGTCTTCACCCGCGGCTCCAAGCAGGTGGTCCTGACGCGCGAGGGCGAGACGCTGCTCGCCTATGCCCGCCGCATGCTGGCGCTGAATGACGAGGCGGTGCGCCGCTTCGTGGCCCCCCCGGTGGCGGGCCGCCTGCGCCTGGGCGTCGCCGATCATTTCGTGCCGCGCCACCTGGCCCCGGCGCTCGCGCGCTTCACCCGCATCTGGCCCGAATTGCGCATCGAGGTGGAGGTGGGCCGCAGCCATGAACTCCGCGCCAGCCTGGCGCGCGAGGAGCTGGACCTCGTCCTCGGCAAGCGCCGCGATGGCGAGACCGAGGGCCGCGTCATCTTCACCGAGGCGGTGGTCTGGGTCGCGGCCCCGGATTTCGAACTGGCGCGGGAGCGGCCCCTGCCGCTGGCCATGCTGCCGCAGGGCTGCATGTTCCGGGACCGCGCGCTGACCGCCCTGGCCCGCGCCGGCATCGCCTTCGAGGTGGTCTATACCTCGCCCAGCCTGATGGGGATCGCGGCGGCGGCCCAGGCTGGCTTCGCGCTGAGCGTGCTGGGCCGCGCGGGGCTGCCCGAGGGGCTGGTGGAGCTGGACGGGCTGCCGCCGCTAGGGACAGCGGAGATGTGCCTCTTCGGCGATGCCGCCGGGCAGTCGCCGCTGGTGGAGCCGCTGCTGAACGAGCTGCGCGCGGTGGGGTAGGGGACGGCTGACAAAAGGTCAGACGGCGAGAGGGCTTTGCCCTCTCGATCCCACGCTCACACCGGCAGGCGCATCCGGGCCCGCAGGCCGCCCATTGGGCTCTCCTCCAGTAGGATTTCCCCGCCATGGGCGCGCACGATGTCCCGCGCGATGGCGAGCCCCAGCCCCGTGCCGGTGGCCGAGCCCGAGCTGAAGGGGCGGAAGGCCTCGGCCCGGTCGGCGGCGGGAATGCCCGGGCCATCATCATCCACCGTCAGCTCCGCCCAGTTCCGCCCGGCCTCCTGCACCGGGGCCAGGCCGATGGCGATGCGCCGCGCATGCCGCCGCGCATTGTCCAGCAGATTGCCCAGCGCGCGCTTCAGCGCATCGGCGCGCAGCGGCAGCGTCAGCGCGCCGGGCAGCGTCACCGCGACATCGGCGCCGCTGCGCCGCGCCTTGGTGGCCATTTCCTCCACCAGTGCCACGAGGTCCGAGGGGCGGGGCGCCTCGATCCCTTCGCCGCGCGCGAAGGCGAGATAGGTCTCGACCATGCGCTCCATCTCCTCGAGGTCCTGGTTGAGCGCATCCAGGTCCTCCGCCGTCTCGGCCGAGCGCGGCAGCATGGCGATGGCGAGGCGCATGCGCGTCAGCGGCGTGCGCAGATCATGGCTGATGCCGGCCAGCATCTCGGTGCGCTGGTTCACGAAGCGCAGGATGCGCCCCTGCATGGCGTTGAAGGCCAGTGCCGCCTGTCGCACCTCGCGCGCGCCCTCGGGCTTGATGGCAGCCGTGTCTCGGCCAAGGCCGAAGGATTCCGCGGCCTCGGCGAGGCGCCGGATGGCGCGCACCTGGTTCTTCATGAAGAGGATGGCGATGATGGCGAGCAGGAAGGCCGAGCCCACCAGCCAGACCACGAAGACATAGAGCGTGGTGCTGAACAGCCGCTTGCGCGGCGCCTCCACCGAGAGCAGCCCCGTCGTCGTCTGCACGCGGATGACGATGGCCTGGGGGTCGCTGTGCCAATCGGCGTCGAAGGCGAAGTTCATCCGCTCGCGCAGGGCGTGGTCGAGGTCTTCTTCCAGCGGCAGGAAGGGCATCCAGGCCGCGCGCGCGGGCGGCGTGCCGAGTTGCTCGCCCGGCTGGAAGCCCAGTGAGAGGCCAAGGCGCCAATTCCCCTCGCGCAGGATTTGCGCGCGGGCAGCATCGGGCGCGTGGTCCACCAGATGCGCGACGAAGGCGACATCCCCCGCAAGCCCGGCCGAAAGCCGGCGCGAGATGACGTCGAGATGCCCACCATAGAAAAGCTGCAAGGCCACGCCCTGCACCACGATCAGCGGCAGCAGCATGATCAGCAGCGTGCGGGCCAGCAGCCCGCGCGGCGCCAGCCAGCCGGCGCGGCGCAGCACCGGCTTTTCGGGCCGCTTCAAGGTCTCTGCCTCATGGGCCGGGCCTCAGCACATAGCCCTTGTGGCGGATGGTGTGCAGGAAGCGCGGCTCGCGCGGGTCGGTCTCGATCTTCCGGCGCAGCCGCGTCACCTGCACATCCACGCTGCGCTCGCCCGCCTCGGGCGTGCCGAGCGCCACGGCGATCTCCTCGCGCGAGAGCACCTCGCCCGCGCGGCGGGCCAGCGCGGTGAGCAGCGCGGCCTCGCCGCCCGTCAGGCGCTGGGTGCCGTCGGGGCCGCGCAGCTCGCAGCGCTCGGCGTCGAACCAGCGGCTTCCCAGCTGCATCGGGCCCTCCGGCAGGGCGGCTGGCGGGGCAGGGCGGGTCACGCGGCGCAGGATGGTGCGGATGCGCAGCGCCAATTCGCGCGGATCGAAGGGCTTGGCCAGGTAGTCATCCGCGCCATGCTCGAAGCCGGCCACGCGGTCATCGGGGTCGCCGCGGGCGGTGAGCATGAGGATGGGCGTCTCATGCCCGTCGGCGCGCAGATGCTCGGCCAGCTGCAGGCCGGTCTCGCCAGGCATCATCACGTCCAGCACCAGCAGGTCGAAGGCCATGGCGTCGATTGCGGCGCGCGCCTCGGCGGCGTCGGCCGCGACGGCGACGCGGTGGCCCTGCTCGGTCAGGAAGCGCTGGAGCAGCGCGCGCAGCCGTGCGTCATCATCCACCACCAGGATTTCGGCACTCATCTCGGCCATGTTCAGCCTCCTCGGGTCTCGGGGCGGGCGCCAGGATTGGGGGAGAAGGCGGGGGTGGTGCGGCCGGGGGCGGCGGCGCGCTCCAGCGCCTCGAACTGCTGCCGGGCGTCGGCGCCCATCAGCCCGCGCATCACCTGGCGGAAGCCCTCCACCGCCTGGGGGCCGGCCTCGCGATAGGCGCGCAGCACCCATTCGCGCTGGGCGTCGAAGAGGCGCCGCTCCAGCGCCATGCCCTGTTCGGTCAGGCTCAGCAGGCGCTGGCGCTTGTCGGTCAGGCCGGGCGATTGCCGCACATAGCCCTGCTCGATCATCGGCTGCAGCACGCGGCCGAGCGACTGCTTGGTGATGTCCAGGATGGCGAGCAATTCGCCCACCTTGATGCCCGGCGCGCGGCCGACGAAATGCAGCACGCGGTGATGCGCGCGCCCCATTTCCAGCGTGGCGAGGATGCGGTCCGCCCCGGCGGTGAAGTCGCGGTAACCGAAATACAGCAGGTCCTGCGCGAGGCGCAGCTCCTCCTCGCGCAGGAAGAGCAGGCTGCGCGTGCCACCCGGTGCCGCGGCGTTGGGGGCACGGGCCAGGTCCGGTTTGAAGGACGCGGGCTTCGGTGATTCCGGCATGGCAGCCATGTTTCCGTTTTCGGTCAGCTTCATTGACACATTTTTTCCAGTCATTCTACAAAGAACGGGCAACGCGACAGGATGATGCGCCAATCCGTCTCCCGGCATTCCGTTCGGGTCTCAATCGGCGCAATGGAGGACACATGGCCCTGGTTCCCTTCGACGATCGTGACGGCGTGATCTGGTGGAATGGCGAGTTCCGCCCCTGGCGCGACTCCAAGCTGCACGTCCTCTCTCATGGTCTGCATTATGCCTCGGCCGTCTTCGAGGGCGAACGCTGCTACGCCGGCGAAATCTTCAAGCTGCGCGAGCACACCGAGCGGCTGATCCAGTCCGGCCGCATCCTGGGCTTCGAGATCCCCTACACCGCGCAGCAGATCGACGATGCCTGCAACGAGACCATCCGCCGCAATGGCCTGACCAACGCCTATGTCCGCCCCATCGCCTGGCGCGGCTCCGAGGAGATGGGGGTCGCCGCCCGCGCCACCAAGGTGCAGCTGGCCATCGCCGTCTGGGAATGGGGCGCCTATTTCGGCGTGGAGCAGCGCATGACGGGCGTGAACCTCGCCATGGCCAAGTGGCGCCGCCCGCATCCCGAGACCGCGCCCACCGCGAGCAAGGCCGCCGGCCTCTACATGATCGGCACCATGAGCAAGGAGGCCGCCATGGATGAAGGCGCCGACGACGCCATGATGCTGGACTGGAAGGGGGACCTGGCCGAGGCCACCGGCGCCAATGCCTTCTTCGTGATGGATGGCGAGGTCCATACGCCCAAGCCCACCTGCTTCCTGGACGGCATCACCCGCCGCACCGTGATGAGCCTGGCCGAGAAGCGCCAGATGAAGGTGGTGGAGCGCGTGATCCACCCGGACGAACTCGCCAATGCCACCGAGGTCTTCCTCGCGGGCACGGCGGCCGAGGTGACGCCGGTGCGGCGCATCGGCAGCCGCGACTTCACGCCGGGCACCATCACCGAGACGCTGATGAAGGATTACGACGCGCTGGTGAACCGCCGCGGATAAGCGGTGACGCTTGACGGGACAGGGCACTCCGGGGGAAGGGAAATGATCCCCGGAGCGCAACCTTGAACCCACTCGCCCTGCTGATCCGCTGGAGAGCCGCGCGCCGGGCGGAACGCGAGCGAAAGGTTGCGCAAGCCGCCGCCATCTCGGCCTATCACGCCGGCAACACCGCGCGGGACCAGCGCAACTGGCCCGAGGCCGCGGGCCACTACGAGCGCTACCTGGGGCTGCGTCCGGATGACGCCGCCATCTGGGTGCAATGGGGCAATGCGCTGAAGGAATCGGGCGATCTGCCCGCGGCCGAGAAGGCCTATCGCCACGCCCAGGGTCTCTCGCCCCGCGACCATGACATCCCCCTCCTGCTGGGCCATGCGCTGAAATTGCAGGGACGCCTGGATGAGGCGGCGGCGGCCTATGCGCTCTCCGACCAGTTGGCCCCGGTCAACCGCGCGGCCGAGGAATTGGCCGCGCTGGCCGGCATCGAGGTCCGGCCCCGGCCGCAGGGCGTCTCCCCCCGGCAGATGTCCGAGCGGGAGCGCGAGGGGCTGCAACGGTTGCAGCAGGTCGAGCAGGAACTCGCCCGCGCGCCGGACGACCCGGCCGCGCATTGCGCCCATTCGACGGCCTTGTTGCAATTGGGCAAGCGCCAGGCCGCGATTGCCGCCGCGCTGGAGGCCTATCGGTTGCAGCCGGAGCGGCGGAGCTGGCAGGCCGTGCGCCGTGCCGGCGGGATTCCGCCGGAGGAGGGCACGCCCGGCGGGCCCAACCTCTACGACGTGACCGACCTGCTGACGATGCTGCACGAGACCGGCCGCGCCACCGGCATCCAGCGTGTCCAGCTGGGCCTGGCCGAAGGCATCCTGGCCGATCCCCAGGCCGCGGAGCAGGCGCGCTTCGTCTTCCTGGCGGAGCGCTTCGGCCCGCTCTGGACGCTGGCGCCGCAGGACATGGCGACCATCATCGCCTATTGCCTGCATGAGCCGCATCATTTGCCGCGCGCCCGGGCGCTGGTGGCCGGCGCCATGGACCGCGCTTTGGTGACGCATCTCCCCTCGGCGCGGCTGTTTCTCGTGCTCGGCGCCTTCTGGTTCTGGGCGGGGGTGCCGGCGGCGCTGGCCCGGCTGCGGGCCGCGGGCCTGCGCATCGGCGTGCTGATCTATGACCTGATCCCCCTGACCCATCCCCAGCACACCAGCGAGGGCACGGTGAAGGCCTTCCGCCAGGGCCTGGCCGAGGGGGCGGGGCTCTGGGATTTTGCCCTCACCATTTCCGAATTCACGGCGGCCGAGCTGGGCCGCCAATGGGCCGCGCTGGAAGCGCCGCCCATCCCGATCCGCCCCATGCCGCTGGCGCACCGGATCAGCCCGCCCGACAAGCCCGATGCCGACGCCTTCCCGGCGGCGATCGAGGAACTGCGCGGCCAGGACTATGTGCTCTGCGTCGGCACGATCGAATCCCGGAAGAACCACCTGGCCCTGTTCCAGGCCTGGCAGATCCTGCTGCAGGAAGGGCTGGAGCCGCCGCCCCTCATCCTCGTCGGCCGGCCGGGCTGGCGGGTGGATGACCTGATGGCCCAGCTGGAATCCACCCGCTTCCTGGAGGGGCGCATCCGCCTCGTCCACGGCGTCTCCGACCCCGAGCTGGAGGGGCTTTATCGCGGCTGCCTCTTTACCATCTTCCCCTCCTTCACCGAGGGCTGGGGGCTGCCGGTGGGTGAATCGCTGGCGCTGGGCAAGCTCTGCCTCGCCGCCATGGAAGGCGCCACACCCGAGGCCGCGGGCGGCTTCGCCGAGCCGATCGACGCCTATAGCCCGCGCGACATCGCCGCGCGCGTGCGCCATTTCGTAACTGACCGCGTCGCGCTGGCCGCCGCCGAGGCGCGGTTGCGCGCGGAATTCACGCCGCGTGGCTGGCCCGATGTGACGCGGCATTTCCTGGCCGAGGTGGCGGATTGCCTGGCAGCCCCCCCGCCGCAGCGCCCCATGCCCGAAGCGCCGCGCCTGGCCCCGGGCCAGTCCATCAGCTTCTCGACCGAGGGCAAGGGCACCGACCCCTTGGGCCTGGGCATGGTGCTGGGCGCCGGCTTCGAGCCGCCGGAGCCGCCGGGCGCCTGGCTGATCGGCCCCTCCGGCACGCTGGAGCTCGAATGCGCCGCGCCGCTGCGCGCCTGGTTCCGCTTCCAGACGGTGCCCTGGGCTTCGGAGAATCGCGTGGGCCTGGCGCTCGGCGATGCGCCGCTGCAATGGGCGCCGCTGGAGCCCGGCCAGCCTGCCCTGCTGGCGCTCGACCTGCCGGCCGGGCGGGCGCGGCTGCGCGTGGTGCTGGATGGCCCGCACGACCCGCCTCCCCAGGGCGAGCGCCGGCCCATCCGCGTCGCCCTGGCCGAGGTCACTGCCGCGGCCCGGCAGGACCGCCCGCTGACACCGGGCCATGCCATCCTGTTTGGCGCCGGCGCCACCGACCAGGATTGGCTGAGCCTGCTGGCCGAGGGCTGGAGCCAATCGGCCGATGCGCATGGCGTGGCGGCCCAGGCGCCGGATGCCGTGCTGCGCTTCCGCGTGCCGGAGGCGGCGGTGGGCGCGCTGCGCATCCTGCTGCACCTGCATCTGCGCCCCGGTGCGGCCGGCGAATTGCGCCACCCGGGCGGCCGCACCCCGCTGCCCGAGGCGGGCGGCGCGCTGGTGCTGCCGCTCAGCCTCACCACTGATGAGGCGGGCTGGGCCGAGATCGCGCTCGACATGGCCGATCGCAGCGTGCCGCCGCTGCGCCTCGCGGCGCTGCAATGGGCGGCCGAAGCCGATGTCGCCTCGCGCCTTGCGATGATCGAGGCGCTGATGCTGCCGCATGGTGGCGATGCCCGCGCCCTGACCCCTGCGCGGCTCTTCGCCATCGAGGCCCGGCTGCGCGCCGAGACGACCGAACCCCTGCCGCCGCTGCCCGGGGGAGAGGCCGGCCGCGCCGCCCTGCGCCTGGCCGTGACGCGCAAGGGCTGATCCATGCGGCTGTTGCTGGATTTGCAGGGGGTGCAGGGGGCCTCCCGCGCGGCGGGTCTCGGCCGCTATAGCCTGGAGCTGGCGCGCGCCCTGGCGCGGGGAAGGGGCGGGCATGAGGTGCATGTGCTGCTCAATGCGCACCTGGGCGATTCCGCCACCTGGCTGTCCCACGAATTCGCCCCGCTGATCGGGCTCGGCGCCATCCACCGCTGGACCGCGCCCGAGGGCTGCGCCGCCCACGGCGCCCCCCAGGCGCCCTTGCGCCGCTTTGCCGAGCATCTCCGCGCCCAGGCCATCACCCAGGTGGCGCCGGACCTGCTGCATATCGGATCGGTCTTCGAGGGGCTGCGGCATGACGCCGTCACCACCTGGCCGGCCGAGCTGGAGCGCCCGCCCATCGCGGCCACGGTGCATGACCTGATCCCGATGACCCTGCGGGAGCTTTACCTGGACGGGCATTGGCGCGAGGCGGGGCTGCTGCCCTGGTATGGCCGCTGCCTCGATGAGCTGGCCGCCTGCACGCCGCTGCTGGCCAATTCGGAGGCCACGCGGGCCGAGGTGCTGCGCCACCTGCCCGTGCCGCCGAACCGGGTGGTGGTGGTGGGCGGCGGCGTCTCGCCCGGCTTCGCCCCGCCCCAGCTGGATGAGGCGGCGCAGGCCGCGCTGCTCGGCCGCTACGGGCTGAGCGAGGGCTTCCTGCTCTACCTGGGGGCCGGGGATTTCCGCAAGAATGAGGGGCTGCTGCTGCGCGCCCATGCCGCCCTGCCGCCCGCGCTGCGCGCCCGCCACCGCCTGGCCATCGGCCATGTGAACCCGGCCTATCTGCGCGAGCAGGGCCGCGCCGCGGGCCTCACCGATGAGGAGCTGGTCTGCCTGCCCTTCATCCCGGAGGAGGACCTGCCCGGGCTCTACGCCAGCTGCGGCCTCTTCGTCATGCCCTCGCTGGCCGAGGGGTTCGGCCTGCCGCTGCTGGAGGCCATGGCCTGCGGCGCCCCCTGCATCGCCAGCAACAGCTCCGCCCTGCCGGAGGTGATGAGCCGCGCCGATGCGCTGTTCGACCCGCGTGATGCACAGGCGCTGACCGGCCTGATGCAGCGCCTGCTGGAGGCGCCCGACCTGCGCGCCGACCTCGCCGCCTATGGCCGGCGCCGGGCGCGCGAATTCAGCTGGGACCGCGTGGCGGCGGAGGCCTGGGCCACCTTCGAGCGCCTTCCCCCGCGCATCCCCCCCGCCCCCGGCAAGCCCTGGCCCCGCCCGCGCCGGCGGCTGAGCCTGGCCCTCGTCTCGCCCCTGCCGCCGACGCCGAGCGGCATCGCCGACTACGCGGCCGAACTCGCGCCCGAACTGGCCGCGCATTACGCCGTGACGCTGGTCAGCGCCGCCCCGCCCGAGGGCGCCCTGGCCGGCCGCCTGCCCTGGATGAGCGAAGAGGATTTCGCGGTGGAGGGCGGCCGCTTCGACCGCGTGCTCTACCAGATCGGCAACAACCCCATGCATGCGCGCGCCCTGACGGAGCTGCTGCCGCGCATCCCCGGCGTGGTCACGCTGCATGAATCCGCCATCACCGACCTGCGCAACTGGCTGGACCTGCGCGCCGACCCGCCCGAGCCGCGCGCGACCCGCCTGGTGCGGGAGGAGGGCTACCACACGATTTTCAGCCAGCGCGAATTGGCCGGGGCGGCCGGCCCCCTGGCCGAGGCGCTGGGCGTGGTGGTGCATTCCGGCCATGCCCGCTGGCTGCTGGAGATCGAGTATGGCGTGGCGGCGCTCACCCATACCGTGATCCTGCCCCTCATGCGCCAGCCCGTGCCCCTGCCACCGCGCGAGGCGGCCCGGGCGGCGCTGGGCCTGTCGGAGGCGGCGCTGGTGGTGACCTCCTTCGGCATCATCACGCCGCAGAAGCTGCCCGAGCGCGTGCTGGCCGCCTTCGCCCTGCTCGCCCGGCAATCCGGCGCGGCGCGGCTGGTCTTCGTGGGCGAGGCGCATGGCGGCACCGCCCGGCTGGAGGCCGAGGCCGAGCGGATGGGCCTCGGCGGCCGCGTCACCCTGACGGGCCGTGTGCCGCCCGACCTCTACCGCCTGTGGCTTGCAGCGAGCGACATCGCGGTGCAATTGCGCAGCGGCAGCCGGGGCGAGACTTCGGCCGCCGCCAAGGATGTGCTGATGGCGGGTCTGCCGCTGATCGCCAATCGCCATGGCTCCATGCCCGAGATGGAGGCCTCCGGCTGCCGCCTCATCCCCGAGGCGGCGGAGCTTGCCGATCTCTCGGCTGCCCTGCTCGAAATGGGCCGGGATGCGGCCATGCGCGCCACCATGGGCCGGCAGGCGAGCGAATGGGCGCGGCGGGAGCTCAACCCGCCGCGCATCGCCGCCACCTATGCGCGCGTGCTGGAGGAGGCCTATGGCGCCGGGCGGCAGGCGGGGCTGGCCGCCATGCTGGCCATCACCCGGGACCTGCCGCTGACGGCGCGCGAGGCCGGCGCCGCCGGCGAGGCGCTGGCGGCCAGCTTTCCCGCACCCCGCCAGCCGCGCCTCTGGCTTGATGTGGATCTTGCGGCGATGGAGCCCGGCATCCTCACCCTGCTGCGCGAGGGGCTGGGCGTACTGCGCCCCGAACCCTGCCGCCTGACGCCACGGGGCTGGGTCACGGCGCATGGCTGGGCCTGGCCACGCCTCGGCCTGCCGGCCACGCCCCCGGCCGAGGGACCGGCCATCATGGTGCCGGGCGATGTGCTGGTCGCACCCGCCGGCGCCGCGCTGGACGCGGCGTTGGCCGCTGGCATCCGGGTGCTGGATGGTCTGGAACCCGGCCTGACGCGAGGCGAGGGGGCGGCCCAGCGCATGCTGGTGCAGCGGCTGATCGCCGCGGGCAATCCGCTGGTGTGAGGCCGGCCGGCGGCCCGCCGGATGCGCCCCTCAGGCCGGGTCGAGCCCGGCTGCGCGGATCACCTCCTGCGCGGCCGGCGAGGCCAGGAAGCGGATCAGCGCCAGCCCTGCCTCCGGCTGTTCCGCCCGCGTGCCGATCCCGGCCGAGAAGGTGGTGACGCGCTGGATGGGTGCGGGCAGCGGCCCCACGATCTCGATCCCCGGGATGGGCAGCAACTCGCTGACCTGCTGGAAGCCGACCTCCACCACGCCGTTCGCGACCTCGCGGCCCACCCAGCGCGGGAATTGGCGGGCCTTGCCCTGCATCTGCTCGGCGATGCCCAGGCGCGCGAAGAGTTCGGTCGAGAGATAGACACCGCTGGCACTCGAGGAATAGCCGATGCTGGCGGCGTTCAGCAGCGCCTGGCGGAACTCCTCCAACGTGCCGATGCGCGGATGCGGCGTGCCCGCGCGCACCGCCATGGCGATGGCCGAATGCACCAGGTCCCGCTCACTGCCCGCGCGCACGAGGCCCGCGCGCACAAGCCCATCGAGCGAGCCGCGGGCGAGGATGACGACATCTGCCGCCTCGCCGCGTGCCAGGCGGTTCGGCAGCGCATCGGGTGCCGCCCCCATCGAGGCGCCGCGCACAAGGGCGATCTGGTGCCCGGTCTCGGCCGTGAAGCGGGGGGCGAGGATTTCGAGCGGCGCGGTGAAGGCACCGGATGTCATCACCTGGAGCGCGTTGGCCGCGCGCGGCGCGGCCGGCAGCAGCCCGGCGAGGCCGAGCCCCAGGAACAGGCGACGTTGCAGCATGGCTTCCTCCCTCGCGTTGCGCGCAGTTTTCGCCGGGGCGGCGCTGCGCGCAAGCGGGGGGCGGAATCAGCCCTCGATGCGGATATTCGCGACGCGGATCGCCTCGGCGAAGGCGGCGCGCTGGGTGGTGATGTAGGTCGCCATGGCGCTGGCGTTGCGGTAGTCGGGCTCGAGGCCCGAGGCGGCCACGCGCTCACGGATCTCGGGCAGTTGCATGGCGCGGCCCACCTCGCCGTCAATGCGCTCGATCACGCTGGCGGGCGTGCCGGCGGGCGCCATCAGGCCGATCCAGGCGCCGCCATCGAAGGCGGAGAGGCCGGGCAGGGCGGCCAGCGGCGGCACGCCCGGCGCCAGCGAGGAACCATTGCGGAAGGAGATGCCGAGCGCGCGGAGCTGCCCGTTGCGCATGGCGGCCCCGGCCGCGGCCACCGTCTCGATCGAATAGTTCACATGCCCGCCCATCACGGCCGTCAGCGCCGGCGCGCTGCCGGCGAAGGGCACATGCACGACATCCACACCCGCCAGCGCATGGAACCAGGAGGCGATGATATGCGCGGTTGCTCCAGTGCCGGAGGAGGAGAAGGTGTAGCGCCCCGGATTGGCCTTCAGCAGGGCGATGAACTCGGCCGCCGTCTGCGCGGGAAAGTTCGGCGGCACGACGAGCACGAGCGGCGCGATGCCCGTGATGGCGATGGGCGCGAAGTCCCGCTCGGCATTGAAAGGCGTGCGCTGCACGAGCGGCGAGGTGACGATGGGCCCGGTCGAGGCCGCGAGCAGCGTGTAGCCATCGGGCGTGGCCTTCGCCACCTGGTCCGTGCCGATCATCCCACCCGCGCCCGCGCGGTTCTCGGCCACGAAGGGCTGGCCCAGCGTTTCCGTCAGGCGCTGCGCCATGACGCGGGCGGCGAGGTCGGTCGCCTGGCCGGGCGGCCAGGGGATGATCACGCGGACCGGACGGTTGGGATAGGTGGCCTGCGCGGAAGCGCCCGTCGCACCCAGGATGAAAGGCGTGGCCAGCAGGCCGCGGCGCAGGATCATCTCAACCCTCGATGCGGATATTGGCGGCGCGGATGGCGGTGGCGAAGCCGCGGCGCTGGTTGGCGATGTATTCAAGCATCCCATCCGGGCCGTGATAGACCGGCTCAAGACCCGCGGTGATCAGGCGCTCGCGCATGTCGCCGGCCTGCATGGCGCGGCCGATCTCGGCGTCGATGCGATCAATGATCGGGCGCGGCGTGCCGGCCGGCGCCATTAGGCCGATCCAGGCGCCGGCGTCGTAATCCTGCATGCCCGGCAGGCGCGCCAGCGGCGGCACGTCCGGCACCAGGGTGGAGCCCGCCTTGAAGGAGATGCCAAGCGCCCGCAGGCTGCCATTGCGGATGAGCGGGCCGGTCGCGGCCAGCGTCTCGACCGAGTAGTTCACATGGCCGCCCACCACCGCGGTCAGCGCGGGGCCGCTGCCGGCGAAGGGCACATGCACCACATCGACATTGGCAAGCGCGTGGAACCACGCGGCCACCACATGCGCCGTGGCGCCGGTCCCGGAGGAGGAGAAGCTGTAATGCCCCGGGCGGGCGCGCAGCAGGGCCACGAATTCCTCGGCCGTGCGGGCCGGGAAGTTCGGCGGCACCACCAGCAGATAGGGCGACATGCCGGTGATGGAGATGGGCGCGAAGTCGCGCTCGGCATTGTAGGCGGTGCGCTGCACGAGCGGCGAGGTCACGATGGGCCCAGTGGAGCCGGCCAGCAGCGTGTAGCCATCGGGGGCGGCCTTCGCCACCTGGTCGGTGCCGATCATGCCGCCCGCACCCGCGCGGTTCTCGGCCACGAAGGGCTGGCCGAGCGTCTCGGTCAGGCGCTGGGCGGTGATGCGGGCGGCGAGGTCGGTCGCCTGGCCGGGCGGCCAGGGCACCACCACGCGCACGGAACGGTTGGGCCAGGGCGCCTGCGCCGAGGCTGAAGCGGCGGCGAGGATGAATGGGGCGGCGAGGGCCGCGCGACGCTGGATCATGTGTTTCTCTCCCGAATGTCATCCGCGCATAGCGGCGGGGCACTGGCTTGCGCAAGGGCCTTCGCGCGTCGCCAAATGCGCGGAGCGAGAGAGGGACAAGCCGCATGCAATTCGAGACCCTGGCGCTGGAGGAGCCCGCGCCGCATCTGCTCACCATCCGGCTGAACCGCCCCGAGGTCGCCAATGCGCTGAACACGCAGATGGGGCGGGACCTGCTGGCACTCTGGACCGCGCTGACCGAGGATGCGCGCGGCATCCGCTGCGTCGTCTTCACCGCGACGGGCGGGCGCGCATTCTGCGCCGGCGGCGACCTGAAGGAGCGGCTGGGCATGACCGACGCCCAGTGGCAGGCGCAGCATGAGATCTTCGAACGCGCCTATTGGGCGCTGATGGATTGCCCCATTCCTGTCATCGCGGCGGTGAACGGCCATGCCTATGCGGGTGGGCTCGAGATGGTGCTGGCGTCAGACTTTGCCTACGGCGCGGAGGGCGCTCGCTTCGCGCTGACGGAAGTCACCATCGGCATCATGCCCGGCGCGGGCGGCACACAAAACCTGCCCCGCGCGGTGGGCGAGCGGCGCGCGAAGGAAATCATCCTCACTGGGCGGCCCTTCACGGCGCAGCAGGCGCTGGACTGGGGCATCCTCAACGCCGTGTACCCGGCCGAGGCCCTGCTGCCCGCCGCGCTGGAGACGGCGCAGCGCATCGCCGACAACGCGCCGCTCTCGGTACGCCAGGCCAAGAAGAGCATCCATTACGGCCTGCAGATGGATCTGCGGACCGGCTTCCGCTTCGAGATCGAGGCCTATAACCGCCTGGTCGGCACCGAGGACCGGCATGAGGGCATCGCGAGCTTCAACGAGAAGCGCAAGCCGGTGTTCAAGGGGCGCTGACGTCTGGTCGCCGCAGGCGTGAATCAGCCGTCCGACGACGCGCGCAGCCAGTTCACGTATTCCGCCACACCTTCTTCCAGCGAGGTGGGCGGATGCGGGTAGCCGGCCTGGCGCAGCTTCGCCATCGGCGCCTCGGTGAAATACTGGTACTTGCCGGCTAGGTCGGCCGGCATGGGCATGAATTCGATCCGCTCGGGCAGGCCGAGTGCGGCGAAGACGGCGCGCGTGAGGTCGAGGAAGCTGCGCGCCTGCCCGCTGCCGCAATTGAACAGCCCCGAGACGCCGGGATTGTCGAGCAGCCACAGCATCACCCGCACGCAGTCGCCCACATTGACGAAGTCGCGGCTCTGCATGCCGTCCGCGATGCCCGGGCGGTCCGAGGCGAAGAGGCGCGCGGGGGCGCCGGTCAGGATCTCGCGATACTTGTGCAGCGCCACGCTGGCCATGCGGCCCTTATGGCCCTCGCGCGGGCCATAGACGTTGAAGAATTTCAGGCCGGCCCATTGTGGTGGCTTGGCGCGGCCCAAAGCCAGCATCTGCGCCACGCGCCGGTCGAAGGCGTGCTTGGACCAGCCATAGAGGTTCAGCGGCTTGAGGCGTGCCAGCTCCTCCGGCGTCTCACCATCCTCGAAGCCCTGGTCGCCATCGCCATAGGTGGCGGCAGAGGAGGCATAGATGAACGGCACGCCGTGGGCCGCGCACCAGTCCCACAGCCTGAGCGAGAGGGTGAGGTTGGACGCGGCGACGAGGTCACCATCCGTCTCAGTGGTGGCGCTGATCGCGCCCATATGGACCACGGCGCGCGGGCGCCTCGCCAGCGCCGCATCCAGCTCGGACGGCGGCAGGAGGCCGGCGAGGATCGCGCCTTCCAGGTTGCGCCACTTCTCGTCCTTGCCGAGCCAGTCCAGCACCACCACCTCCTCGCCACGGGCGGTGAGAGCTGCGACAAGGTTCGAACCGATGAAGCCGGCGCCGCCGGTGACGAGGATCATGGATGCGGGTTAGAACGCCCGCCACGCCGCAGCAAGGAGGGGTTTCGATGCGCAAGGATGGCCGGCAACGGCTGGATGACCTGGCCGGGATGGCCGGGGGCGCCTTCTCCGTCTTTGCGGGGCTGCGCGCCGAGATGGAAGCCATGGCCCGCGCCCAGGCCGAGGCGATCGTGCGCAAGCTGGAACTGGCCCGCGCCGAGGATTTGGACGCCGCCATGGAAGTGGCCCGCCGCGCCCGCGCCCATGCCGAGGCGCTGGAACTCCGCGTGGCGGCGCTGGAAGCCGAGATCGCCGCGCTGAAGGCGCCGCAGGGCTAGGGCTTCACGCCGGCATCGGCCAGCAGCCGGGTGATCCGCTCCAGCTCGGCGGCGAAGAAATCGGCATGGCGTTCCGGCGTCTGGTCCCCGGGCGGGAAGGGTGTGGTGCCCAGCTGCGCGAAGCGGGCAACGATGGCGGGGTCCGCCACCGCGGCGCGGAGTGCCGCGTTCAGCCGGTTGATCACCTCGGGCGGTGTACCGCGCGCCACATAGAGCCCGTGCCAGACATGCAGGTTGACCGCCGGCACCCCCGCCTCGGCCGAGGTCGGAACGTTCGGGATCGGGGCCAGCCGCGCCGCTGAGGTGACGAGCACGCCCTGGATGGTGCCGGCCGTGAGCTGCGGAATGGCGTTGGTGGATTGATCACACAGCAGGTCGATGCTGCCGGCGACGAGGTCGTTCATGGCGGGACCGCCGCCGCGATAGGTCACGAGCGTCGGCTGGATGCCCAGCGCCTGCGCCACCTGCAAGGCGCAGAGATGCCCGCTGGTGCCGAGGCCGCCATGGCCGATGTTGGCGCGTTCGCCCTGAGCGCGCAGCCAGGCGAGCGGCTGATCCAGCCCGCGCCGCGCCGAGAGCACGGTGGGGCCGGTGTTCACCAGGCCCACGGGCGCGAAGGCGGTGCGCGTGTCGAAGCGCAGGTTCGGGATCAGGCCCGGGGCCGCCAGCAGGGCGAGCTGGTTGATCAGGATGGTCTGGCCATCCGGCAGCGAATTGGCCACGCGCTCCGAGCCGATGGTCCCGCCCGCGCCGGCCACATTCTCGACCACCACCACCTGGCCCAGGGTGCGGCCCATATGCTCGCCCACCAGGCGGGCGATGGCGTCGGTCGCACCGCCCGCGGCGAAGGGGACGATGAGCGTGACGGGGCGCGTCTGCGCCAGCGCCGGCCCCGCCAGCAGCCCCAGGAACAGCGCCAGCCAGCGCATCACGCACCCCGCCGCAGCAGCTTGCCGGGCAGGGCGCCCGTCTCGACGCCATTGCGATAGGTGACGACGCCGCGCTTGATGGTGGCGCGATAGCCGGAGGGCGCCTGCAACAGCCGCCGCCCGCCGGCCGGCAGGTCATGCACCATCTGCGGCGGCAGCAGGCCGAGCTCCCCCTCCGCGATCAGGTTGAGGTCGGCCAGGTAGCCCGGCGCCAGCACGCCGCGGTCGGTCAGGCCCATGGCGCGGGCGGTGTCGCTCGTCTGGCGGCGGATCAACTCCTCCATGGGGAAGCCCTGCTTGCCCCAATGCATCAGCACGAAGGTCGGGAAACTGCCATCGGAGATGAAGCCGACATGCGCCCCGCCATCCGAAAGCCCGATGATGGCGTTGCGATGCCGCAGGCATTCGGCCGAGGCGTCCAGCGTGTAGTCGGCGAAGTTCGTCAGTGGCGCGAAGATGAAGTTGGTGCCCTCGCCCTCGGTCAGCAGGTCGTAGGCGACCTCCTCGGGCTTGCGGCCTTCGCGCCCGGCCTGGGCCTCCAGGCTCTTCTCGCGCGGCGGCGCGTAGTCGGGCGGGGCGCCGAAGGGAAACATGCGCGCCCAATGCAGCCGCGTGATGAGCGGGAAGTTGGAGCCCGCCACCCGGTCCTCGCTCAGGATGCGCGCGCGCAGCCCGGGCTCGCGCATCGCTGCGGCGCGCTGGGCCGGGGGCAGGTGGGCCACATCCTTGTAGGAGGGGCAGCCGGAGAAGGGGTTCTGTGAGCCGACCAGCCCCAGCAGGATGCCGATGGGCCGCGGCGGGAAGACGGGGCGGATATCCAGCCCGTTCTCCGCCGCGTCATCCGAAAGGGCGAGGAGTTCCTTCCAGGCCTCGGTGCGGTCATGCCGCGCGGTCAGCGAGAAGACGATGGGCCGGCCGGAGGCAACGGCCACGCGGCGCACCATCGCGAACTCCGTGGCGGGGTCCGGCGTGTTCCAGTCGGACACCATTTCCAGCAAGCCGCCGCCACCCTCGGTGAGGCCAGCGGCGAGGCCGATCAATTCATCTTCCTGCGCCTTGAGCGTCGGCGTCGGGTCGCCGGCGAGCGTCTTGTGGCTGATGGTTCGGCTGGTGCTCGCGCCAAAGGCGCCGGCGGCCGCGGCCTCGGCCGTCAGCGCCCGCATGCGGTCGATCTCATCGGCCGTCGCGTTCTCCAGTTCGAGCGCGCGGCTTCCCATCACATGCACGCGCAGCGCGCCATGGGGCAGGAGGGCGCCGATATCGATGTCGCGCGGCTTGCGTTCCAGCGCGTCGAGGTATTCGGGGAAGCTCTCCCAGGACCAGTTCAGCCCCTCATGCAGCACGGGGCCCGGGATGTCCTCCACACCTTCCATGAGCGCAATCAGCGTCTCGCGATCCTCCGCGCGGCAGGGCGCGAAGCCCACGCCGCAATTGCCCATCAGCGCGGTGGTGACACCATGCCAGGCGGAGGGGGCGAGGTGGCTGTCCCAGACGGCCTGGCCGTCATAATGCGTGTGGATGTCCACGAAGCCGGGTGTCACCAGCAGGCCGGTCGCGTCCATCTCCTCGGCGCCCTGGCCAGTGACTTCACCGACCTGGACGATCTTGCCGCCCTGGATCGCAACGTCGCCGGTGAAGCCTGGCGCGCCGGTGCCATCGAGGATGGTGCCGCCGCGAATGACGATGTCGTGGGTCATGCTTTCCCTCCGCGAATGAGCCGGCCGGGCAGGGCGCCCGTGGCCTGGCCATGTTCATGCACGATCTCGCCCGCGCAGATGGTCGCGCGGTAGCCGCGCGCACCCTGCACCAGGCGCTTGCCGCCGGCCGGCAGGTCGTAGCGCATGTTCGGGCGCTCGATGGCGAGCTTGTCGAAATCCACCACATTGATGTCGGCGCGCAGCCCCACGGCGAGCCGGCCGCGATCATGCAGCCCGAGTGCCCCCGCATTGTCGGCGGCGAGGCGCTTCACCACGAATTCCACCGGCAGCCGCCCGCCCCGCGCGCGGTCCCGCGCCCAGTGGGTCAGCATATGCGTGGGGGCCGAGGCATCGCAGATATAGCCCACATGCGCGCCGCCATCGCCCAGGCCCATGAGCGTGTGCGGATGCGTCACCATCTCGCGGATCGCATCCAGGTTGCCATCGGCGTAGTTCAGCAGCGGGCGGTTCAGGATGGCGCGGCCGTCTTCCTCCAGCATCCAGTCGTAGCAGAGGTCCTCCGGGTCACGGCCCAGGCGCTTGGCCTGTTCCAACACGCTGGCCTCGGGCGGCGGTTCGTAATCGGGCGTCAGCTTGTAGATGCGGGCGTAGTTGTTCAGCCGCGCCTGCAGCGCCGGCTCGGTGGGCTCGGCCAGGATACGGGCGCGGCGCTCGGGATCACGCAGGGCTGCCGCTCGCTCGGTGATGGGGAGATGCGCCACCTCGCGGAAGCCGGCGCGGGTCAGGAAGGGGTGCTGCGAAAGCTCCCAGCCGAACATGAGGCCCACGGGGCGGCCCATCACCTGGCCGGTCACCTGGATGCCCCCGGCATTGGCGGCGCTCACCTGTTGCAGGATCCAGCGCCAGAAATCCGGGCGCGATTCGCGCTGCAGCAGCGAGAAGGTCATGGGCCGCTTCGCGATGCGCGCGATGCGCATCAGCCGCTCCCATTCTTCCTCGGCAGGGTCGTCGAAATCGGAGATGAGCTGCATCCAGCCGCCCCCGAGCCCGGCGGCGATCTCGGCCAGCTCGATCTCGGCCGCACCCAGTGTCGGCGTGGGCTCGCCCGCCCGCGTCTTGTGGGCGATCGCCCGCGAGGTGGAGAAGCCGAGCGCGCCCGCCGCGATCCCCTCCCGCGCGAGGCGCGCCATCTCGGCGCGATCCTCGGCGTTGGCGGGCTCGCGCTCGAAGCCACGGCGGCCCATCACATGGACGCGCAGCGCGGCGTGCGGCACCTGGGTCGCGATGTCCATGTCGTAGGGGCGGGCTTCCAGGGCGTTCAGGTATTCCGGGAAGCTTTCCCAGTTCCAGGGCAGGCCCTCGGTGAGCACGACTTCGGGCAGATCCTCCACGCCCTCCATCAGCTTCACCAGCATGTCCCGGCTTTCCGGCCGGCAGGGCGCGAAGCCCACGCCGCAATTGCCGAGCAGGGCCGTCGTCACCCCATGCAGCGAGGAGGACAGGATCTCCGAGGTCCAGGTCGCCTGGGCGTCGTAATGCGTGTGGATGTCCACGAAGCCCGGCGTGACCAGATGCCCGCGCGCATCGAGCTCGGGCGTGCCGCGCGGGACGGACAGGTTGCGGCCGATGGCGGCGATGCGGCCATGGGCCACCACGAGGTCCGCTTCAAACGGCTGGCCCCCCGTGCCGTCCACGAGGGTCCCGCCGCGGATGATGAGGCTGGCTTCGGCCATGGATGCGTTCTCCCTGGCGCGAAGCTTTGCATCCTTGGCGTTCCGGCGCCAGGGAGGGCTCTTGCGGCGCCGGCCAGGCACCACAGCTCAACCCCCATGCCGCCACGAACCCCCTTTCCCCGCCGTATCCTGGCCCTTGGGCTCGGCGCGCTTCTCTGCCCGTTTCAGGCCCGCGCGTCCGAGGACGCCGCCTGGGAGGCGCTGCGCCAGGGCGGCATCGTCCTGTTCCGCCACGCCCATGCGCCCGGCGGCGGCGATCCCGCCGGGATGCGCCTCGGCGAATGCGCCACCCAGCGCAACCTGGACACCGAGGGCCGCGCCCAGGCCATCCGCATCGGCGAGGCCCTGCGCGCCAGGGGCGTGGCGGTGGGCGCCGTGCTCACCTCACAATGGTGCCGCACGACGGAGACCGCCGAACTCGCCTTCCCCGGCCGCGGCCGGTCGGAGCCGGCCTTCAACTCCTTCTTCGCGGATCGTTCCACCGGCCCCGCCCAGACCGAGGCCGCGCGCCGCCTGCTGCTGGGCTGGGGCGGGCCGGGCGCGCTCTTCGTCAGCACTCACCAGGTCAACATCACCGCGCTGACGCGGATCGTGCCCGCATCGGGCGAGGGCATCGTGCTGCAAGCCGGGAGCCTGACGGTGGTCGGCCGTATCAAGCCCTGAGCTAAGCCTGCTTGCGCAAGGACCGCACGAAGCTGCTGCCCGCCTCGGCGAAGCCCGTCGCGCGGCAGAAGGCTTCCAGCGCGGCCGCATCCGGCGGCGAGGCCATCTCCATGCGGTCGCAGCCGGCCACGCGCGCGGCCTGCGCCGCCGCCTTGAGCAGCAGCCGGCCGATGCCGAGGCGGCGCTGCTCCGCCGCCACCAGCAGCAGGGTGATCCGCGCCATGGGGGCGGCGGATTCCAGGCTTGGGTACCAATGCATCAGAAGCAGGCCGCTGGGCGGCCCCCATTGCAGCGCCACCAGGGCCATGGCCGGCCCCTGGCGCAACTTCGCCAGGCGCTCGGCCAGCTCCCTGGCGTCCAGGCGTAGCCCGGCCTCGGCGAGGAGGATGGCGAGCCCGGGCGCCTCGGTGGGCGTGGCGGCACGGATCTCCATGCCGTAGCGCAGATTCATCCCGACAGCGCCACGCAGGCAAAGCCCACCCGCGCCTCGGTCGGCACGCCGAACAGCGCGGTGTGGCGTGCCGGCAGGCCGCTCGGAAAATGCTTCACATATTCCGCGTTGCAGGCGGCGTAGTCGGCGCGGTCGGTGATCAGCATGGTCACCTGCACCACACGATCGAGACTGCTGCCCGCCTCCTCCAGCAGTCCCGCGATGAAAGCGAGCGCATTGCGCACCTCCTCGGCCGGGGTCGCGCCGCGATGGATGCCGCGCGCGGGGTCATGCGGCGCCGAATGGCCGGAGACATAGACCAGCCCCCCCGCCCGCACCGCGCGGGTGAAGGGGCGGGCCTCGCCGGGGGCCGGGGGGTGGAAGAAATCAATATCCATGGGGGCCTCCGGGCTGTTCAACGCCAATGTGGCGCATCGACGCCGGCGTGCCATCCCGCCCCGGCGCGTTTCGGGCTATAGCGCCCCCATGAGCGAAGCCGAGCCCCCCCCCGACGCCAAGCCGCCGGCAAAACCCCCGATCTCCCGCGGGAGAAAAGCCCTGTTCGCCCTGGCCGGGCTGCTGTTCCTCCTGCTGAGCCTGCCTATCGGCGCCTGGTTCCTGCTGCCAAAGCTGGACCTGGCCGGATTGGCGGCGGACCGGGCCAGCGCCCTGCTCGGCCGGCAGGTAACCATCGAGAGCTTGCGCGTCACCCCCGGGCAGCGCCTGCGCCTGGCCATGAGCGGCGTGAAGCTCGCCAATGTCGAGGGCGGCACGCGGGCCGACATGCTGCGCGTCGAGACCATCACCGCCGAGCTCGACCTGATGGAATTGCTGCGGGGCGAGCCCATCCTGCGGGATCTGCACGTCGAGGGCGTCTCGCTGATCCTGGAGCGCAATGCGCAGCGCGTCGCCAACTGGCATTTCGGCACGGGCCGCGAGGGGCCGGCCCTGCTGCCGGACCGCAGCCGCTTTCCGCAATTCGATGCCATCCGCATCGCCCGCGCCGGCATCCTCTTCCGCACGACCGGCGGTCTGAGCCTGCCCGCGCGCATTGAGAGCGCCAGCCTGATGGCGGAGGGCCTCTACGCCCCGATCATGCTGCGCGCCCAGGGCCAGTACAACGGCGTGCCGCTCACGCTGGAAGGCCCGCTCGACAGCATCGGAACCTTCCGCGACGCGGCGACCCCCTTCAGCCTCGACATCACCGCCACGGCCGGGGAGACGAGCCTCGCCTTCATCGGCTCGGCGCGGGACCCGCTGAACCTGGACGGCGTGCAAGGCCAGGTCGAACTGCGCGCGCCCAATCCGGACGCGCTGCTGGCGCTGGGCGGCAGCAGCCGCCAGGGCGTGCCGCGCCTGCCCATCGAGCTGGCCGGCACCTTCGACCGGCAGGGCCGCGTCTGGCGCGTCACCGCCGCCTATGGCGAGATGGACGGCGCCGCCTTCACCGGGCGCCTGCTGCAATTGACCGAGGCCCCGCTGGCCGAGCCCGACACCATCGCGCTGGACCTCGCCATCACCCGGCTTGATCTCAACCGCGTCCTGCGCGCGGCCGGACAGGAGGAGGGGGAGGTGGATTTGCCGCTGACCCATCTCGGCGCGCGGGTCCCGCTGATCGATCTCCGGCTGAGCGCGGGGGAGGTGCTCTATGGCGGCATCGAGGCGCGGGAGGCGCGGCTTTCGGTCGCGCTGCGGCCGGAGATGGTGATTGTGGAAAGCCTGGTCCTGCAGGCCTTCGGCGCCCGCCTCTCTGCCAATGCCCAGCTTGAGCCGGTTGGCGAGGAAGCCCGCCTCACCGCCGAGGTCGCCATGACGGAGGCCGATCTCGACACGCTGCGCCGCGCCATCGGCCTCACCGAGATTCCGCTCACCGGGCGGATGGAGGGGCGTTTCCTGGTCGTCGGCCGTGGCCGGAGCCTGAATGAGATGGCGCGGGAGGCGGGTCTGCTCGGCGTGCTCGCCATTCCCGGCGGGACCATCGCGCGCGAGGTGATGGACCGCCCGCCCAATGATGCGCGGCCCTTGCAGCGCGCCTCGCGCGGGCGGGCACGCCTCTCCTGTGCGCTGGCCGTGCTGGAGATGGAGGCGGGCGTGGGGGAAATCGCGCCGCTCAGGCTGCGCGCGCCCAATGCGCTGGTCAGTGGGTCGGCGACCTTCGACCTGAACCTCCAGCGGCTGGACCTGCTCTTTGCCAGCCATCGCCCGGGCACGGGGAACATCACGCTGGAGGCTCCGGTGCGGATCAGCGGCAGCTTTGCCGAACCCGAGGTGCAGCCCGCGCAATGGACCACGGCGGGGCGGGCACGGCTTTCCGTGGGGGATCAGAACCAGCCGCTGCCGCCGGCGCTGCGCGACTTCGCGCGGCGCAGCCCCTGCTTCATCGCGCCCACACGCTAAAGAATGGGGCGCTAAAGAATGGGGCGCCAAAGAATGGGGCGCTGACGGCGACCTCCATGGCGGGTCATGATCCACCCGCCATGGGCCAAAGCAGGCTCAGCCGGCCTTGAGGGCGGCTTCCATCTTCGCTTCCTGCTCGGCTGTCAGGCTGGTCTGCATCACATGGCCGCCGAACTGCGCCATCTCCGGCAGGACCTTGTCGGCCGTCACCTTGCGGACCAGCACGCAGAGCGCGGCCTGGCCCGGCGTCAGCGCGGCCGCCGTGTCCTTCATGAACTGGTCGTTGATGCCGAGGTCGGTGAACTTGCCGCTCAGCGCGCCGGCGCCCGCGCCCACGGCCGCGCCCAGGATCGGGTTGAGGAAGAGCATGCCGATCAAGGCGCCCCACATGCCGCCGGAGGCCGCACCGACCGCGGTCAGGTTCACCGGCTGGTGCAGCTTCACGCCGCCATCGGCCTCACGCTCGGCCACCACGGCGTCACCCAGCTCGATGAGGTAGCGGCCCTGCAGCTCGATGAGCTTCGCGCGCGCGGCCTGCGCCGTCGCGACGGAATCATAGGCAATGATAACGAGATCGGCCATTTTGGCGTGTCCTTCCGGGTTATGCCCAATCCTAGCACGCCCGGGGCCGCAGGGCACGCGGCCATGCTGTGCGCCACATCCCGCGACAGGGCCGCGCATCCGTGATTTCCCTTGTGGGATCAGCGGTCTTGGCCCCTATCATGGCGCAATCTCCATCGGGCCGCCATGTCCATGACCTTCTCCGCCACACGTCGCCTGCTCCTCGGTGCGGCGCTTGCGCCCCTGGCCCTGCCCGCGCGGGCGCAACCCGTGCCCGCGGTGCTGCGCGGCGCCCGTCCCCCACCCCCGCGCCGCCCTGGCGCTGGAGCGGACCATGGAGCGCCTGGGTGAGCTCGACATCGACTGGACCGCGCCGCGCCTGATCATCGTGAACATCGCCTCGGCCGAGCTGGTGGCCTATGAGGCGGGGCGCGAAATCCTGCGCTCGCGCGTGGTCGTCGGCACGCCGCGCAACCGCACGCCGCAGCTGATGACCTTCGGCACCTCGGTGCGCTGCAACCCGCCCTGGCATGTGCCACCCAGCCTGCTGCGCGAAATCCGCGCCGGCGGGGCGGCCGGCTTCCAGGCCGTGGGCAACCGGCTGATCCAGCCGCCCGGACCCAACAACCCGCTGGGACCGCTGCGCCTCGGCCTGCTGGATTCCGACGGCATCTTCCTGCACGGCACCAACCGCCCGGCGCTCTTCGCGCGCGAGCAGCGCAGCCTCTCCCATGGCTGCGTGCGGGTGGAGGCGATCCATGCTCTCTGCGCCTGGGTGCTGGACATGCCCGAGGAGGCCCTGCGCGCCGAGATCGCCCCTGGCCGCACCGTGGAGCTCCACCCCTTGCAGGAGGTGCAGGTGGTGCTGGCCTATCTCACCGCCTGGCCGGACGCGACGGGCCAGGTGGTGACCCACCCGGACCCCTATGGCTGGGATGCCCGCCGCGCCAGCTTCCGCCGCGTGCCGCGCAGCGCACCGGAAGATCCGCTGGAAGTGGAGGAGGCGGCGCGGGCTTCGATGGCGGCGGCTGGGAGAAGTTGAAAAAGGCCCCAGACCCCGGAACTACCAGACCATCCGGACAGGGGGCAGCGCACGGGCGCGGGCGGCCAGTTCCACGCTCGGCAACACATCGCAGGAGGGCCAGAGGCCGGTTTCCAGGCCTGAAGCATAGCCCTCCGGCAGTCCAGCCGCGCGCATGGCGGCCGCGGCCGCGCGGTGGTCGTATTCCAGCGGCAGGATCTCCACCGTCAGGCTGCGCGCGGCCGGCGTCAGCAGCGTAAACCAGGCGCGTGGCGTGCCGTCATTCGCCGGCATGCCCACCGCCCCGGCATTGAGCCAGAGCCCGCCCCCCTCCAGACGCCGGGCGAAGGGAATGCCGCAATGCCCGGCGATCACGCCCTGGCAGGCGGTCTCGGCCAGTTCCTCCCGCAGCACCGGCTCGGGCGTGGAGGCGAAGAGGAAGCGGCTGATCTCACTCGCGCCGCCATGCACCACCGCCAACCGCCGGCGGTCCGGCAATTCCAGGTGCAGCTGGCGCGGCAGCCCGCCCATCCAGGCGCGGTGGCGCGGGCTGACCTGGCGGTTGGCGTGCGCATACCAGGCGCGGGAGAGCAGGTCACAGGCCGTGTTCTCCTCGAAGCCGCAGCCGCAATCCTTGCTCTCGGCGGCCAGGTTCTCCTCGCAATTGCCCATCAGCACGAGCGCGCCGCTCGCCATCATCAGCTCGCAGCAGGCGGCGGCATCGGCGGCATAGGCGACCACATCGCCGGTGCAGAGGATGCGGTCCCCCGTGATGCCGCGCAGCACGGCCTCGGCCAGAACGGCCTCGGTCGCCTGCCGATTGGAATAGGGGCCGCCAAAGACCAGCATCGGCGCATCGAGGCGGATGAGCGGAATCATGTGAGGCTTCTCCGCAACCCGCCGCTGATCCGGTCGGCCGTGAGGGTGAGGGCGATGATGACGATGAGGATGGCCAGCACCCGGTTGAAATCCAGCAGGTCCACCGCGTTCTTCAACTCCTGCCCAAGCCCGCCCGCCCCCACTAGGCCGAGCACGGTGGAGGCGCGGATATTCGCCTCCCACACATAGAGCAGACTGCCGAGATTCTGCGGCAGGGTCTGCGGCAGCAGGGCGCAGAGCGCCACATGCAGCCGCGTGCCGCCGACCGCCAGCACGGCTTCGGAGGGGCGGGGGTCGGCATTCTCCATCGCCTCGGACCAGAGCTTGGCGAGCGAGCCCGCCGAATGCAGCGCCACGCCCAGCATGCCCGCGAAGGGGCCAAGCCCCACGGCGGCGACAAACAGCAGAGCGAAGACGAAGCCATCCACCCCGCGCAGCGCATCCAGCACGCTGCGCAGCGGGTGGTAGAGCGCGGCGCTGGGCGTCACCTGGCGCGTCGCCATCAAGGCCAGCGGCAGGCCGATCAGCCCGGCGGCGACGGTGCCAAGGGTGGCGATGCCCACCGTCTCCGCCGCGCGGCGGGCGATGTCATCGCCCCCCGAGAAATCCGGTGGCCAGGCGCCAGCGAGCCAGCCCATGAGGCGCGGCAGGCCGGAGGCAAGCCGCGCGGGATCCGGCGCCACCACCCAGAGCGAGGCGGCCATCAACGCCAGGAAGCCCGCCCATACGAAAGCCCGGCCAAGCCTCACGATTGGCGCAGCCGCCCGAGCGCCCGGCCCGCCGCCTGGATCATCGCATAGGTCTCGGGCGTGGCCGGGACCCAGCCGGTGTAGTTGGCGGGCATGACGCGCTGCGCCTGCTCGGGCGTGATGGCGATGGCGGCGGCGCTGATGGCGGCCTTGGTCGCGGCGTCCAGGTCATGCCGCACGGCCAGCGCGTCATTCGGCAAGGGCGCACTGCGCCAGACGATCTGCGCCTGCTCCGCGCGCACGCGGCCCGAAGCCAGCATCGCATTGAAGTTGCGGTCGAAATCCGTCGCGAGGTCCACTTGGCCCGAGGCGACGGAAATCACATTGGCCGCATGGCTCGCCCCGTCGCGGTAGCGGAAGAAGCTGCGCGGATCGATGCCCTGCGTTGCGAACCAGTGATGCGGGATCAGCCAGCCGCTGGTGGAGCCGGCATCGGCGAAGGAGATGGAAAGGCCGCGCGCATCCTCGGGGAAGCGGGTGATGCTGAGGCCGGCGCGGCCCAGGATGATGGCATGGTAGGTCGGCAACCCGTTGTACACCAGCACATAGCCCCAGGGGCCCATCCAGGCCGCATCCACCTGGCCGCTGCCCAGCGCGACCGCGATGCCGGCCCAATCCGTGGTGACCGTCAGCTCATAGGGCCGGCCCAGCGCCTCCGCGAGATGGGCGAAGAAGGGCTCGAAGGCGCGGCGCGTATCCCCCGCGGTGGGCTGGAAGGGGCCGACGGCGAAGCGGATCGGCGTCCGGGTTTGCGCGGTGGCGAGGCCGGGCAGCGCCAGCGGCGTGGCGAGGAGCGAGCGTCGGGCGATCATGCGGCATCTCCAGGGAGGACCGAATGCTCGATCCAGACATTGGGTTCGACATAGACGGCGCTGTCCTGCTCGACCGAAACCCACAGGGGCGAAAGCCCGCCCTCGATGGCCACGGCGCCGGATTGCGCCAGTTCCAGCCCGGTCCAGCCGCGCCATTCGGCGAGCGTGGCGGGGATGACCATGCTGGTCGGCGCGATCTTCACGATGCGCCCGCCCGCGCGCTCATGCGTGCGGACCCAGGGGTCCACCGAGAAGCCATCGGCGGTGCGGCGGGCCAGGTATTCGGCCATGGGCAGGAAGGGCTCGCGCGCCTTGCCAGTGGGGCGGACAGGCGCGAAGAGGCGGGTCAGGCCATGCGCGGCGGCATGGCGGCGCATGGCGTTCAGGATCACCGTGGATTGCCCGCCGCCGCGATGGCTCGGCATCAGCAGGATTTCGAGCGCGCTCAGCACATTGGGCGCACGGCCGTACAGCCAGTCCTGATGCGCCCAGCGCAGGACGCCATCCCAGCCGGAATCCGGCAATTCCGTGCGGTCGCCGCCGAAATGGAAGGGCACGGAAAAGGCCCGGCCCACCGGGGTCTCCGGCCGTTCCGTGTCGATGATGGCGAAGGCGAAATCCAAAAAGCGGTCGAGATTCGCCGTGTCGAAATAGAGGTCGGCCACGGCGTCATGCATCATGAATTCGGGCCAGAGGCTTTGCAGCGCCGGGCCGAAGACCAGCGGCCGGCAATCCGGCCGTGCGCGCAGCGGGACGAGTTGCAGGCTCATCGGCTGCAGGCGGCGCCGCCCAGCACGCAGAAGGTGGCGCAATGCGGATGGTTCAAGGAGACGGGCCGGTTCGCCTCGGCGAGCGTAGCGCCCAATTCGAAGCGCTCATCATAGGCGAGCAGCGTGCAGGCCAGCACCGCCGGGCGCGCCGCGCCCTTGCGCTTCACCACCATCCGCGAGGAAGCGCACATCATGGCATCGGGCGATTTCTTCAGGATGCCCCAGCAGGATTCCGTGATCTCCGGCACGTCGCGCCCCGCATCCATCTCGGGGAAGAGCATGAGCGCAACCGGATCACCCGCATCCACCGCAAGGCCATGCGCGGCGAAAAGCGCCGCATAGCCGGCGCGCATCGCCGCCTCCTCCTCGCTGCCGAACCCGGCGCGGCCGGCGACGTGGATGGCAAAGCCCTCGCGCGCCAGCCAGGCCAGCCCCTCCAGCGTGCGGGCGAAGCTGCCGGCGCCGCGCTCCAGGTCATGGATGGCGGCGTCATGATGGTCGAGGCTGACGCGGATGGTCAGGCGGTCCACCCCATGGCGGTCGCGCAGGGCCAGCAAGGGCGCGGCATAGCGCCGCATGGGCTGCATCGCATTGGTCAGCACCAGGGCGTGCAGCCCGCGCGCGAGCACATCCTCCAGCATCGGCACGAGGTCGGGGTTCATGAAGGGCTCGCCGCCGGTGAAGCCCACCTCCCGCACCGGGAAGGCCCGCGCTTCGTCGAGGTATTCACGCACCTCGGCGGCCGAGAGATAGACCAGCGCGTCATTGCGCGGGCTGCTCTCGATGTAGCAATTGGCGCAGGTGATGTTGCAGAGCGTGCCGGTGTTGAACCAGAGCGTCTCGAGCGCCGCGAGTCCCACCTGCGCCCGCCGCTCGCCCTTCAGGGTCAGCGCCGGGTCCTGGAATTTGGCCGGGTTGAGCGGCGTGGTGGTCTGGCTGCGGATGGACAAGGGCGAAACTCCGGATTCAGGCGCGGGCGGGCGGGCTGGTGTCGTTCAGCGCCCAATCATAAGCATCTTCGGCCACGCGGGTGACATTTCGCAGCGCCGAGGCGAGGGCCGGGGCGGCATAACGGCGCAGATGGGCAATGACGCCCGCATCATCGCCGCCGAAATCCTCGCGGAACCATTTGTAGATGGAGGAGACGCGCAGGGCATCGCCCAGCAGCACCGTCGCGCCGCGCGAATGGTTCACGAAGGCGCGCGCGGCGGCGTCCAGCTCCGCCTCCAGGCTCGCCGCGCGCCAGGCGCGAAGGGGCAGGTTGGGGCAGCCGATGGAGGCGCAATTCACCGCGTAATGCACCCGCGGGTCGCGGAAGGTCGGGCGCATCGTGCCATGCTCGATATCATCCAGGGACATGCGGTTGCCCTCGATGGTGACCAGGCGCGTGCGCCAGGGGCCGAGAAATTGGCGCGGGTCCAGCCCCACGCCGGTCGAGCGGATATCCTTGATGGAGCGCACCGGATAGCGGTCCAGCACCACCTTCAGGGTCAGCGCATTGTAGAGATTGGCCCAGAAGGCATAGGCCTCGTTGCGCGGCATGGCGGAGGGGCGGCGCGTGGCCGCTTCGGCGATCCAGGCATCGAGGGCCGCCAGGTCGGCGGCGCTGGCCTTCCAGCGGGCATAATCCACCCGCGTCACGCCATCGGCCGGGGTGCTGGCGTAGCGGCCGAGCAGGACATCGAGCCCGGGCTCGGCCGCTCGGGCGGGCCGGGCCAGCATGGCGGCGGAAAGCAAGGGCAAGGAGCGGCGCTGAATCATTGGGCGGCGAACCTCTTCTTGAGGGGGATGGCGGCGAGCGAGAGCGCGGCCAGCCCCAGCAGCGCCCCCAGGATTTGCGGTGTCAGCACCGAGCCGAGGTCGAGCGTGCCGCCCGCATCCAGGATGGAGCCAAGCCCTGCCCCGGTGAGGCTGAAGACAAAGGTGCCGGGCATGATCCCGAAGAAGGTGGTCAGCACATAGACCGGCAGCTTCACGCCCACGAAGGCGGGCACGAGGTTGACCAGGAAGAAAGGGAACAGCGGCACGAGGCGCAGCACCAGCAGGTAGGACCCGGCATTGCGGCGAATGCCCTCGGCCAGGCGCTGGGCGGGGGCGCCGAAACGGTCCAGCGCGTTCTCGCCGAAGATGGTCCGCGCGAAGAGGAAGACCAGCGTGGCGCCGATCGTCGCCCCCAGCACGGTCAGCAGCGTGCCGAGCACCGCGCCGAAGAGGAAGCCGCCCGCGAGCGTCAGGATGATCGCCCCCGGCACGGAAAGTGCGACGGCCGCCGCATAGACCAGCACGAAGGCGGCGGCCGCGAGCCAGGCGTTCCGCGCGACGAACCCGCCCAGCGCCTCGCGGTGCTGCGCCAGCGTGTCGAGCGAGAGCAGCGCTCCAAGCCCCGAGGCCCGCAGCGCGAGGATGAGGCCGATCACCGCCAAGGCGAGCCAAAGCCGCTTGTCCCGAAGGAGCTTCACGGCAGCAACCTCTGGATCCAGCCCACGATGAAACGCGTCCGCGCCGAGAACAGGCTGGGCGTGTAGAAGCCGCCCGCCGCGCGCTTGGAGATCTCGGACATGGTCGGGTAGGGCGCCATCATCTGCGCCACCGCGCCGATCTTCATCTTCGACTGGATGGCCAGGCCCCAGAGCCCGATCATCTCGCCCGCGCGCGGCGCCAGGATGGTGGCGCCCAGGATGCGGCCCTTTGCGCCGAGGATGATCTTGGCCAGCCCCTCCGTGCTGCGCTCGGCCTGGGCGCGGTCATTGCCGTCCAGCTTCTGCGTCAGCACCTGGACGGGATGGTTCGCCAAGCGCGCCTCGCTCTCGGTCAGGCCGACATGGGCCAGTTCCGGGTCGCTGTAGGTGACCCAGGGCAGGGCGGTGTAGTCCACCTTCGCCGGCAGGCCGAAGAGGATGTTCCGGATCAGCACGCCCGCATGATAGCCCGCCACATGGGTGAATTGCGGCCCGCCCGCCACATCGCCCGCCGCGAAGACGCGCTTGTTGCTGCTGCGCAGCCGCGCATCCACGGTGATGCCCCGCGGCGTCGTCTCCACGCCGGCGAGGCTGAGGTCCAGGCCTTCCATGCCGGGTTTACGCCCGGCGGCGACCAGCAGATGCGTGCCGGCGAGGATAGTTCCATCCGCCAGTTCCACCTCGATTCCGGGGCGGATCCGGGCCACCTGCGCGCCCTCGACCAGATGGATGCCCTGGTGGACCAGAATCTGCCGCAGCAGGGCCACCGCCTCCGGCTCGTCGCGCGGGAGGATGCTGCCGCGCTCGATCACCGTCACCTCGGCGCCCAGGCCGCGAAAGGCCTGCGCCATCTCGATCCCGATGGGACCGCCGCCCAGAACCAGCAGGTGATCCGGACGCTCGGTCAGGTTGAAGATGGTCTCGTTGGTGAGGTGCGGCGTCTCGGCCAGGCCCGGCACGGGCGGGATGGCGGCCGACGAGCCGGTGGCGACCACGAAGCGCCGGGCGCGGATGCGCTGCTCGCCCGCCATGATCTCGGCCGGGCCGGTGAAGCGGGCGGCGGCACGGATGACGGTGCAGCCCAGCCCCTCGAAGCGCTCCACGCTGTCATGCGGGGCGATGGCGCCGATCACGCCATGCACATGCGCATGCACCCGGGCGAAATCCACCACGGGCTCCGGCAGGTCCACGCCGAAGCGCGCCGCCTGCCGCGCGGATTGCGCGGCGTGGGCGGCGGCCAGCAGCGCCTTGGAGGGGACGCAGCCGGTGTTCAGGCAATCGCCCCCCATGCGGTGCTTCTCGACCAGCACGACGGAGGCGCCCATCTGCACCGCGCCCGCCGCGAGCGAAAGCCCGGCCGAGCCCGCGCCGATGACGCAGAGATCCGTATGCAGCACGCCCTGGCGCAGCCTGGGGCGGCGGCCGGGCGGGGGGGGAGTGGGATTCATGCAGCGCCTTCACAACCGATGCCAGTTCTTCGGTGGGATAGGTCGCGAGGTTACGCCCCGGCGCAAGGGGGCGTCAGCCGCCCCCCAGAACCCGCAAGGCGGCGAGGCGGCCGGAGAGTGCCGCCATCGGCACGCCCGCCCCGGGATGGGCGCTGCCGCTGGCCACATAGAGGCCGGGCAGCTGCGTCTGCGTACCTGGTCGGGCGAAGGTGGCGGACCAGCCATGCACCGCCTGGCCATAAAGCGCGCCGCCGGTCGCGGGGAACAGCGCGTCAAAGCCGGTGGGCGTGGTGAGGATCTCCGTCTCGGCGCTGCGCTCGATCGTGAGGCCCGCCCGCGCCAGCAGGGCGAAGGTGGCGGCTTCGGCCTCGGCCAGGGCAGAGGCGGAGAGGGGACGATAATCGCCCCGCGCCGGCGCGTTGATCAGGCAAAGCAGGCGTTCCGGCCCATCCATTGCCGTGTCGTCATCGCCGCGATCCTGGGCGCAGACATAGACGGTGGGCGTGGAGGGCAGGCGGCCCTGCTCAGTCAACTCGTTGAATTCGCGGGTGTAATTGTCGGAGAAG
>LNFM01003186.1_pt1 | contig 32807 bp, 36 predicted proteins | sample 596031 | NCBI WGS metagenome assembly LNFM01 (sample SAMN04254537, study PRJNA301005) | activated carbon metagenome | isolation source: dual media filters at the Ann Arbor, Michigan drinking water treatment plant | place: USA: Ann Arbor | reverse complement strand
CGACATCGCGCAGGTCGCCAGGCAGGCCGAGAAGGCGAGGGAGCGACTGGACAAGGGCCGCAAGCCCGCCAAGGCGCTCTACGACAAGGTGGAGAAGATCGTGAACACCTTCTGCCCCGGCCTCGCCAAGCAGCCGCTGCACATCGACCGCTTCGGCGGCGGCCATCACCACGGCCACGCGCACAAGCATTAGGGCGCACTATCGGCCATCGACGGGCGGGCAGGCGATGGAAGAACTGGCCGCCCAAGCCGGCCTGTTCGCGGCATCGTTCCTTGCCGCGACGGTGCGTCCTTTCCAGTCGGATCTGGTTCTGGTCGGACGGGTCGCCGGTGGCGAATTTCCATGGTGTGCGCTGCTGGCCGTGGCGTTCGTCGGCAATACGCTGGACTCTCTCGTCAACTGGTTGCTCGGGCGCTTCGTCCTCCGCTTCGAGGATCGACGCTGGTTTCCGGTGAAGCCGGATGCCCATACCAGGGGGAGAAGTGGTTTGCGCACTATGGCGTGTGGCCCCTGCTGTTCGCCTGGCTACCTATTGTCGGCGATCCGTTGACGGTGGTGGCCGGCGCGTTGCGCGTGAACCTGGCGCCGGCCGTGGTGCTCATGGTTGTGACGTTCGGCTGGATGCGAGGGCGGCGGGCGCTCAGCCCGTCTCGCCTACCGATCTGCGGAATCGGCGAAGAGCGAAACCGAACAGCAGGGTGCCGATCACGGCAATGGCCACGAAATGCGGCCACACCGTCTCGAAGCCGGCGCCACGGAAGAGGATCGCCTGAGCCAGCATAATGAAATGGGTGGTGGGAGCGGCCAGCATTCCGTACTGGACGACAACGGGCATGCTCTCGCGCGGCGTCATGCCGCCGGACAGCATCTCGAGGGGGATCAGCACCAGGATCAACAGCAGGCCGAACTGCGGCATCGACCGCGCGACAGTGGCAAGGAAGACGCCCATCGACGTGGTCGCGAACAGGTGCACGGCGGCGCCTGCCATGAAGAGGGCGAGCGATCCCTCGATCGGCACTGCCAGCAGCCCCTTGACGACGAACAGCAGCGACAGCGCGCAGGCCGCAATCACGACCAGCGCCATCGACCAGATTTTTCCGGCCATGATCTCGATCGGCGTCACCGGCATGACCAGCAAGTGTTCGATGGTACCGTGTTCGCGTTCGCGGATCAGAGCGGCGCCAGTCAGGAGGATGGAGAGCACGGTGATGTTGTTCACGACCTCGATCACCGCGCTGAACCAGGAGATGGTGAGGGTCGGGTTGAAACGGGCCCGCAAGGCAAGCTCGACAGGCGCCGGGGTGCTGGCGCGGTAGCGCCGCACGAAAGCCTCTATCTCGCCGGCGACGATGCTTTGCACGTAGCCACTGCCGACGAAGGCCTGGTTCATGCGCGTGGCGTCGACGTTGAGCTGGATGGTCGGCCGGCGACCGCCCAGCAGGTCGCTCTGGAAGTCGGGCGGGATATCGAGCGCGAAAGTGTCAAGTCCGGCATCCATGCGACGGTCCATCTCGGGTTGCACGATGAGAGTGGGCGGCATGAAGAAAGGGGGAAAGAACGCGTCGGCAATTCGCGCGGAGAGCGGCGAGCGGTCCTCGTCGACGATAGCGATCGGCGTCTTGTTGAGCTGTTCGGGCATCGCCGTGGAGGCGCTGTAGATCGACACCGTGAAGACGAAGACGATCAGCCCCAGCATCATGGGGTCGCGGGCAAGCCCGCGAAGCTCCTTGAGACCGAGGTTGAGGATATTGGCGGCGTGCACGTTCACGCCTCCTGCTTGCGCAACAGAAGGGCACTAAGACCGATCAGCAGGGGCACGGAGACCAGAAGCGGAACGAACGACGTCTGAAGATCGGCGAAGCCCAGTGCCTTGGAGAAGGTGCCGCGCGAGATCGTCAGAAAATGCGTCATCGGATAGGCTTGTCCGATCGCCGCTCCGATGCCCTGCAGCGAAGACACCGGGTCGATCATGCCGGAAAACTCCATGGCTGGCAGCAGCGTGCCTATGGTCGTGCCGAAGATCGCAGCGGACTGGCTGCGCAGGAATGACGAGAACACCAGGCCAATGGCTGTGGCAGCGACAATGTAGATGAACGCACCGACGGCGAGGGTGGCGAAACTGCCCTTGAGCGGCACGCCAAAGGCGGTGACAGCGAGGACGGTCAGCAACAGGAAGTTCACCATGCCGAGGACGACGTAGGGAAGCTGTTTGCCGACCAGGAATTCCAGGCGGCTGACCGGTGTGACATAGAGATTGACGAGCGAGCCCAGCTCTTTCTCGCGCACGATGCTGAGCGTCGTCAGCATGGAGGGGATGAGCAGCAACAGCATCGGAATCACCGCTGGCACCATCGCCACCAGGCTTTTGACATCGGGGTTGTAGCGGAACCGTACTTCGATATTGGCAGGCGCCGGCTTCATCGCAATGCTCGACAGCCAATTCGCGTGCATGCCGAGCACATAGCCCCTGGCGGTCTCGCCCCGCATCGGCATGGCGCCGTCCAGCCAGGCACCGATCTCGACCGTGCGGCCGCGCGCGATGTCACGGGCGAAGTTAGCCGGGATCTCGAGGGCGAGGCTCAGCTCGCCCGACCACATGCGGCGGTCGAGCTCGGCGTGGCTGAGGATCGGCGGGCGCTCGACGAAATAGCGCGAACCCGCGAGGTTGAGCGCATAGTCGCGGCTGGTCGTGGTCTCGTCGCGGTCGAGGACGGCGAAGGTCAGATCCTCGACATCCATGTTGATGCCATAGCCGATGACGAACATCAGCAGAACGCTGCCCAGCAGGGCGAGCGTCGCGCGGATCGGATCGCGCGCCAGCTCGATCGTCTCGCGAAGCGAATAGGCCAGCATGCGCCGCACGTCGAACAGCCCGCGGCGGCGCGGCGGCGCGGCATTGCGGACCGCCGGGGCGGCAGCGGCCACCCGCCCGGGATCGGTGCCGGCGCCGGAGGCCTCCTGCAGCCAGGCCACGAAAGCCTCCTCCAGCGTGCCAGCGCCGCGCCCGGCAACAAGGGCGGCAGGTGTATCGGTGACCAGGATGCGGCCGGCATGCATCAGCGAGATGCGGTCGCAGCGCTCGGCCTCGTTCATCAGATGGGTGGAGATGAAGATGGTGACCTGCTCCCGGTGCGCGAGATCGATCATGATGCGCCAGAATTCGTCACGCGCGATCGGATCGACACCCGAGGTGGGTTCATCGAGGATCAGCAGGCTGGGCTTGTGGATCATCGCCACCCCCAGTGACAGGCGCTGTCGCCGGCCGAGCGGCAGGGAGGGCGGGAGCGAGTCCAGCACGTCGGTCAGCTCGAAGCTACGCGCGACCTCCCCGACACGTCCGGCGATCGTGGCCTCGGGCAGGCGGAACAGGCGGGCATGCAGCTCAAGGTTCTGCCGCACCGTCAGCTCGTTGTAGAGTGAGAAGGATTGCGACATGTAGCCGACCCGGCGGCGGGTCTTGAAGTCCTGCGCATCGAGCGGCTGGCCGAACAGCCGCGCCTGGCCATCGCTGGGCGGCAGCAGGCCCGTCAGCATTTTCATGGTGGTGGTCTTGCCGCAGCCATTGGAACCGAGAAAACCGAAGATCTCGCCGCGGTCGATGCGGAGGTCGACATGGTCGACGGCGACGAAATCGCCAAAGCGCATGGTGAGTCCCTGGGCCTCGATCGCGGCCTCGCCGTCGTGCTCCGGATCGCGTTGTGGTATCTCGACGGGGCGATAGCCATGGCCGCGCTGGCCGGGCAGCAGGGCGATGAAAGCCGCCTCGAGCGAGGTCGTGCCGGTCTGGGTGAGCAGTTCCGACGGACTGCCCGTGGCCAGCACGTGACCGGCGTCCATGGCGACCAGCCAGTCAAAAGCCGCGGCTTCCTCCATGTACGACGTCGCGACGACGACGCTCATGCCAGGCCGTGCCGCGCGGATGCGGCCAATCAGGTCCCAGAACTGGCGCCGCGACAGGGGATCGATGCCGGTCGTCGGTTCGTCGAGGATAAGCAGGTCGGGATCGTGCACGAGGGCGCAGCACAAGCCGAGCTTCTGTTTCATGCCGCCCGACAGCTTGCCAGCGGGACGGTCGACGAAGGGCGCGAGGCCGGTGGCCTCCGCGAGCTCGGCAATGCGCCGCTCGCGTTCGGCACGGGCATGGCCGAACAGGCGGGCGAAGAAATCGATGTTCTCCGCCACCGTGAGCGTCGCATAGAGGTTGCGGCCGAGGCCCTGCGGCATGTAGGCGATGCGCGTGCAGACGCGGCGGCGATGACGGCCGCGCGCCATGTCGCTGCCCAGCACCTCGACGCGGCCGGTCTGCAGGCGGCGCGCACCGGCGACCAGCGACAGCAGGCTCGACTTGCCGACACCATCGGGGCCGATCAATCCGACGATGCCTCCGGCTGGCAGATCGAGGTCGATGGAATCAAGCGCTGTGACGGGACCGTAGCGCAAGCCGACACCGTGCAGTCGGGCGACGAAGCCGGCCTGCTGCGGGGCCTCCATCATGGCGGCAGCTTTACCGCCAGATTGGCCGGCCAGTCGAGCTTGGGATCGGTTCGGACATAGGCCACCCCGGGCAACCCGGTCTTCACCTGGCCGAGATTCTTGTCGAGCAGGGTTTTGTCGATGTTGGCCTTGATGCGGAACATCAGCTTCAGTCGCTCGCTGGACGTCTCGACGGTCTTGGGCGTGAACTGGGCGACGTCGGCTACGAAGGAGACACGGGCGGGAATGACGTACTGGGGCGCGGTATCGAGGATGAGACGGACCTCGCTGCCTATGGCGAGCCGGCCCGCCGCTTCTGTGGGCAGGAAGAACGTCATGTAGACATCGCCCAGATCGACCATGTTCAGGACCTTGCCGCCGGCGCCGAGTATTTCGCCGGGTTGGGCGACACGATACTGGATGCGGCCATCGCGTGGTGCCTTCAGGGCGCTGTCGTCGATGTCGGCCTGGATGCGCTCGATGGTGGCAAGTGCGGCCTCGTGCGCCGCCTGCGCGCCGATCACCTGGGACTCGGCCGTTCCGATCGCGGCTTCGGAGGCCGCGAGCTGCGCTTCGGCGGCGCTCGCCGCGGCCTTGGCGCCTTCGTAGCGGGCGCGATCGTCGTCCAGCACCTGCTGCGGCGTGTTGCCCTTGGGCGCCAACTCCTCGGAGCGGGCCATGCGCTTGCGCGCCGCCTCGACCTCGGTCTGGCGCTGCACCACCAAGGCGAGGACTGCCCGTTTCTCCGCCCGGCGCTGCTCTACGTGCGAGCGCGCCGTCACGATGCCGATTCTTGCCTGGTCGAGCGCCGCCCGGGTTTCGCGCAGGTGCGCCTGCAGGACCCTCGTGTCGATGTTGGCGACCACTTGGCCAGCCGTCACAACGTCGCCCTCGTTGACCAGGATGTCCTTCACCCGGCCCGGCAACTTGGCCGAGATATCGATGTCGACAGCCTCGATGCGGCCGTTGCCGCTGGCGAAGCCGACAGGCAGGGATGGCGGGGTCAGCCACTGCCACGCGAGATAGCCTGCGGCGAGCGCGATCGCGGCGCCGGCGATCCTCGACAGCCAAGCTTGCGACGACGTCATGTGGTGCTTGTACGGCGATTCACGGCGGGCCGGTTGACTTGAATCAACAGGCCGGCGTCGGCCGGGGCGCGTCTGGTCGGGGGGCCTTGCCATAGCACCAGCGGTTGAACTGCTGGTAGCTCTGGGCACGGGGTGGCGTGGCCGCGGCTACCAGCAACAGGCTGCCCAGGGCAATGGTTCCGAGCATCGTGTGTCCTATCCTACCGCCACGCCGATCAGGGATTCATGCAGCCAGAACACCGCGACATAGGCCACGGTGCCGATCAGCACGACGATGGCGTCGGCCGCCTTGAAGCCCTGGACCGGCGGCGCCCCCGGGTCGCCGCGGCGCTTGAGCGCGATGCGGTCGTAGACCGCCCAGGCGAGGAGGCTGCCGAACAGCAGCATCGAGCCCAGGTCGCCGTTGACCAGCAGGTGCGAGAGCGCCCACGCCTTGACCGCCACCAGCATGGGATGGCGCAGCACCGACTTGATCTTGCCGGGCGGCGCGTAGGCGGCGGCCAGCGCCACGAAGGCGAACCACAGCAGGAAGAGGGCGATGGGATGGAAGATCGCCCGCGGCGGGTTCCAGACCTGGACGTAGCCGGCGCTGCGGTAGCTTGAGAAGCCCCAGACGATCAACACAAGGCCAACCGCGGAGACCAGCGAATAGAGGCCCTTGTAACCGCCTTCACCCAGCCGCCCGATCAGTGCCGCGCGCGTGCCGCGCAAGGTGGTCAGCGTGTGGACACCGAGGAAGAGGACGAGGCCGAGAATCAGAAGAGACATTTTGGGGTTCCCGTCGCCGTATTGGATAGGCCGGCGCATCATGATTTCGGACCTGTGATGGGGCAACCTTCGCGGTGCCCTCACGTTGCCGTGGCGACCCACCCATATCGGGTAAGGGTCTAGGGGCACCATGCGACGGCTTCGGGTCATTTTCCTTTCGGCTCTCCTTCTTTCCGGCGCTTCAGCACTAGCGCAGCAACAACCGGCGCTCAGCCGGCCGGGCGCACCCTGCGCGGCGGAAGAGCCCGATTCGGTCCAGATCAGCTGGACCGCCCCCTGCGATGGCGAAGGCTGGCTGTTCGACACCGAGAGCGGCTGCCGCATGCCAGATTGGCATCCGGAACCCGAGGACAAGGTGACGTGGAGCGGCAACTGCAAGGATGGGCTGAAGCACGGCAAGGGTGTGGTGCAATGGTCCGAACACGGCCAGACGATCGACCGGTTCGAGGGCAGTTACCGCTTCGGCCGCCGCGAGGGCTTTGGCCGCTACGCCTGGAATGCAGACCATCGCTTCGAGGGCAACTATGCCGACAACGTGCCGGACGGCTACGGCACGCTGCAGATCGCCGGCCAGACGCTGGCAGGGCAGTGGCACAATGGCTGTCTGGCCGTCGGTGGCCGGGTGGTGGCGATCGGCGTGCCGCGTACCTCGTGCATGGCAGGCGAGGACCGCCCCATGAGGTCGGCTCAGCAGTAGATCAGCCGGTGGCCGCTGCTTCGGCGCGCCCGAAGGTTTTGACCTTGCCGTCGTCGTAGCAGACCACGTAGCGGTTGGTCATGGTCCACGGGGTTCGGCTCCAGAAGTCCTTCAGCACCGTGTAGTAGGAGCATTGGCTGCCGGGCGCATGCGCCACGGTTTCGGGCGGGCCCAGGAGGGTCTCCACCTGATCCGGGCTCATGCCGGCCCGAACCTCGCCCACAGTCGAGGAGGTGACGCAGCCGGCAAGCAGACTTGCTGTCAGAAAGATCGAGATGAAACGCGACATGGCGGGATTCTACGCCGAGGCCTCCCAAGCCGGAAGCCCTTCCGCGCAGCCATGTTTGGTCGATGTCTAGATCAGGTGGAGCCCTATCCCGATCAGGCCGCTGGCCACGATCGGTATGGCCGGATTGATCTTGGTGAACATCAGCAGCATGAACACGCCGACGGCGAGGGCGATGCTCTTGACGTCCGTGATCGCACCCCGGGCGAGAACGATGCCGCCGGCCAGCACCAGCCCGACGGCCACCGGACCGAGGCCGCGCTGGATGGCCGGCCGCCACGGCCAGTTGGCGAGACGGTTCCACAGCCGGCCGACGCCGAAGGTAAGGAGGCCGGTGGGCAGGATGAAGGCCACCAGCACGACCGCTGCCCCGGGAAGGCCCGCAACCTGGGCGCCGATCGAGGCCACCATCATCATGTTGGGCCCGGGTGCGAGCTGGCCGAGGCTGTAGTAGTGCATGAGCTCGGGGAAGGTCACCCAGTGATAGGTGTCGACCGTGAGCTGCTTCAATTCCGGGAACGCGGCCATGCCACCGCCGACCGTCAGCAGCGAGATGTAGCCGAAGACAGTGGCCAGATCGAGGAACTGCTTCATGAGGCAGGATCCTTCGGCTGGGTATCCTTGGCGGCTTTGGCCTCGACAGTTTTGCGGGGGCGGTGCCACCAGATGGCGATCGCGGCCATGCCGACCAGGACATAGGGCACCGGCACGTGAAAGAGCGCGACCAGTACCGCCGTCAGCACCACGAAGACATAGTCGGCGATCTCGATCAGCATCTTGGCACCCAACTGCACCATGACGACCGTGATCAGCCCGACGGCGCCGGCCGCGATGGCATGCAGGAAGGCCAGCGACACCGGATCGTCGCCGCCGACACCGTAGACGAAGGCCGCGGCGGTCATCAGCGAGGCGCCGGGCAGGCACATGCCCAGTGCCGCGACCAGGGCGCCTGGCCAGCCGCGCAGGCGGTCGCCGGCCAGGATCGACATGTTGGTGGCGTTGAGGCCGGGCAGGCTCTGGCTGATCGCCATCAGTTCGACGAAGGTCGGATCGTCGAGCCACCGGTAGCGAGCTACGAGGCCGGTACGGAGATAGGCGATCACGCCACCGCCGAGGCTGGTGGCGCCGATCATCAGGAAGCCCAGGAAGAGCCGCCACAGCGAGGGCGGTGGCGCCACGGGCAGGGCAACGACCGGCTGCTTGCTCATTCGTGGGCTTGCGGTGGGTTGCCCTTCAGGCGGTAAACCGCGCCTGTCTTGGTCGTGGTCAGCGCCACCCAGTCGCCGGCGACCTGCTGCAGCTCCAGGAAGAAGCGTTCGCAGGCATGCAGCGCCTTGTGGCTGATGTCGTTGGGCCCCGCGAAGCGGAGCTGGTAGGCGAACTCGCCGACGAAGGCATGGTGGTCGCCGCGCGAACGCCACAGCCCGAGGTTGGCGGTGGCTGCCGTGTGATGGCCGAAATCGAGGACGCAGATGTCCTGCAGCAGTTCCTCGACGATGGTCTGGTTGACCAGCGAGACGTCGTCGGGGCCGTCGCACGAGATCACCGACAGGGCCGGGAAGATCTGCGTGAGTTCAGGCAGCGACATGTGGCCGAGCGACGACATCACGACGCGCGCCGCCTGGGGGGCCTGGCTGAGGCCAAATTCGACATTGTGCGAGAGCAGGCGCCGTATACCGCCGAGGCGTTCCTTGAGCGGCATGATCTCGAGCTTGAACTTGATCTTGTACTTGCCGTCGATGTTCGGCCGCACGTCGATCGCCTGGGCTTTCGCCATGCTGTCGCTGCGGTACTTGAAGACGATCTCGGGATCGCCGATGGCGAAGCCGTCCTCGTAGGCGATGCGCCGGCGGCAGATGAACGAGTTGTTGTAGAGGTGATAGTCACCGGTATCGAGGAACAACACCTCGCGCACTTCCGGTCGCTGCTGCGATTTCGGCGTATGCTGAAAGCTGATGCCCGTCGCCTCGGCGGCGCGGCGGACCAGGGAGGCGAATTCCTTGAAGACGTGGGCCGACGTGAAGCGCTCGGGCTTCAGAATGATCTTGCACTGGAGATATCCCAGTTCGTCGCAGCGGCGGCCGTCGGCGTAAACGCTCTGGTACTGCTCGGCCAGCCAGGTCTGCAGCATCGATTCTTTTGTGCCGTTTGACATGAATACTCCCCAGGGTGGAGCGTAACGCCTCGCAATAGCGCTGTCATCCAATCGCGAAGGGCGCACTGAGGTTTCCTGCAGCGACGGAATGGCCGTTGTCTGCCCGGAGGCGAACATCGAATATGGGCGCCATGTTCGCCAACCTCGCGCTCGCGACCGTCATGGTCGTTCTCACCGTGGCCATTCACCTCGGTGGATTGCTCGGCCTCCTGTGGATCCTGCGCGGTCGCGCCCATCGCTTCCGGCCTCACGAAAGCCGTCCCGCCCAGATCGGGGTGATCCTGTTCGTCGTCCTGGGCCTCGTCGCGATCCACACGGTCGAGATCTGGCTCTATGGGGCGGCCTTCTGGGCGATCGGCGCAGTCGGCGATTTCGAATCGGCACTGTACTTCTCGACCGTGACCTTCACCACGCTGGGCTACGGCGACATCGTGCTGGATGGAAAATGGCGCCTGTTCGGAGCCATCGAGGCCGGCAACGGCCTGCTCCTGTTCGGCTGGTCGACGGCGTTCCTGCTCTCCGTCACCAATCGGCTCCGGATGCTCGAGCACGATTGGCTGGAGCGGCCCGACGCCCGGTGATGCGCCATGGGCGAGATGCCTATGAGAAAGTCTAGGTCTGTCCGGCTGGCATTGCAGGAAGCGATGCGCTAGGTCGAAATCATGCAGATCGACAACCGTTTCCTCCCGCCGGGCCTTGCAGCGTCGCTGAGCGGCCCCATCGGGACCTTGCCCGAATCGCCAATCTCCGATGTCGCCATGAGCGTGTTCGGCGATCCCGACGTCGTGCCGCTGTGGTTCGGTGAGGGCGACCTCGTGACGCCAGACTTCGTGCGCGAGGCAGCGGCCAAAGGCCTTCAGGCGGGCGAGACATTTTATACATGGCAGCGCGGCATTCCCGAGCTGCGGGCCTCGCTCAGCGCCTATACCGAGCGCCTTTACGGCATCAAATGCCCGGTCGACCGCATCAGCGTCACCACCGGCGGCATGCAGGCGATCCTGCTCGCCGTCCAGATGCTGGTCGATCCCGGCGACAACGTGGTGATCGTTTCGCCGATCTGGCCGAACATCACCTCGGCCACCAAGCTGATGCGGGGCGTGCCGAAATACGTGGCGCTCGAACGCACCCCTCGGGGCGGCTGGACCCTCGACCTGCAGCGTGTGTTCGATGCGGTCGACGAGCGCACGCGCGCGATCTTCGTCAATTCGCCGGGCAACCCGACAGGCTGGACGATGTCGTCGGACGAGCAGCGCACGCTGCTGGAGTTCGCCCGCAAGCGCGGCATCTGGATCATGGCCGACGAGGTCTACGCCCGGCTGATCTACACCAAGCGCCCCGACGGGCGGCAGGTGGCGCCGTCGTTCCTCGAACATGCCGGGCCCGACGATCCCCTGCTCGTGCTCAACAGCTTCTCCAAGCCCTGGGCGATGACGGGCTGGCGGCTGGGTTGGCTCACGCACCCGGCGCAGCTCGGCGACCAGATCGCCAAGCTGGTGCAGATCAACACGTCGGGGGCGCCGGCCTTCCTGCAGCGGGGCGCGATTGCCGCCATCGAGAAGGGCGACGACTTCCTGGCGCAGATGGTCGAGCGCTGCCGCGCCGGCGGCGAGCAGGTCTTCCAGCGCCTCTCGGGCCTGCCCAAGGTCACCATCGCGCGGCCGGAAGCGGCTTTCTACGCCTTCTTCTCGGTCGACGGCGTCGACGACACCATGGCCTTCTGCAAGAAGCTCGCGAAGGAGTACAAGGTCGGCCTGGCGCCAGGCGAGGCCTTCGGCCCGGGCGGCACCGGCAACATCCGCCTCTGCTTCGCCTCCGGCGCCGAGCGGCTGAGCAAGGGTCTCGACCGCATCGAAGCCGCGATCAAGGCGCTATGATGCCATGTCCGACAACCCCTCCCTCAATGTCCGGCACCTGCGCAAGGTGTACGGCGAGATCGTCGCGGTCGAGGACCTGAGCTTCGCGGTGCAGCCCGGCACCGTGCTCGGGCTGCTGGGCGGCAACGGCGCCGGCAAGACCACGACCATCGCCATGCTGCTGGGGCTGCTCGAGCCGACGGCGGGGCAAATCGAGGTGCTGGGCGTCGACATGCTGAAGCGGCGCTACGCGGCGCTGCCGCGGATGAATTTCTCCTCGCCCTATGTCGACCTGCCGCATCGCCTGACGGTGCGCCAGAATCTCGCCTTTTACGGCAGGCTCTACGGCGTGAAGGACCTCGGCGTCCGGGTGGTGGAGATCGCCGAGCGCATGCAGATTGCCGAGTTCCTCGACCGGCCCTCGGGCAAGCTCTCGGCCGGGCAGAAGACGCGCGTGGCGCTGGCCAAGGCGCTGATCAACCGGCCCGACGTGCTGCTGCTCGACGAGCCAACGGCCTCGCTCGATCCGGATACCGCCGACTGGGTGCGCAGCTACCTCAAGGAATACCAGGGCGAGACCCATGCCACGATCCTGCTCGCCTCGCATAACATGAGCGAGGTCGAGCGGCTGTGCGACGACGTGATCCTGCTGCAGGCCGGCCGCGTCTTCGAGCGCGGCAGCCCGCGCGAGCTGATCGAGCGTTTCGGACGCGAGGACATGGAGGAGGTGTTCCTCGACATGGCGCGCGGCCGCGGCCGTGGACTCGAGGTGCTGAAGAAGGGGGAGGCGGCGTCGTGATCGGCTCGATCGAGAGGATCTACGCCCTGGTGATGCGCCACATCTGGATCTGGCGCAGCTCGGTGATGCGGCTGGTCGATTCGATCTACTGGCCGGCGGTGCAGATGGTGATGTGGGGCTTCATGACCCAATACCTGCTGCCGCAGGCCTCGTTCGTTGCCCAGGCGGCGGGCGTACTGCTGTCGGGCCTGCTGCTGTGGGAAGTCGTGGTGCGCGGCAATCTCTCGCTCAGCATCGCCTTCCTGGAAGAGATGTGGTCGCGCAACCTCGGTCATCTGTTCGTGAGCCCGATCCGGTCGTGGGAGATGGCGACCGGCATCATCATCGCCGCGCTGCTGCGCACGCTGCTGGGCCTGATCCCGGTGTCGCTGATGGCCTGGGCCTTCTTCGGCTACAACATCTACACGCTCGGCCTGCCGCTGATCGCCTTCTTCGCGATCCTGCAGATGTTCTCCTGGTCGATCGGACTCGCCATGTCGGGCATGATCATGCGGGTCGGACAGAGTGCGGAGAGCTTCGCCTGGGCCGCCGTCTTCATCCTGATGCCGGTGAGCGGCGTCTATTATCCGGTGTCCGTGCTGCCGCAATGGCTGCAGGTGATCTCGTGGGGTCTGCCGCCGGCCTATGTCTTCGAGGGTATGCGCGCCATCCTGGCCGAGAAGGTCGTGCACTGGGACATGCTGGGCATCGCCTTCGGCCTGTCGGTGGTTTACCTGGTCATCGGCTTCCAGATATTCCAGTGGTTCTTCCGCGCCTCCAGGCGCGCCGGTACACTGCTGGGCCAAGGGGAATAGAAGGAGACGAGGCGAGCGATGACGATCCGAACCCTATGTGCCGTTCTGCTCGCCTCCGGCGTCGCTGCCTGCACCACCACCGGCCTTACCACCAAGCCCCAGCCGAACCCGCCGCTGTGGACCTCGACTTACAACGTCGGCTACACGGTGATGGCGAACTGTCTTGCGGCACAGCCGATCGCCGGCTTCACGGGAGTGGCGCAGATCGAGGCCAACACGGCAGTCGTGACGCTCTCCCTGAACGACGGCACGCAGATGAACATCCGCTTCATCGTTCAGCGGACGGGGCCCGGCACCAGCGTGGTGGAGTGGCGGCGTCTGTTGACGGTCGGTGGATGGGAGCCGATCGACAGCGAAGCCCGCAATCGCGCCGACGCCTGCGGCGGACTTTCCTGAGCAGCAGTCAAGGTGCGTTCAGCACCTGCTGGCAGGCCGCCGGCAGTTTCGGCCGGTAGGGTTTGACCGGAGTGCCGGGCGGCGGCGGCGTGATCGGCGTCTTGCGGAACCATGAATCGAGCGCCTCGCCGCAGCCGTCGTCGTCGGCGTAGGTCGCCTGCGGCTGGCACTGCGGATTGCCCGGCGGGCAATAGAGCCTGACATGGAAATGCTCGTCGTGGCCGAACCAGGGCACGAGCTTGCGCAGCCAAGCGCGATTGCCGGTGGCGGTGTTGCAGATCCGCTGCTTGATCCACTTGTTGACGAACATGCGGTCGACGCCCGGCGCGGTCGCCGCCATGCGCAGCAGCACCATGTGCTGGTCGGTGAACACCGCCTCGTCGACGCCGCCGTCGTCGCCGCGCACCAACGATCGCAGCCGCGGGTTCTCGCGGTCGGCCGGTGCCCGGCGTGCGCCGGGTTGGCGTTCGAACCAGATATCGACATCGAGGCCGACCTGGTGGCTGGCATGGCCGAAGCTCATCGGGCCGCCGCGCGGCTGGCCGATGTCGCCGATGTAGAGCTGGCTTTGACCGGCGGCGCGCACCTGCTCGGAAAAGTTCCTGATGAAGTCGAGGGTGACCGGATGGCCCCAGTTGCGATTGCGGCTGAGGCGAATCGCCTCGTACCCCGGCCCTTCCGTGGGCAGGGCCTGCGCGCCCTGGATGCAGCCGGCGGAGTAGAAGCCGATCACCTGGGTCGGCCCGGGCGAGGGGCTCGACACCTGGCTCCATTCCTGCGCCGCAGCGGAGGGAATCGCCAAGGAAATCGGCAAGATCGCTGCGAGCAGCGGAACCACGAAACGCATCATCTTGTTGCGAGGATAGACGGCCGGTAAGACTTTGCCCATGGCCGACTACGCCCACATCCTGCTCGCCCGCGAGGGCGCGATCGCCCGGCTCACGCTCAATCGTCCAGAGCGGCGCAACGCGCTCACGCATGCGATGATGCTCGAACTCGAGGATGCCTTCGGCCGCGTGCGCGACGATCCTACCTGCCGCGTGCTGGTGCTGCGCGGCGCCAGCGGGCACTTCTGTGCCGGCGGCGATCTCGATGCCATGGCCGACATGCCGCCGAAGCCCGGCAACGGCGCGCGCGATCCGCTGGTGCGCGCATACCGCCAGTTCGGCGATGCGCTGCTGGCCCTCGATGCACTGCCGCAGGCCACCATTGCCGTGGTCGAAGGCTCGGCGGTGGGCGGCGGCTTCGGCATGGCCTGCTGCTCCGACGTCGTGATCCTGCATGAAAGCGCCAGGTTCGGCCTGCCCGAGCCCAAGGTCGGCTTCATCCCGTCCCAGGTCATTCCTTTCGTGGTGCGTCGCCTGGGCGAGGGGCCGGCGCGCGACCTTGCGGTCACGGGGCGGGTGATCGATGCGGCGGAAGCCCATCGGCTGGGGATCGGGCGCTACCTCTATCGCACGACGGCCGAGCTCGGCGCGATCCTGCGTGGCCTACTCGACGACATCCTGAAGATGGAGCCGCAGGCGCTGGCGACCGTGAAGCGTCTGGTGCTGGCCTGCGCCACGGAGGATGATCGCGCGGTGCTCGACGACGCAGCGGAGAGCCTCGTTGGCCTCCTGCGTCGGCCGCAGGCGGGCCAGGGGATCAAGGCTTTCATGGCGAAGACGGCACCCCCATGGACGAAGGGATGAGGCAGATGCGCAACTATCGTCACATCGAGGTACGGCCCATTTCGGGTGCGCTGGGCGCGGAAATCCACGGCGTCGACATTTCGCGCGCGCTCGAGGACGACGTCGTCGGCGAGGTGCGCCAGGCGCTGCTCGACCATCTCGTCGTCTTCCTGCGCGACCAGAATGCCACGCCGCTCCAGCAGCTCGCCTTCGCACGCAGGTTCGGCCAGCCGGTCGAGTATCCGCAGCTGAAAGGCCTGCCCGAGTCCCAGTTGATCACGCCGGTGGTGAAGCTCGAGCACGAGCGCAACAATTTCGGCGGCATCTGGCATTCCGACACGACCTACCTGGCCGAACCGCCGATGGGCAGCATGCTGCTGGCGCGCGAGGTCCCGCCCTATGGCGGCGACACCCTGTTCGCCAACCAATATCTCGCCTACGAGGCCCTGTCGGACGGTTTGAAGAAAGCCCTGGACGGTCTGGTCGGCGTCAGCTCCTCGGCCAAGGCCGATGTCAGCAAGACGCGCGAGGACCAGATGAAGGCGGCCGGCGCGGAGCTGAAGGTCATGACGGCCGAGCACCCGATCGTGCGCACCCATCCCGAGACCGGGCGCAAGGCGCTCTACACGTCGGACGCGCACACCGCCCACATCAAGGGCTGGACGGAGAAGGAAAGCCTGCCGCTGCTCCGGTTCCTGTGGGACCACCAGACCCGGCCGGAATTCACCTGCCGCTTCCGCTGGCAGGTGGGCTCGCTCGCCTTCTGGGACAACCGAGCGGCCATGCACAATCCGATCAACGACTATCACGGCCACCGCCGCGTCATGCACCGCATCACCCTGGCGGGCGACAAGCCGCGCTGAGGCGCCGCGTGCCGACGCTCACCGTATTGGCGGTGCCAGCGTCAGCGTGCCGACGGCGGTGCGGGCATTCTCGGCGCGGGTGCCGGCGATCTCGATGTAGCGCAGCGTCTGCCAGCGATCGACGAAGTTGCGCGCCCACGGCGACAGCATGTTGCCCGACTGGCCAAGCGGGATGGCGAAGCGGCTGTTGTCGAGATCGGCGAAATCGTAGACCGCGCGATAGCCGGCGCCGTGCGTGGCGTCGAAGGGCCGCGGCCCGCGATACGACGGCTGGGCACGGTTGAGCGTCTGGGCGCCGCCATCGGACGGGAAGCGCACCGAGGCGAGGTCGCGCAGCAGCGGCACGCCGTCGAACAGCGGGTGACGATGGACCGCGAGATGCGCAACACCCCACTGCCATTTGTCGAGGTCGGGGCCCTGCTGCCTGGTGATGCGGTCGAGCGCGCGCTCGAGCGCCTGGGCGATGGCGTCGTCGCAGGTCTCGGTGGCGCGCGTGCCGCCGTCGTCGCACCAGCCCGGCTTTTCGCGCAGGATTCGCGCCAGCAGGGCCACATTGGGCGCGGTCAGCGAGGCGAAGAGCTCGTCGCCCAACTCGTCGGCGAGCAGGCCGCGCTGCAGCTCGGTGAGCCAGGCGGTATAGATCAGCGGCTCCGGCCGGCTCGCCAGCATGAAGTGGTTCCAGCTCGCCAGGGCGGCATGCGCCTTGGCCGCGCGCGGGTTGCGCGGCGCCGATTTCAGCAGCAGCGGCACCATCTCGACTGCATCGAGCGAGAGATTGTCGGCCTGAATCACGATCATGCCGTAGACCGGATGGCGTTCGACCTCGTGCAGCATCTGGTTGGCGCGGCGCTGGCGGTAGGGCTCGGCCCAGTCGCGGCTGATGAAGTAGCGGTAGTTGTCCGGCACCACCCGGGCGTTGGCGTTGACGAGGATGCCGCTGGCCGGGTTGTAGGCGCGGGGGAGCGCATCGAACGGCACGAAGCCCGCCCAGTCGAATTCTCCGGTCCAGCCAGGCACCGGCATCGAGCCGTCGCCCTTGCGCCGGATCGGCACGCGCGCGGGCGAGAGCAGCCCGGTGTTCCCGGCGGTGTCGGCATAGACCATGTTCTGCATCGGCGAGACGATCTTGCGCGCCGCCGCCTGGAATTCTTCCCAGTTTTGCGCGAGGCCGAGGCGGCTAAAACCCTCGCCCGAGGTGTCGGCGCCGTCGAGCGCCGTTGCCTGCAGCGCCAGCACGTGACCGGCCGGCGTGAGATTGCCCGGGTCGTCGCGACGGGCCAGGAAATCGTCGATCACCACGCCGTGTCGGGTCTGGCGCACCCGGAGCGACACGGGATCGCCCCACAGAACCTTGATCGTCTCGTCGCGCACCGCGAACGGCCGTGCCCCGTCGGGCGTTATGTAGCGGCTGGGATCGGTCGGATCGACGCGCTCGATGAAGAGATCCTGGCTGTCGAGGTTGGTTGTGGTGAAGCCCCAGCCGATGGTGCCGTTGTGTCCCAGCACGATGGCGGGTGAACCCGGCGCGGACGCGCCACGGATGTCGAAGCCCGGCCCGACCATGCGCGCGAGATACCAGATGCCGGGGAAGGTGAGCGCCAGATGCGGATCGTTGGCGAGCAGCGGCTTGCCCGACACCGCGTGGGCGCCCGACAGAACCCATTCGTTCGACGCCTCGCGCTTGCGCGTCGCGACATTGTCGGTGGCGCGATAGAGCCGGTCGAGGTCGATGCCCTGCGTCGCAGCACGCACCAGCGACAGAGTGGCGTCGCCACTGTCGCCCGACGGCTCGATCAGGAACTTCACGCCATCGTCGCCGATCTTGCGGGCGAGGCGCAGCCGCAGGAGTTCGGCGCGCCAGTTGCCGTCGAGGCCCAGCGCCATCAGCTTGCCCCACACCAGCGAATCGGCGGGCCGCCACGGCTCGGGCCGGTAACGGCCGCCCGACAGAAGTTTCAGGAGGGTGAGTTCGAGCCCGTACTGCTGGTCGTCGCCCTTCAGCCAGGCATTGACGCCGGCGGCGTAGGATTCGAGCTGGGTCCGCGTGCCCGGCGACAGGGCATTCACGCTCTCGCTGGCCTGACGGTAGAGGCCGAGGCCGCGCATGGTGCGGTCGGTGTCGATCAGGCCGCTGCCGACGATCAACGGCGGCACGATCTCCGAGAGGCGGCCCTGGCCCAGTCGCCGCGTCATTTCCATCTGCCAGAAACGGTCCTGGGCGTGGACGTAGCCCAAGCCAAAGGCGGCATCCTCGATCGAACCGGCGATGATATGTGGCACCGCGTTCTTGTCGCGCTGGATCTCGACCGGCGCCTTCAGGCCGGCCGCCTCGACATGGCCGCTGTAGGGCGGCAGCGCGCCGCGCACCTGGAAGTAGGTGCCGACGAGGAAGATCAGGACCGCTAGCGCGGCACCGGCCACGAATTTCGCGAGGCCGGCGGCGATACGGACAAGCGCCCGCACGGTCCTAGCCGCCGAGGTAGGACAGGATGGCCTGGCGGTCGCCGTCGAGGTCGGGCGCGGCGGGCCGCGTCTTCGGATCCTCGAAAGCGGACATCTTGAGCGGATTGCCGGCGAGCGTCAGCGTGCCGCCGCTGCCGTCCGGCACCTCGACCAGCATGTTGCGCGCGGCGACCTGCGGATGGGCGATCGCCTGCTTGATATTGTTGATCGGCCCGCACGGCACGCCGCCTTTGGACACGACGGCGATCCAGTGGTCGGTCGTGTTGGTCTTCAGCACGGACTCGATTTCCTGCTTCAGCTTCTTCTGGCTCTTCTGGCGGAGCGCGTTCGACTTGTAGGCGGGATCGGTGGACATGTCGGACCGGCCGAGCGCCTCGCACATCTTGACGAACAGGCTGTCGTTGCCTGCAGCGATGATCATCGAGCCGTCGGACGTGGCGAAAGCCTCGAAGGGCGTGATGGTCGGATGGCGCGCGCCGAGCGGGCCGGGAATTTCCTTCTCGACCGTGTAACGCATGATCGCGTTCTCGAGCAGTGCGAGCTGGCAGTCGAACATCGCGATATCGACCTTGGTGGACTCGCCGGTCTTGAGGCGATGGACGATCGCGGCATTCACCGCGACGGCGGTGTAAAGGCCTGCACCGATGTCGCCGATCGACATGCCGACGCGGGAGGGCGGCTGCCCCTCGTTGCCGGTGATGCTCATGATGCCGCCCTGGCCCTGCATGACCATGTCGTAGGCGGGGTCCCTGGAGTTCGGGCCGGTGTGGCCGAAGCCGGAGGCCGAGGCGTAGATCAGCTTGGGATACTTCTTGTGCAGGGTGTCCCAGCCGTAGCCCAGCTTCTCCATCGTGCCGGGCCGGAAGTTCTCGACCACCACGTCGGCCTTCTCGAGCAGCTTCTCGAAGATCTTCCGGTCGGCGTCGCTCTTGAGGTCGAGCGCGATGCTTTCCTTGCCGCGGTTGACCGAGGCGAAATAGGTCGACTTGCCGTTGACGAAGGGACCGTAGGCGCGGGCGTCGTCGCCGCCCCTCGGCGGCTCGACCTTTATCACCCGCGCGCCCATCTCGGCCATCAGCAGGGTGCAGTAGGGGCCGGCCAGGATGCGGGAGAGATCGACGACGACGATGCCCGACAGGGGGCCTTTGGTATTCTGGGTCATCCTCGTTTCTTAGCCAGTGGGCCGCCGCGAATCCAGCAACACATTGGCCGCGGCGGCGGCGATGACGATGGCACCGCCGATCAAGGTGAGGTCGTCCGGCTTTTCGCCACCGAACAGCCACACCCAGATCGGACCCAGCACCAGTTCGAGCAGGCCGAGCAAGGCGGCCCGGCCGGCGGGAATGCGCTTGAGGCTCGCCATGTAGAGGAGGAGGCCGCCGACGAGCTGTCCGGGGCTGAGGGCAAAGAGCCACGGCACCTGCGACCATGTGACGTTCTCGGGATGGGCAAAGGGAAGCGCGACCAGCCCCGAGATCACGCCGGCCAGCCAGATCGCCGGCGCCATGCCGACATCGCGGCGATGGCGGACGACCACATAGTTGCCGCTCATGCAGAGCACGACGATGAAGGCCACGGCCATGCCGGCCAGCGCTCCGGCCTGCAGGGAGCCCGCAACGCTGATGCCAAGCCCCGCCACTGCCGCCGCCATGGCAAGCACGGTATGGGCGTGCAGTTTCTCGCCGAGGAAAAGGCGGGCGGCGATCGCGGTGATGAACGGCGTCGCCCCGAACATGATCAGGACGTTGGCGACGGGCGCCAGGCCCAGCGCCAGGATGAAGGAAACGAAGCTGCCGGCCAGCAACACCGCGCTCAGCAGCAGGGCGGGGCCAGCGTTCCGAACGTCGATCCAGATGCGGCGGTACTGCCACAGCAGCAGTGGCAACATCGTGACAACGAGGAAGGCCGAGCGCCAGAACGAGATATCCCAGGCAGGAAGCTCGATATGGCGCACGATGACGCCGGCGGTGCTGAAGATCGCAGCCGCGACAATGGCGTAGGCTGCGCCCAGCGCCGCGGAACCCTGCGAAGAACCCTGCGTTTTCATGTCGAGGAAACTGTGAATACGGATTCGAAGTGTCGCCGTCCACCGATTCCCTCGATCTGCCGCCCTATCTTGCCGTAGAGAAATTTGTCGAGCGGGTTGCTACACTGGAGGCGTGAGCCTCGCATCCGATCTGCCGCCCTTCCGTCCACGCTTTCCCTGGTGGGGCGGCGACCTGCAGACCGTTGCCAACCGTCTGCGTCCCACCCGGACCAGCCTGGCGCCGCATGCGAGCGAGCGGCTTTCGTTTCCCTTGAAGGACGGCACCGGCGACACCTTGCTTGCCTCGCTCGACCGGCCGACGGAGCCGCGGGCCGGCACGCCGCTCGTCCTTCTGATCCATGGGCTGACCGGAGCCGAAGACAGCCATTACATCCGGAGCATGTCGTGGCTGATGCTCGAGCACGGTCATCGCGTGCTGCGTCTCAACCTGCGCGGCGCGGGACCGTCGCGGCCGCTGTGCAGCGAGCACTACTATGCCGGCCGCAGCCAGGATTTCAGGGCGCTGCTCGCGCTGCTGCCCGAGGATCTCACGCGGGATGGGCTGGTCGCCGTGGGCTATTCGCTGGGCGGCGCGATGCTGCTGAAGTATCTCGGGGAGGAAGGCGCGGCGTCGCCCCTCAAGGCGGCGGCCAGCGTCTGCGCGCCGATCGATCTCGCCATCACCTGCCGCAACATGATGCGATCCCGCAACAAGCTCTATCATCATCACATCCTGAGCCAGATGAAGGTCGAGGCGACGGGCGAGGGCGCCGTGCTTTCGGCCGCCGAACGCAGCGCCGTCCTGCGTTCGCGCACGGTGTGGGAATACGACGACGTCTTCATTGCCCCGCGCTACGGCTTCGGCACCGCCGAGATCTATTACGAGCGCTGCAAGCCGTTGCGGTTCATGGCCGACATCCGTGTGCCGACGCTTGCGCTGGCGGCGGGCGACGATCCCTGGATTCCGGAAGCGCTCTATCGCGGCTACGATTGGGCGGGCAACAAGGCGCTCGTGCCGCTGCTGCCGGGGGCGGGCGGCCATGTCGGCTTCCACGGCGCCGGCAGCGAACAGCCGTGGAGCGACGTCGCCATCGCGAGGTTCTTCGATCATGGGTGAGGTCGAACCGATGACACTGATCGTTGGCATTGTCAGTTCTCTAGCGGCCCTCATCCTGGCGTGGCGGGCCTATCGTAGCGCCTCTGCTGAGCAGGAGGAGCGCAAACGAGAGGACGAGGAGCGCGACCGGCGGCGCTAGGCGAGGACGATCGGCTCTTTCGGTGGACCGTCGCGCAGCAGCGATTTCAGGCGGACGCCTAGGTCATTAGGCTCGAAGCGCTCGCTCGAGGCGGCAATCTCGTCGGCCGTCCACCAACGATGGCCACGGGTCCAGCTCCGCTCTTTTTCGTCGAGGCCGGAGGTGTCGATCTCGGTGCGATCGGTGCGGGCGAGGAAGAAGCGCTCGCGATGCATGACGTCGGTGCCGCGCCAGCTCATCCGGCGCTCGCGCGTCCATGCCCAGATCGGCTCGCCGATCACGGGCAGCTTGGTCTCTTCGCCGGCCTCGCGGACCGCGGCCTCGGCAAAATCCTCGCCGGCATCGACCATGCCGCCGATCATCACCCAGAAGGGATCGAAGAACGGCTTGGCCGGATCGAACACCTTCGGATCGTGGACGTTGAACAGGAACAGGCGGTCCTGCGGATCCAGCAGGATCAACCGCGCCGACGGACGCTCCTTCATTTCGACTTGAGCAATCGCGCCGCGTCGACCGCGCCGTAGGTCAGGATGCCGTCGCAGCCGGCGCGCTTGAAGCTGGTGAGGGTCTCGATCAGCACCTTGTTCCAGTCGAGCCAGCCGTGGTCGGCAGCGCCCCGCAGCATCGCATACTCGCCGCTCACCTGGTAGGCGTAGGTCGGCACCCCGAAGGCATCCTTCACACGGCGCACGATGTCGAGATAGGGCAGGCCCGGCTTCACCATGACCATGTCGGCGCCTTCCTCGATGTCGAAGCCGACTTCGCGCAGCGCCTCGTCGGAGTTGGCGTAATCCATCTGGTAGGTCTTCTTGTCGCCTTTCAGCGCGCCCGAGCTGCCGATGGCGTCGCGGAACGGATTGTAGAAGCCCGAGGCGTACTTGGCGGCGTAGGACATGATCAGCTCATGCTGATGGCCCTTGGCGTCGAGAGCCTGGCGGATGGCGCCGATGCGGCCATCCATCATGTCCGAGGGCGCCTGGATATCGGCGCCGGCCTCGGTCTGCACGATGGCCTGCTTGACCAAGGCCTCGACCGATTCGTCGTTCAGAATCCGGCCGTCGCGCACGATGCCGTCATGGCCGTCGCTGTTGAAGGGATCGAGTGCCACGTCGGTCATGATGCCGATGTCGGGCACCGCCTTCTTCACCGCTGATGTGGCGCGGCAGACGAGATTGCCGGGGTTGTAGGCCTCGCGCGCATCGGGCGTCTTGGACCTGGGGTCGGTCTCGGGGAAGATCGCGATGGCCGGAATGCCGAGATCGCGCGCCTCCCTGGCGGCCTCGACAAACAGGTCGACAGTCAGGCGGTCGACGCCGGGCATTGAGTCGACGGGCGTCCGTGCGTTCTGGCCCTCCTGCACGAACACCGGCCAGATCAGGTCGTCGACCGAGAGCTTGTGCTCGGCGACGAGGCGGCGCGACCATTCCTCGCGGCGGTTGCGGCGGAGGCGGGTCGAGGGATAGCGGCCGAGGGTCGTGAAGCGCCTGGACATGAACCGCCTTATCGCGCGAACCACGAAGGCCCGCAATGCGGCTTGTTTGCCCGCTTTGTTTGACTGGGATGGGGCCGCCGATATGATCCCGCGCGCATGGATTTCAACCTTTCCGAGGACCAGCAGGCCTTTCGCGACACGGCGCGGCAATTCGCGACCGGCCGGATGCTGCCCGAGGCCGCGCGCTGGGATACCGAGAAGATTTTCCCGGTCGAGGTCCTGCGCGAAGCGGCCGCCCTCGGCTTCGGCGGCATTTATGTGAAAGACGACGTCGGCGGCAGCGGCCTCAGCCGCTTCGACGCTGCCCTGATCATGGAGGAATTGGCTTCGGCCTGCCCCAGCACGGCGGCCTACATCTCGATCCACAACATGGCCGCCTGGATGATCGACGGCTTCGGCGACGACGAGCAGCGCCGGCGCTTTCTGCCCAAGCTCTGCTCGATGGAGCATTTCGCGAGCTATTGCCTGACCGAGCCCGGCGCCGGTTCGGACGCGGCGGCACTGGCCACGCGGGCCGAGCTCAGTGGCGACCATTATGTCCTGAACGGCACCAAGGCCTTCATCTCCGGCGGCGGTCGCAGCGACATCTATGTCGTCATGGTGCGCACCGGCGGGAAGGGGGCGGGCGGTATTTCGGCGCTCGTTGTCGAGGCCGGGACGCCAGGGCTGTCGTTCGGCAAGCAGGAGAACAAGCTCGGCTGGAACAGCCAGCCGACGGCGGCGGTGATCTTCGAGAATTGCAGAGTGCCGGTCGCCAACCGGCTGGGGCCGGAAGGCCACGGTTTCAAGATCGCCATGGCCGGGCTCGACGGCGGGCGCATCAATATCGGCGCCTGCTCGCTGGGCGGCGCGCGTGCCTGCCTCGAGACGGCGTCGCGTTACGTGGTCGAGCGCAAGCAGTTTGGCCAGCCGATTGCCGACTTCCAGGCAACCCAGTTCAAGCTGGCCGACATGGCGACCGACCTCGACGCTGCGCGGCTGCTGATCTGGCGGGCGGCGTCGCTGCTCGACGCCAAGTCGCCGGAGGCCACGCAAGCCGCCGCCATGGGCAAGCGCTTCGCCACCGACGTGGGCTTCAACGTGGTCAACGACGCGCTGCAATTGCATGGCGGCTACGGCTACTTGAAGGACTTCCCCATCGAGCGTTATTTGCGCGACCTCAGGGTTCACCAGATCCTCGAGGGCACCAACGAAATCATGCGCGTGATCATCTCGCGCCGCCTGTTGATGGGGTGAATTCTGCAAATGTCCGACGCTGAAATCCTGTTCGAGATCAAGGACGGCCTGGGTCTGATGACCCTCAACCGGCCCAAGGCGCTGAACGCGCTCTCCTACGGCATGATCCTGGAGATGGAAAAGGTCATGCCGCAGTGGGAGAAGGACCCGGCGGTCAAGGCCGTGGTGCTGCGCGGTTCGGGCGACCGCGCCTTCTGTGCCGGCGGCGACGTGGCCGGCCTCTATCGCGAGATGCGCGACGATCCGAGCGGTACGGTGCGGCGCGACTTCTTCCGCGACGAGTATATCGTCAACCGGCGCATCTACCGCTTTGCCAAGCCGTGGATCTCGCTGATCGACGGCATCGACATGGGCGGCGGCGTCGGCCTTTCGGTGCACGGCTCGCACTCGGTCGCGAGCGAGAAGTTCCTGTTCGCCATGCCGGAGACCACCATCGGGCTCTTCCCCGACGTCGGCGGGGGCTATTTCCTGACGCGCCTGCCCGGTGCGCTGGGCACCTTCCTGGCGCTGACCAGCCACCGGCTGAAGGCTGCCGATGCGCTATGGGCAGGTATCGTCGATGCCTATGTTCCGAGTGCTGCCATGAACGAGCTGCAGGCGGCGCTAGGGGCGGCCGATCTTTCGGGGGCCGATGCCAACCGCAAGGTGGACGCGGTGATCGCCCGCTTCGCGGGCGATGCCGGCGCGCCGACTCTGCCGGCGATGATGCCCGACATCGACCGCTGCTTTTCCGCCGAATCGGTGCAGGAGATCGAGGCCAAGCTCCGCAAGCATCCGGGCGAGTGGGCGCAGAAGCAACTCGCGGCACTGCTGAAACTCTCGCCTCTGTCGATGGCGATTACGCTGGAGCAGCTCAAGCGCTGCGCCAACCGCTCGTTCGAGGATTCGATGACGATCGAATACCGCATGTCGCAGCGCTGCATGCAGAAGGGCCACGACTTCTTCGAGGGCGTGCGCGCCCTGTTGATCGACAAGGACCAGAAGCCGCAGTGGAACCCGCCGACCATCGACGGCGTGACGCGGGAAATGGTCGAGTCGCATTTCAAGCCGGTGTCGAACGACCTGTTCTTCGACTGACGGCGCTAGCAAGGAGGACATCATGGCGAAAATCGCCTTCATCGGTCTCGGCAACATGGGTGGCCCGATGGCTGCCAACCTCGCCAAGGCGCAGCATCACGTGACGGCCTTCGACCTGTCTGAGGCCGCGGTGACGGCGGCAGTCGAGAAGGGTGCACATAGGGCGGCATCGGCCGCCGAGGCGGTCAAGGGCGCCGAGATCGTCGTCACCATGCTACCGGCCGGCAAGCATGTGCGCGAGGTCTACGAGAAGGACGTACTGCCCAACGTCGCCAAGGGTACCTTGCTGATCGACTGCTCGACCATCGACGTCGACAGCGCCCGCCATGTCGCGGCCCTGGCCGACAAGGCGGGGATGGAAATGATCGACGCGCCTGTGTCGGGCGGCGTCGGCGGCGCCACGGCGGGAACGCTTACCTTCATGGTCGGCGGCGGCGATGGCGCGTTCGGCAAAGCCAAACCGATCCTGGAGAAGATGGGCAAGAACATCGTGCACGCGGGCGCCAGCGGCAACGGCCAGGCGGCCAAGATCTGCAACAACATGATCCTCGGCGTCTCCATGGTCGCGGTCAGCGAGGCCTTCATGCTGGCCAAGCGGCTGGGCCTGGACGCCCAGAAAATGTTCGACGTGGTGTCGACCTCGTCGGGCTCCTGTTGGGCGCTCACCAGCTACTGCCCGGTGCCGGGCCCGGTGCCCGCGTCGCCGGCCAACCGCGATTACCAGGCGGGTTTCACGGCGGCGATGATGCTGAAGGACCTGATGCTGGCCCAGCAGGCGGCGAATGCGGCGGGCGCCAGCACGCCCCTGGGTGCGGAGGCGGCGCAGCTCTTCAACATGTTCGTCAACAGCGGCAATGCGGCCAAGGACTTCTCGGGCATCATCCGGATGCTGGACGGCAAGTGAGGCCGCGATGATCACGCTCTACGACCTCGTCTTCCAGGACGACCGCCGGCCCAGCCCGTTCTGTTGGCGGACCAAGTACGCGCTCGCGCACAAGGGCCTGAAATGGACCGAGGTGCCGGTGGGCTTCACCGAGAAAGACAAGATCGCCTTCGCTTCATCGCAGACCGTGCCGGTGATCAAGGACGGCGAGACGCCGGTACGGGACAGCTGGGCGATCGCCAATCACCTCGACAAGGCGTACCCGGACAAGCCGCTGTTCAAGAGCGAGATGGCGCGCTCCTACGCGCTTTTCATCAACGGCTGGGTCGACACGCAGGTCCATGCCGCTCTCGCGCCGCTGATTATCGGCGATCTTTATGACCGCGTTCGGCCTGTCGACCAGGCCTACATCCGCGAAAGCCGCGGCAAGCGCTTCGGGTCGAGCGATTTCACCGCGGTCCAGTCGGCCGCGCGCGAGAAGGGGCTGCCGGCCTTCCGACTTGTGCTGGAGCCTGCGCGGCGGACGCTCAAGGAGCAGAAGTTCCTGGCCGGCGATGCTCCGGCCTATCCCGACTATGCGTTGATGGGCGCCTTCCTGTGGGCTCGCATCGTCAGCCCGTTCGAGCTGCTCGCGGGCGAAGATCCGGTCCAGGCCTGGCGCGAGCGCATGCTTGACCTGCACGAGGGCATGGGCCGCAAGGTCAAAGCGGCGTAGAAGTCGCGGACACCCAGGGAGAACATCGTGCCGGACACCGACGCCAAGCCTTTCGATCCGGCCGAGCACCGCTTCGGACCGACGCACTGGTTCGAGGACCTCAAGGTCGGCCAGAAATTCTACATCAACTCGCGCACCCAGACCGAGGCGCTGTTCTCCGCCTTCCAGCTCGCGAGCGGCGACAATCACCCGATCCACTACGATCGCGAATACTGCAAGGCGCTCGGGCATCGGGACATGCTGGCGCACGGACTGCAGGTGGCGATCCAGGGCGCGGCCGGCGGCGGGATCTTTCCTCATGTCGTGGGCGAGTCGCTGGTCGGATTCCTGGAACAGTCGTCGCGATTCCTGAAACCGGTCTATGTCGGCGACACCCTTCATCCGATGCTGACGGTGAGCGAGCTCAAGCCCGGCCGGACCACCGGTGTTGCCGTCCTGAAACTCACCATCCACAACCAGAAAGGCGAGCTGGTGAGCGACGGCGAGCACAAGTACCTGATAAAGAAGCGGCCACAATAGAAGGAGCGGGACCATGATCGGCGTCATCGCGAAACTGACCATCAAGCCCGGGACCAACGCCGATTTCGAGGCGACAATGAAGGTGTTGCAGGCCAAGGTGCAGGCCGACGAGCCGGGCAACAAGCTTTACGCGCTGCACAAGACGGCCGATGTTAATGTTTACGTCATGTTGGAACGCTACCACGACCAGGCGGCGCTGGACGCGCACCGCGCCGCGCCGCACTTCAAGGAACTCGGCCGCAAGCTCGGCGACTATCTCGCCGGCCGCCCCGACGTCCAGGTGATGCAGGAAGTCTGAGGTCCCGACCGGGCGTCGGGACGGATCGGCGAGAGGCACAATGGACGGTTTTTTTTACCGCCACACCAAGCCCGGCACGGCGCCCGGCACGCTCGCGGGCCGCGCGCCGGTCAGCGACGAGGCGCTCGACTTCACCCTGGTGGAGTACACGCCGGAAGACGTCGAGGTGGTGCACGGCGTCGAGGTCGATCAGTGCCGCTTCCATCTCGGCACGCCAGGCCACACCTGGATCGATGTCGCCGGACGTCCGAGTTCAGACATGCTGCGCGACCTCGGCATGGCCTTCAACCTACATCCCCTGGCACTCGAGGACGTGTTCCACGCCAACCAGAGGAGCAAGCTCGACCTTTACGAAGGCCAGGGCTTCATCGTCCTGAACGACCCGGCGTACGAGGATTGCGAACTGAGGAGCCGGCAGGTCAGCATCTTCTTCGGCGACAACTACGTGATCTCGTTCCACGATCACAAGGCCGACATCTTCAAGCCGGTGCGCGACCGCATCCAGACCGCGGGATCGAGACTGCGCACGTTCGGCGTCGACTACCTCGTCTATGCGCTGATCGATCTCGTCGTCGACCGCAAATTCCCGCTGATCGAGGCGCTGTCGAGCCATATCGAGGAACTTGAAGAGGAGGCGCTCGGTCGTCCGACGAAGGATACGCTGGCGCACATCCATCAGGCGCGGCGCGCGCTGGTGGCGTTCCATCGCATCCAGTGGGCCGAGCGCGAGACGGTCTTGGCGGTCATGCGGCCCGACGTTCCCTACATCATGCCGGAGACGCGGACTTACCTGCGCGACTGCTTCGACCATGCGGTGGCGGTGCTCGATCTCGTCGAGAGCTACCGGGAAATGACCAACGGCCTGATGGAAGTCTATCTCATGGACTCGTCCAACCGCATGGCCGAGGTCATGAAGACCATGGCGATCATCACCGTGTTCTTCATGCCGCTCAGTTTCCTGGCGGGCATCTACGGCATGAACTTCGATACGCAGATCGGCAACATGCCGGAGCTCGGCTGGCAGTACGGCTATTACTTCTTCTGGGTGATGGCGGCGGCGATCGTGGGCACCATCTTCTTCTGGCTGAAGCGCAAGGGTTGGATCTGATGACGTACAGGATCTTCGGCTCCGAACTGTCGCCGTACTCGGTGAAGGTCCGCTCCTTCTTCCGCTACAAGAGCCTGCCGCACGAATGGATCCTGCGCTCGCCCGCGGTCCAGGCCGAGTTCCAGAAATACGCCAAGCTGCCGCTGGTGCCGCTGGTGGTGACGCCCGAGGGCGAAGGCGTGCAGGATTCGACGCCGATCCTCGAGCGCTTCGAGGTATCTGCTCCGGAGCCCTCGACCGTTCCCGCCGACGCAGCACTCGCCTTCGTCTCGGCGCTGCTGGAGGAGTATGGCGACGAGTGGGGCAACAAGTGGATGTTCCATTATCGCTGGCGCTACCAGCCCGACGTCTGGTCGACCGCGGAACGCATTGCCCTTCAGATGATGGGAGGCCAGGGCACGCTGGCCGTGGCCCAGGCCCGCGCGGCGGTGGCCGAGCGCATGATGGGCCGGCTGGGCTTCGTCGGCTCGAACGACGGGACACAGCCCTTGATCGAGGCCTCGTTCAAGCGGGCACTGGCGCTGCTCGATGCACATCTCGCGGCCCGGCCCTATCTGTTGGGCGGCCGGCCGGCAATGGCCGATTTCGGCCTGTGGGGGCAGCTCTACGAGGCCGCCACCGACCCGACACCGGGAGCGATCATGCGGGCCTCGGCGCCGCACGTGATGGCCTGGGTGCAGAGAATGATCGCGCCAAAGGCGGATGGCGCGTTCGAGGCCTGGCCGGCGCTGGCGCCGACGCTCATGCCGCTGCTCAGGCTGGAGGTCGGCGCGCTCTTCCTGCCGTGGTCCGTGGCCAACGCCGCGGCGATCGCGGCGGGCGACAAGACCTTCGACATGACGCTGGGCGGCACGGCGTGGTCGCAGGAGCCGCAGAAGTACCATGCACGTTCGCTGACCGAGATCCGCCGCAAGTACGCGGCCGCCAAGGCGGCACCGGGCCTGGAAGCGATCCTCCGCGAGAGTGGCTGCCTGAACTGGTTGGCGGCCTGACGACTCAGCGCCTCGACAGGTCCTTGGGACGCGGCATCGTCTTCAGGTAAGCGACGACATCCCACGCCTGCTGCAGCGTGAGCTCGGGATGCCGGGGATCGACGCCGCGCGGCATGTTGCGCCGGACGAAGTTCACCGCATCGCCGAACGTGTTCATGCCGGCACCGTCGTTGAAGCTGTCCGGCCCCCACAGCGGCGGGAAGCGATAGCCGCGGGCGTCGTTCACTGAACCGATCCGCACGCCCTGACCGTCGAGTTGATGACAGGCCGCGCAGACCGTGCCGAAGACGGTGAAGCCGCGGGCGGCGTCGCCCGGCTGCGGCGGCATGGCAACGGGCTCGTTCGGCATTGGCGCGGGTTCGGAGATGAAGCCCAGGTAGGCCAGGAGCGCCTTCATCTCGCGCGAGTCCGCGGGCAACGGACGGCCGTTCATCGAGCGCGTCATGCAGTCGTCCAGCCGCTCGGGCAGCGACAGGACGCGATTGTCGCGCGCCGAGAACTTCGGATAGGTCCTGGCGACGCCGACCAGCGGCAGGCCGGTGCGGTTGGTGCCGCCGTCGAGATGGCAGTTCTGGCAGGAGAGGTTGTTGCCGGCGAATCGCTTTGACGGATCGGCGGCCTCGGGACCGATCAGGGTGAAGGTCTGCGTCACCAGCCTGTGGCCGTAGGCGATCAGCTCGCCATCGGCCATGGCCGGGGTCTGGAAGCCGGGACCGTTGAGGCTGTAGTCGGGCCACGCGGTGGGCGGCGCAGACGGGGAAGACGGCAGGACATTGTCGACGGTGCGCACGGCGGGCGCCGGCGCCGGGCCCCAGGAGGGCGAGAAGATCGCAAGCCCTGCAATGCCAACGGCGACGCCGAGGAACATGATCGAGAAAACGCGTTTGCCCATCATCGTCCCACCGAGGTGGTGATCAGCGTCGCGCCGGAAAGCATGAGCAAGCCCAGGACGATGCGCCGGAAGCCTGTGTCATCCACCCGACCGTACAGCATCAGGCCGAGCCGGGCGCCGATCAAGGTCACGGGCACTGTGATTGCGGCCCAGATGAAGAAGGTGCGATCGAGGAAGCCTGCGATACCGGCCGAGACCAAGGCGAGCAGCAGGATACTCATGTTGTACGGCTGGTTGATGCCGCGCTGCTCGTTCTTGCCGTAGCCGCGCAGCTGCGCCCAGATCGCCGGCGCCGGTCCGCTGAGGCTCGCCATGCCGCCCAGCACGCCGCCGGTAAGACCGACGGCTGCGTCAGCGGCGCGGCCGCCGCCGGTGACGATGGGCGGGCGGCGCACGAAGGCCATCCAGGCGCTGTAAAGGATCAGCAGCGTGCCGACGCCGATCTTCAGCGGGCTCGGGCGAACGTGTTCGAGCAGCATGGTACCGATCGGCACGCCGACGATGCCGGCGGCCAGCATCGGCCACAGACGCGGCCAGCGAACACCCTTCCAGATGGTCGGCAGGGACTGGACGTGGCCGGCGACCCCACACAGTGCAGTAAGAGGGGCGGCTGTCAGCGGCGACATGGCTTGCAGCCAGAAGCCCAGCGCCACGAGCGCATAGCCGGTGCCGCTCAATCCATTGACGAACCCTGCCGCGAGCGCTCCGGCGACGACGATCGCGATGTCGCCGGAGGGTGGCAGATCCACGCCGGTTACGCTCCGGAGGAGAAGGCCTGGATGCCGGTCATGGCGCGGCCGAGGATCAGCGCATGGACGTCGTGCGTGCCCTCGTAGGTGTTCACGGCCTCGAGATTCATGACGTGGCGGATCACGTGATATTCGTCCGATACGCCGTTGCCGCCGTGCATGTCGCGGGCGACGCGGGCGATGTCGAGCGCCTTGCCGCAGTTGTTGCGCTTGATCAGCGAGATCATCTCCGGCTGGGCATGGCCCGCGTCCTTGAGGCGGCCGACGCGCACGCAGGCCTGGAGGCCGAGCGCAATCTCGGTCTGCATGTCGGCCAGCTTCTTCTGGATCAGCTGGTTGGCGGCCAGCGGCCGGCCGAACTGCTTGCGATCGAGCGTGTAGTTGCGCGCCTGCTTCCAGCAGAACTCGGCGGCACCCATGGCGCCCCAGGCGATGCCGTAGCGGGCGTTGTTGAGGCAGCCGAATGGACCGCCAAGGCCGGCGACGTTGGGCAGCATGTTTTCCACCGGCACCATGACTTCGTCCATCATGATGCCGCCGGTCACCGAGGCGCGCAGGCTGAACTTGCCTTCGATCTTGGGGGTCTCCAGCCCCTTCATGCCGCGCTCGAGGATGAAGCCGCGGATGGCGCCGCCATCGAGCTTGGCCCAGATCACCAGCACGTCGGCGATCGGCGAGTTGGTGATCCACATCTTGGAGCCCGAGACCTTGTAGCCGCCGGGCACTGTCACGGCGCGGGTCTTCATGCCGCCGGGGTCGGAGCCGTGATCCGGCTCGGTCAGGCCAAAGCAGCCGACCCACTCGCCGGTGGCGAGCTTGGGCAGGTACTTCATGCGCTGTTCTTCGGTGCCGTAGGCGTAGATCGGATGCATGACCAGCGACGACTGCACGCTCATGGCCGAACGGTAGCCGGAGTCCACGCGCTCGACCTCGCGCGCGACCAGGCCATAGGAGGTGTAGTTGGCGCCGGCACAGCCGTACTTCTCGGGCAGGGTGGACCCCAAGAGGCCGAGTGCGCCGAACTCGTTCATGATCTCGCGGTGGAATTTCTCGTGCCGGTTCGCTTCCAGCACGCGCGACATGAGCTTTTCCTGGCAGTAGTCTCGGGCAACGTCGCGGATCGCGATCTCGTCCTCGGTGAGCTGGTCGTCGAGGAAGAACGGATCCTCCCAATCGAACGGCTTGGCGTCTGAACTGATGCCCTTGGCGGCGCTCTTGATCGGTGTTGCGGCGGTGGCCATGATTTCTCCTCGAAGTG
>LNFM01010579.1_pt1 | contig 32813 bp, 28 predicted proteins | sample 596031 | NCBI WGS metagenome assembly LNFM01 (sample SAMN04254537, study PRJNA301005) | activated carbon metagenome | isolation source: dual media filters at the Ann Arbor, Michigan drinking water treatment plant | place: USA: Ann Arbor | reverse complement strand
ATTTTTCATTTAGCTGATAATCTGGATTTCTGTACAAATCTTTGTCTGGCTTTCCATCAGCCATTTCACCCCAAAACTCAATATAATCGCTGCTACCCAATACACCGGTTTGCACGGATGTGTATAAAGTTACTTGCTCTCCATTACGCCATAGTTGAAACTGCTCGGCTGGAACAGCTCCAAGCCCCATTGCGTTAAGGGATGGCTGATTAATACGATATAATCCGGTTACCCAAACTTTAAATTTATAATACGTCTTATTATAATCTATCCACTCGTTATTAAACGTCTGCGATTGTGCAAGAAGACTTACAAAAATCAACAGCGTAAGTAGAATTTTTTTCATGAAAGAGGGTTTTATCAGGTACAATTAGTTTATTTAGTTTTTTCTTTTCTTCCTACCAGATTTAATTGCAGAGAAAATACATGGGTAAATAATGGATTGGACTGGTTAGCAAGGTTAGTAAAGGAGTAGTCAATCGTAACATTTTGAATACGGAAACCAGCTCCTGCACTTGGTTGATAGATCCATACTTTTCGCTGGTTTATCGTATCACCATCTGCCAATGCCTTTTGAAAATTATTAATGCCGCCACGCAGAAAAAAAACATTATTTACATTTAATTCTAGTCCCAATTTCGGATCGGCACTGACCGGATTAGAGCTAATCAATGTATTTCGCTGCCCATCAAAAGTTATATCAATATTTGCTTCAGCTAAAAGGCTTGATTTCTTACCCAACAAAAACTCTCTGGCAATACCTAAAACCACCCTTGGAGCAGTAAGCTCTGTTGATTTAACGGGGATCTCGTTATTCGTAAGATATAAAACCTCTTTTTCTCTTTCAGTAAAAGTGAATGACCATGCATTAAAAGTGCTGGTAATATCCCGGCCAGCAATACCAAACCGCCATTTATTACTCTGGATTTGCAAACCTGCATCTAAACCAAAACCCCAGGCCGATGAATGACTTTTGCATTTAAACCAAAGTTTATATTCTTATTAGCCTTCTCTTTTATTTTTTGTGCAAACGAAAAAATAAATGCATAGTCTGCAGAAGAAAAGGACTGTATATTATTATAATTAATAGAACCATCCGGCTCTACCAAAAACAAGGTATTCATAATATCATCAACAGCGAAGCGTAAACCAGTGATACCGATTGTACGTTTGTTGTTTGAGGTAGGCAGTGCAATGCTGGCATAATCATATTTACCAATGCCTGCAAAATACTCTGCATGCATCAGGTTAATTTGAGGATTGTCTTTAACACCAACAAGGCCGGCTGGATTCCAATAACCCGCAGTACCGTCGTTAACAGAAGCCACCTGGGCACTACCCATAGCTAAGCCCCGGGCACCAGCTCCAATATTCAAAAATTCATTGGAATACTTTCTGAATTGTGCGTTTGCAGAAAAGAAAAATAAAGTTGTAAGTAGAATTTTCTAATAAGCAAATGGTAGAGGTATGCTTTCATTAAGTACGGGATTCTTGTAAAATTAGTCTTAAAGCCTGTAAAATCATAGGTTTGGCGGCAAAAAGAACAGATATTGAAAACGAATTAATTAGAAAAATATTGCCTTTGAGAACAGGCTATAGGATTCTGCCTTACTTTTGTGTAAATCACTGCTTTAGAAATGAATTTGATAGAAGAATTACGTTGGAGAGGAATGATTTCGGACATTATGCCCGGAACTGAAGAACAACTTAAAAAAGAGGTTACAACCGGGTATATAGGCTTTGACCCTACTGCGGACAGCCTGCATATCGGGAGCCTGGTACCAATAATCCTATTAATTCATTTTCAAAAAGCTGGGCATAAACCCATTGCATTGATTGGTGGTGCCACAGGTATGGTAGGCGATCCAAGCGGTAAAAGTGAAGAAAGAAATTTGCTCAGCGAAGAAGCGTTGCAAAAAAATGTGGCGGGTATCAAAGCACAACTAGAAAAATTCCTGGACTTCAATCCCACATTGCAAAATGCTGCTGAATTAGTCAACAACTACGATTGGTTTAAAGCAATTTCATTTATTGATTTTTTGAGAGAAGCCGGCAAACATATCACTGTCAATTATATGATGGCGAAGGATAGTGTAAAAAAACGCATTGAAGGAGATACCGGAATTAGTTATACGGAGTTTGCCTATCAAATGATGCAAGGATATGATTTCTATTGGCTGTACCAGCATAAAAATTGCAAGTTGCAAATGGGTGGAAGCGACCAGTGGGGTAATATGACAACCGGCACAGAATTAATTCGCAGAAAATGTGGAGGCGAAGCATTTGTATTTACCAATCCTCTTGTTACAAAGGCTGATGGTGGAAAATTTGGCAAAACAGAAAGTGGTAATGTTTGGTTGGATCCGATTCGTACCAGTCCGTATCAATTCTACCAATTCTGGCTGAATGCAAGTGATGCAGATGCAGAGAAATGGATCAAAATATTCACCTTTCTTACCAAAGAAGAAACAGACAATGTTCTTGCTGAACATCAAAATGATCCGGGACAAAGATTGTTGCAGAAGAAATTAGCAGAAGAAATTACTACTCTGGTTCACGGCAAAGAAGAATTAGAAACAGCAATTGTAACTACACAAAAACTTTTTGCCAATCAAAATGCACCTGCAGAAAGCCTGAGCATTGAAGACCTGGAAGGTATGGCTGGTGTAATAAAATCTGATTTACCGAAAGAAAAAATTACTGCGGGTATTGATGTCGTTTCATTTTTGGCAGAAACTTCCATTTTCCCAAGTAAAGGCGAAGCGAGGAAAACAGTGCAAGGCGGTGGTGTAAGTATTAATAGAAACAAAGTTGAAGGAATCGATTTTAAAATTGATAATTCTTTACTACTGCATAACACCTATTTATTAGTACAAAAAGGAAAGAAGAATTATTACCTCATTAAAGCAGTGTAAAAATTCTTCTTTCAAGTACTGTAATTTTTCTAATCAATCCACCGGAAATCTCGCTACAAAGCAATTAGCAAGGCACCATACACCAAGTATTCCGTGATTGATACAATCGATGCAGCAAACATTACCGTTTTGCGACTGGCACTCAATGTAAAAAGTATTAACTGTTGCAGCTATCAGGTCATAATATTGTTTTGCTTCTGCTGCCTTCAGTCTCGTTCCCTTCGCATTTACTTCTTTTAACTGCGTTACAGCTACTAAATATTTAATGCCATCCATTTTTGATTTGCCGGTAGTAGTAGCTTTTATTTTCTCCAGCTTTGGAACTAATGGTTCCATTTTAGGCAGCACTTCTTTTGTCCATTTGAGTACATTAGCAGGAGTTATTTCAGCGGGAGATACTACTTTGGTTGTTGTTGTTTGGGTATAGCCCCTATCTGCTGTAAAAAGCAAGGCTGTTGCCAGCAAAATGAAAAATAATTTTTTCATGTTTATCTTTTTTTAAGGTTAAGAATAAATTTATTTTGACCACTGTGCGGCGAACCAATGTTTGCCTCCTTCTTCATATCCTGTTACACAACGGGTAAGCATTCCATTACCGGTATGGGTTTCCCACTGCTGCTGATAATTGTCACTGCTAGATTTACGGGTGGCGGCAAATGATTGATAGCCGGATTTTTCGTACCAGATTACCGAGAACCGGGTTTGTCCTTCATGCTTATAGGCATTAATATATGCTTGGTCCCATTTTTTTGCTTTCATATCATCAAACAAATTTTGATATTCTTGCTGGGTAAGAGAACTTTTGAGAACATACCCACCGACATTTTTTTCTTCATAAAATGCAGCATAATACAACCTGCGACCAACCGATACCACGGACACATTTATTGGTACATAACCTTCCCCACTATACTTTTCAAATAGTTTCTGATGCTCTTCGGATGATAAACCATGATAAGCTGGTTGTGCCTGTTGCCGCCCCGGTTTTTTAATAAAAATGGCGGCAAACTTCAATATACCTCCATCATTATAGTTATCTAATTGCTGCAGACGATAACCTTTTTGTTTTACCCATTCGTTGTACTCCTGCTGGTAAGTTTCTTTCGTCATGTTATGTCTAACTTTTACATCATAATTATCGCTATTGGGGCGAAAGATGGTATTGAAATAAGTTTTTCCATTAACATCATACGCATCTACCCACACAGGATAGTATCCGGAATTCCATATCATATTGAATTCTTCCTGATAGTTTTTTTCCGCTATACCTTGCTTGGCTATTTCGGATACGGCTTTACTGTGGGTGGCTTCATAAAAACAATCCATCAACACATCTGATAAAACGGAAACAGTACCCGGTAGCCCTTCTGTATCCTGGCTTTTTAAGTAAACGGGACTGTTTACAACTACAGCACCAACATATCCATACGGCAATTGCATAATAATAGCACGGTATCCGGTACCAGCCTGTGCTCCATCATGCCAGGGCCAGGAAGACTGACCAGTTTCTTTTTCAAAGGCCGCATGCTTTTTTTCACTGGCCCATCCCAACCTGTCATTCGGATTGGCGGGATCAAATAACATGCTCTTGGTAGTGTTAGTAAGATAGTTATTAGAAAAAAGTAGTGTTCTGCCAAATTGTGCCAGCATTTCCGCAGATAAATACCAGCTTCCCTGCGGTGCACAGAAATTTCCTTTCTCTTCATGTGATGCTATTGTTTCTGTGAACACTCCTTTTGTATCATTCCGATCATCATATCCTTTTGCTACCACTGGCGACAACTCCGGAATGGGGCGGCAACTTGCTTTAATGGGTACTACTCCTTTTTCTAAAATTGCTTTGATAATGTAACGTTCAAAAGGCAGGCTATACATTTTATTTACACTTTCAGCGTAATCCTCCAAAGATGATCTTATCAATTTTTTTTCAATAGCATCTGCATCCTGTGGGTAAGCGAGGCTTGTAATAAGGTAACGAAAGAGTGAAACATTAGAATTATTATATGCCCTCGTAGCACTAAACGGTCCTGAACCGGAAAGTGTAGCCATCGAATCAAGATTGGCCACATCACCACTACTTCTGAAACCAGAACGATGCTGCAGCAACTGGCGATATGTAAGCTGCTCCACCCTTGTGCCCTTATACTTATTTTGCCATTTTTTGGGGAGTTTAGAAATCACCGGGTCATTCAATTTTACACCAGGTATAGCTTCTAATAAATTCAACAATGCAGTTGATGAAAGCATTTTTGTAACAGAGCCTACACAACTTGGAATTTTTGTAGTCATCCTTAAGTTTCCATCCGCTGGGTCTTGTGCCCACCCACCTTCGCAACTGGCCACAATACCATCTTTATTGGCAACAACAAAAGCATAGCCCTTTGAAGTGTTTTTCATTTTTTTGTTTACTGCTTCTTCAAATAATATTGCATTAAACTTTGCTGCTGGGGGCAAATGATTTGAAGAATAAAAACTCTTGTTTAAATCCTTAAATTTTTTCCAAGTCTTATTAACTGCTGAAAACTTTTGAAGTTTATCCTTCTCATTAACCGGTTTAAAGGAAATAATGATTACAGGCAATAAGAGCAAGGGAAGGAAAAAACATTTTTTCATACCATTAGTTTTTAATAAGAAATAACTAGCGCAGAACGTACTATGAAACTAAAAAGTTAGCAGCAGTACAACCCGTCTTTTCAACTGGATGAAACAAAAATTCAACTGGTGGGCAGGTGATGTTGACTTTTCTACGAAAAGCATTATCCTTTCAACCAATGGGGAGTTATTTGGAAATTATCTTGCCGCTGGCAATCAACTCAACAAAAGCATCTTTCTCTGTGCGGCTTACAGGTAGTTCGTGTTTGTCAATCTTTATAGAAAACCCTTCTATGCTTGTAATGGCTTTTATATTAACGATGTAAGAACGATGAATCCGGTAAAATTTTCCGACAGGCAATTTTTCTTCCAAACCGGAGATGGTATGGTAAGTAATAACCGACTTATCTCTTGTTACAATTTTTACATACTCTTTCAACGCCTCGATAAACAATATTTCTGAAAAAAATATTTTAACCAATCCCCCGTCTGCCTTAACAAAAAAGAAATCGTTAGTATCTGTATTATTACTTGCTTCAGTCATGTCTGGTCCGGAAGAACGCAAAAACTTCCAGGCTTTGTTTACAGACAATAGAAACCTTTCAAGGGCAATTGGTTTTAGCAAATAGTCAATGGCATTGGCATCAAAACCTTCCATTGCATGTTCTCTATAAGCTGTAGTAAATATTACTGCAGGAGGATTAGTCATTGATTTTAAAAACTGAAATCCAGTAAGGCCCGGCATATTAATATCAAGGAAAACTAATTCCACAGGGTGAACCATTGCTCCCTTCAATGCTTCTTTTGCATTTTTATAATTGCCCTGCAATGAGAGCCTGTCATCCTGGGCAATAAAATCTTCCAGTATGTCACGGGCAATGGGCTCGTCATCAATTATTGCGCAACTTATCTTTTTCATGATAGGTTTAGTTTTAAAGTTACAGAAAAACGATGGTCCTCATGTATCATTTGAATATCATATTTCCCTTCGTATTGAAGGTTAAGAATATGTTTTACGCTGTTAATACCAATACCTGCAATTGTTGATGCCGCATAATAACTATTCTGCACATTGAAAAGTAGCTCCTCTTTGTCTATCAACAGGTTGACTTTCATCCAGTTTCTTTCTGACTTTTCCTTCATCCCGTGTTTAAAAGCATTCTCTACAAACTGAATTAGTAAAAGCGGAATTATTGTTTTATTGGCTGCTTCCCCTGTTACTTTCATCTCTATGATTATATCCTGTTCATATCGTAGTTTTTCCAATGCTATATAGCTTTGCAGAAAATTAATTTCCTGGTTTAATAAAACTTTAGGCTGGTTACAATCTACAATTACGTACTGCATAATATTTGATAACTGGTGTAATGCAACAGGCAGTTTACCATTGTTACTTATAGCAAGTCCATACAAATTATTGAGCGTATTAAAATAAAAATGAGGGCTCAATTGTTGCTTCAACAGGTTTAGCTGCATGTCCTTATTAATTATAGCTAGTCGAATCCGCTGTTGCTCCGCCTTTCTAAATTCAACATAAAATTTCAGTACATAGAATGCTGAAAGCTTAGCAAAATACTTAGCTATATCAATCCAGGAACCATATACAAACCAGTAAATAGACCGTTTCGGTGATTCAGGCCAGGTCAACCAGTTCAACCCTGCCTGAAAAATTGTATACAAAATAGCAATCCAAAAAAAGTAATGCACCGCAAATAATAAAATATTAATACCAATTATTTTCCAGCCCCTTAAATGATATAACCTATTAAGACAATACCACAACAATCCTGTAAAAAGTAAATGCTGCAAAAAATTGACTACATAAAAACCAGGAGGCATTACACATTTTACACATTGACTACTGGTAGTAATATATTGAGTCAGAATTATAACTACTTCAACAATCGCATAAATTAAAAAAGCCTTTTGCCAGAATTTCTTACTCTGACTTTTTTCGTCTGCAGAAACAATTGCTACTATTGGCATGTCACTTTTCCTCATTCAGTATTAGGACTAGTTTAAAATCGCCATTGACCGGTGAATAACTGATTGTATAACTTTGGGGATATAACTCTTTTAATCTTGTTTGAATTGATTGATCAGAGAGTACCTCTTCCTTTCCATTTTTTAGCTCAATTCTACCCGAAAGATTCATTTTATTGCCCGAAAACTGAAGTAGCATTTTATAATTTGCTCCCTCCTTTGGCTTATTCTCTGCAATAATCTTGTCTATTATCCCTGTCAGAAGTAAGGGTACAATTTTTAATTTTTCATGCTCCCCCGTTACTACCATTTCTATTAAGGCCTGATTATTGAGTTGCTGATTTTTCAATTGTATGTAAGTATTGAGAAACTGTACTTCCTTTCTTACATCTATTAATTCCTCCTTGGCTTCATATATAACGTATTCCATTACTTTGGCTAATTGCAAAATAGGTTCGGCAGCATTAAGCGGCTTTTCATTAGCCACCCGCTGTAAATGATCAATCGTTTTGAAATAAAAGGATGGATTAAGATGCCAGGTCAGCATTTTAAGTTGAAGCCCTTTATTAGCAACTGCAAGTGCAGTTCTTTTCTTTTCCTCCAGTATATAATTATAAAAATATGCGGCCAGGTAAAACCAGGAAAGTCGAAAAGTATGTTTGAGCAATTGGTAGTTAAGATAAGAGTACTGGTTGCCACTATCCAAAATTGCTTCTATTCGGGCACTTTCTGCTCTCGTTATATCTTGTAAACTATTATGCAGATAACCAATTATCTGCTGCACAGGGCCAAACCAAACGTAGCTGTAAGCAATATAAAAACCAAGGTTGACCAGAATTTGAATGAAGACTTTTTTACTCCTGACAGATCGGGCTACCCACCAGATTGGCCAGATTAGCAGGCACTGAAAGAACCACATCAATAAATGAATCTCCAAATTACTGATAGGCCTGGTTCCAAAATTATTCAGTAATAAAAAAAATAACAGCTGTATTGCTGCTTCTACAATTGCATATACAGCAAAAACTCTCAGCCAGTAGTTAGCTTCAGCCTTATGGTGAAATGGCCATAACATTTATGGATTAAAGTTAATTACATCAACAGCAGTGATAGCCTGGCTCTATAGCATTTCAATGAAAGCAGTGGATTTTTCTATTAAATGGGCATCGAATTCAATTAAAAGCTATTTACTGTATTGATTTTAAGGTATTCCACATCGCATTTGCCAGGAAAAAGTTTCCTTTTGTATTCATGTGTACTCTATCATAGGTAAGAATATCTTTCTCTCTGTTATCAGGATTATTAGCTTTCAAATAATCTATAAACTGTTTCCGCAGATCAACTATAAGAAGGTTATTCTTCTTTGCAAGTTCACGGATAATATTGCTATAGCGGTTGAGGTCTCCGTCTAACGGGTTGCTCATATCTGATTTCTCTCCTACTACCGCAGGAGTACATAATACCACTTTAATATTTTTAGCTTGCAGTTTTTTGATAATCGCCTGGTAAAACTTCTCAAACTTATCTGCATCTGTACCTGTACCCAATAATGTTTTATGCCACACATCGTTTACCCCCACATAAATCACCACCACATCAGGGTTCTTACTCAGCACATCTTCTTCTAATCGCAAATACAGATCATATACTTTGTTACCACCAATTCCTGAACCAACAAAATCAAATTGCTCCGCTTTCTTTTCTCCTTTGCAAATACTATCCAATTGAAGAATATACCCTTTGTATGGTTTTTCTTTTACACCCAATTCTGTAATAGAATCCCCAAAGAAAATAACTTTTGTTTTCTTTTGAGGAACAAAAGAACAGGCAACTAACACAAAGGAAAAGAAGAGAATTTTTTTCATACTAAAATATTATTACCTAAATAAATAAAAGGCTTTCTGATAAAAGGCAAGCACCCGGATAACCAGATGCTTAGCTATTTATAACAGTTGCTTAAAAATCCTACTCCACATCTACCTGCTTTTTTATAACAGAACCTTCAGATGCTTCGGGTAAAAACTTCCGTTCGTTTATCAAATACCCGTTCCCTTTTTCGCAGAAATGCACTTTCAGGTTTTCAAGACTTATTGGATTACCATCCGGTATATCCGCAATATTTGAGTGTAAAATATCATGTCCGTCAATAATTATTACTAACCCGCTACCAATTGCTTCCATCTTATTTCCCTCTGTAATCAACATGCCGGTATCTTCTCCCAGCCCAATACCAATACAACCGGGGTTAGCTGCAACTGCCTGCGACAATCTTCCAAATCTTCCTCTTTTTTCAAAATGTGAGTCGATGATAACCGTATTGAGAAACCCCAGACCTGTTGTTATTTTTACTTCCCCTTTCAGGTGTGCTCTTGTGGCATTGCCTTCATAAATCATAGTGTTACTCATGGCCATGGCCCCAGCACTTGTTCCGGCAATTACAAAACCTTCCTCATCTTTATATCTTTTTTTCAGTAATGATAAGAATTCTGTACCCCCGTCAGTGGCACTTAATCGCAACTGATTGCCACCGCTGAACATTACTCCATCGCATTGGCGAATACGTTCAATATATTCATTGCTCATTGCATCTTGTCTTGTGCGAATATGCATGACACCGATATTGGTGCAACCTATTCTACCAAATGCATTGAGATAGTTTTCTCCTACTTCATAAGGAATCATGGAGGCTGTTGTAATAACTTCTATACGGGCAGCGGGACCGCCTGTTTCTTCTACCACCCGGCGCAGAATGCCGAGTTCAAAAAAATTGAGGTTATTGCGGTAAACTTCTCCGGTTTCTAAATTAGTTCCTTTATCCTCTGCTCCTCCGATAGCTATTAGCTTTCCCTTAGGATGGCTCATTCAATGGGGTTTGATTACAGGCAAAAGTAATTGAAAAATGATTTAACGTTAACATTGAATGTGTTAGTATTCCTTAAAATAGTAGCAAGTTGTGGAAATGTGGAAATATAACGGCTACGAGATGTAAATTCAGCTACTATCTCAACTTTTTGCAAACGCCGATATTCCTTCTACCAACACATCCAAATTCTTTGTTGTTGTGTACACATTCGGAGTTACCCTCACACCATTAATATTTTCCCATACAATACCAACCGTATGTACTTTATATTTATCCAATAAGAAAGAATCAAGTTCGCCGGGCTTCTTTCCTTCTACTAAAACATTACCAATCGCACAACCATATTTCGGGTTCATAGATGTGTTCAATTTTACTTTCGGAATGTTTTTTACTTTTTCCATCCAATAATTCTTCAGGTAGTGCAATCGCTTTTCTTTTCGTTCGCTGCCAATCATATCATGAAATTCAATGGCTTTACCGATGGCCTGCTCAATAAACATAGGCCGTGTGCCAAGATTTTCAAATTTTCGGATATCATCTTTCAACGGGTTTTCACTAGTAGCAAATAATGGGTAAATGTTTTTAATCTTTTCCTTTTTTACATAGAGCAATCCGCTACCGATAGGAGCATATAGCCATTTGTGTAAACTCGCTGCAAAATAATCCGCATCAAGGTCAGGAATTTTAAAATCGAAATGGGCAAAACTATGTGCACCATCTACCACTATTTCTATTCCTCTTTTATGTGCTTCCTGTGCAATTTTCTTTACCGGTAATATTTGACCGTTCCAATTAATGATGTGAGTAACATGCACCACTTTTGTTTTTGCAGTAAACGCATTTACATACTGCCTCACCATATAATCTTCATCTTCGCTTGGCAGTTCCAGACTTATCCATTTCATTTTAATTCCATCCCGCATTTCCCGTTGCTTGTAAGCATTAATCATATTCGGGTAATCCTGTAACGTAGCTACCACCTCATCCCCAGCTTTTAATTGTAACCCAAAAATTAAGGTTTCTAATCCTTCGGATGAATTTCTGTTGATCGCTATTTCTTCGGGACTACAACCAGCCAGTCTTGCGAGATTTTTACGTAATGGTTCTCTGCCCTGGTCCAAAATCCGCCACATATAATAACTGGGAGCTTCATTGCAATAATCATAATATCTTTTCATCGCATCCTGCACAGTTTTTGGTGCGGGAGAAACTCCCCCATTATTCAAATTAATAAGTGAAGGAGATACGGTAAATGATTGCTGTATATAATACCAGAAATCTTCTTCGCTGGCCAATTCATCGGGAGAAATTCCTTCTGCATTTTTTAAGGCACTATCCAAATTTCTGCTCCAGGCTGGTTGGGCAAGCGAAGATAAAAATGCAGTAGCTGAAAAAATACCGGCTCTCTGTATAAATTTACGACGGTTAGTTTCGGGCATGGTAATTCGTTTTTATAAATGTAGTGAAAAACCTGAGAGCTGTTAGTTGCGAATTTTGAGGCTGAAGTTCTATTAGTTTTGTCCTAAATGATATTACTATAGCACTTAAAGTATTCCAAAATGCTGAGTAGCGAATAGAAACCTGAAGAGCCTGCCTGACGGCAGACAGGTGCGACGCAAGGGACGATGATAATACCAATACAGTCCGCCTCCATAAAACTATGACGGATGAATTGGTAACATAATTAAAAAAAACTAACTTCCAACCTGTCTGTCGGTAGGCAGGTCTTAAACTAAATAACACATGCAGATTCTTGAAATTAAAGTGCTAAAAGGACCAAATTATTGGAGTGTTCGCCGCAATAAATTAATCCAGATGAAACTCGATTTGGAGGATCTGGAACAACGACCCACTAATACGATTCCTGGTTTTCGGGAGCGATTAGAAAAAATGTTGCCGAGTTTATACGAACACCGCTGTAGTGAAAATGTGCCAGGTGGCTTTTTTCAACGGGTAGATGAAGGGACCTGGATGGGACATGTGATTGAACACATTGCATTGGAGATACAAACATTGGCCGGAATGGATACCGGATTTGGCAGAACCAGAACTGCCGAAGGTGAAAAAGAAGGTGTGTACTATGTAGTATTTAGTTACATGGAAGAAGATGCTGGAGTATATGCAGCAAAAGCGTCGGTTAGGATTGCAGAAGCATTGATTGATGGAACAGACTATGATCTGGCAGAAGATATTCAGGAGATGCGGGAGATTAGAGAAGATACAAGACTTGGCCCATCAACCGGATGCATTGTGGACGAAGCTGCAAAAAGAGGAATTCCCTATATAAGATTGAATAAACAAAGTCTGGTACAATTAGGTTATGGGGTAAATCAAAAAAGAATACGGGCAACAATTGCTTCTACTACTTCAAACATTGCAGTAGACATTGCTTGTAATAAAGAAGAAACAAAGCTGCTATTGGAGGCTGCTGAAATTCCGGTGCCAAGAGGAACAGTAATTAGAACAGAAGAAGGATTAGACGAAGCGATCGCTAAATTTGGTTATCCGTTAGTAATAAAGCCTATTGATGGCAATCATGGTAAAGGAAACACCACCAATATTACCAATAGAGAGCAGGCATTAAAAGCATTTGAAGCTGCAAAGGTTTACGGTCGCAATGTAATTATAGAACGGTTTATTACGGGTTATGATTTTCGTTGTCTTGTTATCAACAATAAATTTATTTGTGCGGCATTACGTACACCAGCATCTGTTATTGGAGATGGAGTACATAACATTCAATGGTTAATTGATGAAACTAACAAAGACCCACGCCGTGGTTTTGGACATGAAAAAGTGCTGACACAAATTACGATTGATCAGTTCACTCAAAAAATGCTGGACGACGCAGGTATTACATTAGAAACGATTCCCAAAAAAGGTGAACAAGTATTAGTAAAACCAACAGCAAATCTTTCCACTGGTGGCACCAGTACAGATGTAACAGACGAAGTTCATCCGGCTAATATTTTTATGTTCGAACGGATTGCAAAAATTATTGGTCTCGATATTTGTGGTGTAGATGTAATGGCGGTTGATCTAAAGACACCTGTAGCTGAAAATGGCGGTGCAATTCTAGAAGTAAATGCAGCTCCGGGTTTCCGGATGCATATTGACCCATCTGAAGGATTACCAAGAAATGTGGCAGAACCGGTGGTGGATATGCTGTTTCCAAAAGGCAGTGCAGGTCGTATTCCTATAATAGCAATAACAGGAACGAATGGCAAAACAACAACAACCAGATTAACTGCACATATTGCAAAAAGTGCTGGTAAAAAAGTTGGTTATACTACTTCTGATGGTGTATACATACAAAACCAATTGATGATGAAAGGCGATTGCACAGGACCTGTATCATCCACCTTTGTATTAAAGGATCCTACAGTTGACTTTGCAGTATTAGAATGTGCAAGGGGTGGTATTTTAAAATCAGGTTTGGCATTTCAAAGTTGTGAAGTAGCAGTAGTTACCAATGTGGCAGAAGACCATATTGGCCTTGGTGGTATTAATAATATCAATGCCATGGCTAAAGTAAAACAGGTAGTGCCCGAAACTGTTTTTCAGCATGGCTATGCAGTATTGAATGCGGATGATGATTTAGTGTATAAAATGAAGGATGATCTGAGATGCAATATTGCCTTATTCAGTATGGATGAAAATAACCCCCGCATAAAAGCACATGCTGCTACGAATGGCCTGGCTTGTGTATATGAAAATGGATATGTTACCATTATGAAAGGGAGTTGGAAAATAAGGGTATTACAAGCAAGGGATATTCCATTAACATATGAAGGAAAAGCTGTTCACAATATCAACAACTGCTTGCCGGCTGTACTTGCTACCTATTTATTCCGTGATATTACGATTGATGATATACGAACAGGATTGCAAACATTTATTCCGAGTGAAAGTTTGACCCCGGGACGATTGCTGGCGGATTTTGCGCATAACCCGCATGGACTAAAACTGCTTTGCGATTTTGTAAGCAAACTGGATTATCCAACAAAAATTGGGGTAATCTCTGGCACTGGTGATCGGCGGGACGAAGACATCCGGGAATTAGGACAAATTTCTGCCCAGTTTTTTGATGAAATTATAATCCGCTGCGACAAGAATCTACGCGGACGTACTGCCGACGATATTATTGATCTTTTGCAACAAGGAATCCGAAAAGTGAATCCGAACCTTCCCACCGTAATAATTCCTAACGAGGATCAGGCGCTGGATTACATTTATGAGAATGCCAAACAGGGGGCTTTGTACACCATCATGTGCGATGTGGTGGCCAGGGCACTGGATAAAATCAAAGAGCTGAAAAAGAAAGAGGAGGAAGAAGGGATTTTATCAAAGTGATTTCATCTGATTTGGAATAATATTAGCCTTTCAGGTATAAATTCCTTTAAAAAGCATTTGGGAGAAAAGCTTGATAGCCCTATTTTTGCACTCCCAATTGAAAAATTGGCACTTCGACAAATTAAGTGTGATTGGCCTATGGTGTAATGGTAACACAACTGATTTTGGTTCAGTCGTTTAAGGTTCGAATCCTTATAGGCCAACAAAAGGGTCAATCAGCAAAACTGATTGACCCTTTTTCTTTTCTTGATTTATCCGACCGTCTATAAAGGCATAATTTTTCCCGACCCTGAGATGTGCGTAATTACTTGTGGATTGCCCCGATAATACACCGATCCACTTCCACTTATTGTGGCATCCAATAACTGCGACAATTTTACATAGATATCTCCTGAACCGCTGATATTCGTAACGGCTTTTTCTGCAGCAACGCCATCCAATATTATTTTACCGCTACCACTGATTTTTAAATCCAGGTCTTTTGCAGTTCCTCCCTGAGTTTGGATATTTCCAGAACCACTTATGTTGGCCCTTATCTTTTCTGTTACCGCCACATTAGATAATGCGATGCTTCCAGAGCCGCTTACCTTCATATTAATATTTGTGGCAACAACAGTACCGGTAAGAGACAGATTTCCAGAACCGCTCAAATGCAGATAATCTGCAGAAGGAGCACTAATGTTAATCACTATATCTTCATTCGTCTTGATTTGCTTCCCGTTTTTAATTTTTATACGCAAGTACCCGCTTTCATTGAATGTTTCAATTACATCCAGGATATTTCGCTGTGCGGTGATTTCAACTTTGTACACCGGATCAATTGTATAATTGATTCTTCCACTTACACCTGCATCCACACCAGAAAAATTGGTTACAGCTCTTGATTCTGTTCGTAAAGGCCCTTCCCCTTTTATTTTTTCGCAAGAAGGGAACATAAATAAGGCGGCAGCGGCGGCTAACATAATAAATAATTTTTTCATTTTTTTGTTTTGAGATTACTGATAAGGTTTTCTGTTATGCTTTTTATATAGCAAAGGTTTCGTTTCTGTTATACTTCTGCAATTGCAAGACGACTGAACTGTGTCTATTACTGTTTGAATTGAGTAAACATTTTCTTAACAGTTTTAGAATTCTATTTTATAATTCAGAATGGGTATCAAACCTGTCTGGTAATTCGTAACAATTTCATTTTTCTCATCATCATACCATTGATTAAATACATTTAACCGATTGGTGATATTTTGGAAATCCAACGATAAGGTGCTGGTAAGATGACGTTTGTTCCATTTTATACTTAACCGCAAATCTGTACGGAAGTAGGCTTTGTTTTGTAAACTGAACGCTTCCTTTTCTTTGAAGATGGTATAGCCATTCTGTGATGAAGCTGCAAAGTCGATGGGTGAGGTACGAAGCCCGCCGGCATAAATCGTTTTCAGGTTAACACCTATCGTTTTCGACTTCCATTCATGCACAAAATCCTTACCAGTGATGAGTGTTACAATATAGTTGCCATTGAAACGGGTATTTCTTTCTACGCCATCCTTAGCAGTGTATTTTGATTGATAAATAGAATTATTGAGTGTGAGATAGAAATTATTTTGGAGATGCCTTTCTAATGAAATTTCTACTCCGTAATTTCTTCCCTTTCCATAATTCTCCAAAGGATCAACGATGTACTCGTTTTGAATATTCAATGTTGACAATGTGCTGGTATCATAAATACTGACAGGCACATTAAATAACTGTTGGTAATACAACTCCGCTTTTGCAAGTAAGTTTTTCCCTAACTTATAACTGTAGGAGAACACATAATGATGCGACTTTGTTAAATCAAGGTTTTTATTTGGACTAATAACTGATCCGTCATTCAACTTTTGCTGGGCAAAATATACATTCAGGGTTTGCATTTGGCTTTGCAAGCCATAACCAATTGCCATGCTGCTTTTATTATTAATATTCCATTTTGCAGACAGCCTTGGCTCTACTGATGAAGTACTATTATGTGCAAGATGGAAATAATGAAGCCCCGCATTTATGCTGATATTATTTGATGGCTTGTATTGCCATTGCGCAAATGCCTGTTGTGTTGATGTAATGCCTGAAGTATTGAGCATTTCCCGTAAAGGCTCCCCTTCATGCTCAGGAGAAAGTTGGTAAAAATTATAGCGGATAAGGTTAGCTATTAAACCAGCCCGTAAATTCAACTGGTTGCTGAATTTATAGTTAGCGGTTGAATTAAAAGTCCATTTTTTGGTAGTGTATTTATCTACATATGTTTTAGAAACAGATAGATCATCTTCGGTATAATGTTGGTCGTACCCAATTTTTGTTTGCGAAAGACCTATTCCTGATTTAACATTCAATTTATTCCCCAATAAAATAGTATGTGTTATTCCTGTCATGCCGGTATTCGATAAAAACTTTTCAGTATATCTATCACTTTTTTCCTCCCATTTATCTACTTCTTTCGCTTTTGATTTATCGTCACTTAAGCCACCAAAACCGAAGAAGGTAAAATGGCCGATTTTTTTTGTAGGGAAATAAAAGTTATACGATAAGTCCTGGAAATTGGTAGTTCCGTCATCGCCCAGCACACCGAATTTGCTTAATAACGATAATGTGGAGTATCGATAGTTTATTAAATAAGACCCTTTGTATTTTTTTGAAAATGGACCTTCTGCTGCTGCATTCAATCCTAACACACCAGCCTGGAAAGCATATTCTCTTTTTTCGTTATTCCCTTTTCTTAATTTCAAATCAAACACACCACTTAATGCATTGCCATACTCTGCAGCAAAAGCAGCCGTTATAAAATCTGAATTAGATAATAGCTGTGAACTTAATATAGAGATACCGCCGCCACTATTTCCCGGCGTACCAAAATGGTTCGGGTTAGGAATATCAATGCCCTCCATGCGCCATAAAAGACCGGTGGGTGAATTACCACGTATAACGATGCTGTTATTACCATCATCAGCTGCCAGTACACCAGCAAAAGCAGTGGCCATTCGTAATGGATCGTTTACTGCCGCCGCATATTTCTGCGTTTCTTCTACGGTAAAAGCTCTTGCACTTACTACACTCATATCATTGAGTGGTTTATTTTTCTTGCTGTTTGCTTTTACGATCGCTTCAGTTTCAGTTTTTACATTGGCTTCCAGTGCAACGGTAATTACTGTTTCCTTACCAGCGTTTATTACAATATTATCCAACAACCCTTCTTTATAACCTGCATAAGAAATAGTGATTCGATAAGAACCAACAGGAATATTGCTGAAACGAAAAATCCCATCAGCACCTGTTACTACAGACTTGTTGAGACTAATAATAGTAACTGTGGCCCCTGCTAATGGTTGTTGCAATACCTGGTCGGTTACTGTGCCACGAAATTGTTGTGAAAATTGTGCCTGCGCAACTGCGCTTAATAAGGATAAGATAATAGCGAAATAAAATCTCATTGATGATTCTTTAGTGTTATTGATTCAGATTATTTGAGAGTATAACAACTGAAGAATGAAAAACCCCTATGCGTTAACATTTTTTTATAACAGAATTGGAAAAATTATTTACCCAGCTACAGCCTTATATTTCACGCAAAGGCGCTGAGCTTTGCACCTTTGTATTTAAACTTACCGTCTTTGCGTGGAATGTATTTGCTCAGTAGCTAACAGAAAGATGAAGTGTGCGACGCAAGGGACGATCATCTGTGTTACTATCGCTGGTCAACAAAAAAAATTAAAAGAAATTGATACCGGCTGTCCAGCCAAACCAGCCTGTTACTTTATTGCCCATTTTAAAACTATTATATCCCGAAGGAGGAATCGGGAAACGATAACCATTTACTCCTGCTTTTTGATCAGAGAGATAGACGGAGAAAGAAGGACCTGCATAGAAGGAAACATACTTATTCAACTTCACATTCAGATTGAGGTTAAGTTTGTTTACAATGTTGGTATAATTCCAGGAACCTAAATAGAGATACACCGAACTCAACTCAGGATTGATAGAAAAGGTTTTCTTTTTATTTAACCACAACTCACTTCCCAATCCATAACCAAATGAATACACCTGGTTGCTATCACTGGCATTTAGTCCTGCCTGTAAGATGCTATATAATTTTGAGTTGCCTGTTTTAAATGCCACATTCACATTTTGTATTTCTGTAGCGTAAAAACTTAATTTGTGATAACCTTTGAATACAATATTGATCAATCCAATACTATATCCTTCTGAGGTATCGGAAATATTAATAAGTCCAATCTGCACACCCCGCAATTTTTTTGCATAATTAATTACACCTGCTACTTGTACTCCATCCATTTGTCTTCTCGCAACATTGACCACACCGGCTAGCTGCATTCCACTTACTTTTTTATTAGAGAAATTTCCAACACCGGCTACTTGCATTCCCTTTACACTATCAATAACATGATTATATACACCGGCAATTTGCAATCCAGTCATTTTCCCTTTTACAAGATTGTTGACACCGGCTACCTGTACCGCTTTTACACTATCCAATACAAGATTATTAATGCCGGCAATTTGAACGCCTTTTACCTGGCCGCCTACTGCATTAAACAAGCCTGCAGCCTGAACATACTTCACATCTTTTTTGTCGATATTAAAAAGGCCGCCAATTTCAAGACCATTTGTTCCGGCTGTATAACCACCAAACAGGTTGAAAGAAAAATTATTAACTACCTGTGCCGACATTTTACCATGACTTCCTACTCCTGGAATTACAGAGAACTGAAAAGGCCTTGTTGTAAAAAATTTCTTCAGGTTTACACTCTGAATTTTTTGCTTTGCAGAAAGCAACAGTTTTCCAATACCTGTTCTTTGTACTTTAATAGAATCAATGAGAACGGGTAATGCTACCGATGCAATGGTGTCTGCAACAGTTTGCACAATATCTGAAGTAAGATAATCTTCGGGACGAATAACTACATTTTCATTGGCCATTTCAACCGGCATCATTGTAATTGTAAGCTGTTGATTAAAGCGGGGTTGAATTTTTATGGTAGTGTCTTCATAAAATTCTTTACTCACGGTTAATTCGGCAGTACTGGTTTTACTGCTCTTAAGTTTTATTTTAAAAAAACCTTCTGTATTGGTCAATGCTGAGGCCAGGATATTCTTTTCGTAAATACTTGCTTCATTAATAGCAAACCCAGATTGATCGTCGTACACATAACCACTTACTGAATAAATCTTATCCTCCGTTACACCTTTTTGTGTTACCAGTGTCATCCGGATAGGTGCTTTGCGGATAATTACATAATTGCCGCTTTCTTTGAACTCATAAGTATTATTAAAAAGCAGTGTCAATATTTCCTTCACCGTTTTATTACTGGCTTTAAAACTTACCAGGCTATCTTTCTTTACAATATTAGAATTATACGAAAAATAGAAATCTCCTTTGTTACTTAATATCTCCAGTACATTATCGAGGCGCTGACGATTTATATCCAGCGAAATATTTTTCTGCAAAATAGTTTGCCCGAATGTTGCTGTACAGATAGAAAAAACAAATCCAATAAATAGAATAGCTTTTTTGTGTATCATTAAAATAAAACTGTTATTGTAAAATAATTTGTCCGTCTTTTTTGATAACGGAAATTCCAAAAGTGAGGTGAATGATCTCTAAAATATTGTCCAATGACTCATTATTGAAAGTAGTATTGAGTAGCAGGCCGTTTAATTCTTTTCTGCCAATTACGATATTTGCATCGTAAGCTTCATTCAGCACCTCAACCAGTTTCCACAGTGGCGTATCATCGCAAACAAATTCTTTACTTCGATAATAGTTGTAGAGTTTGTCAGTTACTTGTTCTTTTGATACAAGACTATCGTTTGAAGTCAGGAGTAATTTTTGCCCAGCTACCAACTCTGTTGTTCTGCCATTTTTGGTAACCCTGACAATACCCGTCTCTACCACCACTTCCGTATTTCCATTTTCATTTTTTACATTAAAGGAAGTTCCTACCACTTCCACTTGTACATCATTCACGGTTATAATAAAGGGCTTCTTTTTATCTGGTGCTACATTAAAGAAAGCTTCTCCCTGCAAAGCAATCTCCCTTGATTTCCCATTAAATTTTGATAAGTATCGAATAGAGGATTTTTTATTCAAAGTAACTACTGAATTGTCGGGTAGTGTATCAATCAACACATTCTGTTCTGTTTGTGCAAGCAATTCAGTTGGCTTGTCTTTTATATTACTCAAAAAATTCATAGCAAGAGTAAGACCCAGCACTAAAATAATCGAAGCAGCAATTTGCATCCAGGGGAAACGGCTTCTTTCAATAATCGCTGCCTCCTTTTTTGGATTTAAAATCCGTTGTTGAAAATTCTGCCAGGCTTTATTTTCATCAACAGCTGAAACTTCTGCCAGCTTTTTACTACTATCCCAAATTCGTTTTAGCTGGCTATAATATTCCTGGTTTGCAGCATCTTCATTCACCCATTTCTGTACAGCTTGATCTTCTTCCGGGGATGCTTCACCCAACAGCCGCTTCACCAGCAGGTCATCATCAATATGGTAAAATTTTGGTTCCAGGGTTGTGGTATTAAAAATTAATAAATAGTAAAATATAGGTTAGAAAATCAACCAGTTTGGCCCGCATCAACTTGAGTGCTTTGCCCATCTGGTTTTCTACTGTCTTTATAGAAATGCCCAGTTTATCTGCGATCTCCCGGTATTTCAATTCATCAAAACGGCTAAGCTGAAAAATGGTACGGCACTGTTCCGGCAATTCATTCAGTGCAGTTTGAATCTTTTTTTCCAGTTCACCGGCCATTATTTTTTTAGCCGGATGTTCCACTTCATTCCTCATTCTGTATGCCACTTGTAACTGGTGAGTTGATCTTACTTTCTGGTGCTTAATATAATTCATACTCTCATTGTGCACAGCCCGGTATAAGTAGGCGGCAAGAGGACTATTGAATGAAAGACTATCACTTCGTTCCCATAATTTGAAGAACACCTGCTGTACCATTTCTTCTGCTTCAACTTCATCCTGGAGTATAGTAAATGCATAGGAATGCAGCCGTTTAAAATGAGTTTTAAACACCTGCTCAAAAGTGGTTTTATCCCTTTGTGCCAGTAGCGATCCGATGGCTTCGTTCTCCAATTCCATTCCGTGTAACTGGTATTGTTGGTCTATTAATAAAGCTGCGCCCAAAAGTAATTTTTAATATAACAACCGGGAAACCGCTTACCCCTATTTAGGAAGCAAATTAATTTTGAAGAAAATAGTGTGAGATTAGGGCTAACAAACGCCGTCTTGAAAGTTAAACAACTGCTTTACTGCAGGTTGTCAAGACAAACTGACAAACTTTCTTTCCAATTTTTTTCAGGAATATTGAATGCAGATTGGATCTTCGATTTGTCCAGAACAGAATATGCAGGCCGTTTGGCGGGTGTTGGATATTGAGCAGTAGTAATAGGATTTATTTTACAAGAACTGGCTGTCAATTCTTTGATGGCAACTGCAAAATCGTACCAGCTTATAACACCATCATTGCTATAATGATAAATACCCGGCACCCATTTTTCCGAGCTGATTATTTGAAGTATAACAGTGGCTAAGTCCGCAGCATAAGTAGGTGATCCCACCTGGTCGCTTACTACATTTATTTCCTCTCTTTCACTCATTAACTTGAGCATCGTTTTTACAAAATTCTTTCCAAATTCCGAATAAACCCATGCTGTTCGGATAATGATAGCATCAGGATTGAATTGTAAGGCCTCTTGCTCACCTTTTAATTTTGATGCACCATATACACTTTGTGGATTCGTAGGAGCTTCTTCGGTATAAGGCTTAGTGGCTGTACCATCAAAAACATAATCAGTTGAAATGTGAATCAACTTTGTATTGTATTCCTTACAAACTGCGGCCATCACCCCCACTGCTTCTGCATTTACCTGGAAGGCCAAATCTTTTTCTGTTTCTGCCCTGTCTACAGCAGTATAAGCAGCACAGTTAATTAAATATTGCGGATGATAGCCTTTAAAAAAATTACGAAGTAACTCAAAATGATGGATGGGCAAATCTTCCCTTGATAAAAAAACAAATTCATACTGCGGAAATGAAGATTCCAGTTGTTTTAGCTCTTTTCCTAACTGACCGTTAGAACCTGTTATCAGTATTTTTTGTTTTGTTGACATGCTTCTATACTTCAAAAACAAAACTATTATTACAATTAGCAAAAGTGGGCAACAAGATATCCTTTTCTGAAACAATTGCCTTACCTGCCAATATTTGCCAATTAATATTCAATGCCGGGTCATTATAAATAATACCACCTTCACTTTCTTTATTATAAAAATTATCGCATTTATACAGTACTTCTGTCTTTTCGCTTAATACAGAAAAACCATGAGCAAATCCTTTTGGTACTAACAACTGCTTTTTGCTTTTTGCTGACAGCACTTCACTATGGCTTTTGCCATAGGTTGGCGAGCCTTTTCTTATATCTACAACTACATCTAATATTTCTCCCCGCAGTACCCGCACTAATTTAGTTTGTGCAAATGGCGGCAACTGATAATGCAATCCACGAATTACACCATAGGTAGAGGAAGACTGGTTGTCTTGCACCCAACGTATATCAACACCTCCCTGCTTAAAGACATTTTCATTGTACGACTCAAAGAAATAACCACGACTATCTTCAAACACTCTTGGTTCAAAAACAAGTAATCCCGGAAAATCTGTTATATGAAACGGCATATTATAAACTCCAATAAGCTCTGTTAGTAATACGGTTACGATAAATACCTTTAAGATCGGCTACCAAACCATGAGATTTTGTAATGCCTGAAAAATATTCGTCACCCAAATCTTTATACTCATTATGAGGAACAGTGACAATTACAGCATCATAATCACTTGCTATTTTGTCAACCAGTCCAAAACCATACTCATGTTGCAGCTCCTCAGAATCTGCATAAGGGTCTTGTACATCCACATTAACATAATACGATTTCAACGCCTTAACAACATCTGCCACTTTAGAATTGCGAATGTCACTAACATTCTCTTTGAACGTAGCTCCCATTACCAGTACTTTCGACAATTTTACATCCCCCGAATTTTTGATAATATGTTGCACAACTGATTTAGCAACATACTTGGCCATATTATCATTGATATTTCGCCCTGCTAAAATCACTTCGGCATCATATCCTAACTCGCTGGCTTTATAAGTAAGATAATAAGGATCAACTCCAATACAATGTCCTCCTACAAGACCTGGTTGAAATTTTAAGAAATTCCATTTAGTACCTGCGGCTTCCAACACTTCGTATGTATTGATATTCATCATTCCGAAGATGATGGATAGTTCATTCATTAACGCAATATTCAGATCCCGTTGAGTGTTTTCAATAATTTTTGCAGCTTCCGCTACTTTTATTGAAGATGCCTTGTGTACACCTGCTTCAACAACCAGTTCATACACTTTTGCTATTTCTTCCAGCGATTCTGCATCGCAACCAGAGACAACTTTAATAATTTTGGCCAGTGTATGAGTTTTATCACCTGGATTAATTCTTTCCGGTGAATACCCTGATTTAAAATCAATAATATCTTTTAACCCTGATAATTTTTCAATTACCGGCAAACAATCCTCTTCTGTACAACCAGGGTAAACAGTTGATTCAAAAACTACGTAATCACCTTTCTTAATAACCTTGCCAATTGTTTCTGATGCTTTTTTTACCGGCGTTAAATCTGGTACATTATGTTCATCAACCGGAGTTGGCACTGCTACAATAAAAAATTTAGCTTCCCTCAATACATCTAATGAATCCGTAAAGGTAATATCACAACCATCAAAGGCTTCCTTTTCTAATTCATTGCTGGGGTCAATGCCCTGCTTCATCATTTCTACCCTTTTTGCATTAATATCAAACCCGATAACCGATACTTTACGGGCAAATTCTAATGCAATTGGTAACCCAACATAGCCTAATCCTATTACAGCCAGTTTCGCTTTCTTACTTACTAATTCGTTGTACATTCTTTTATTTTAATTACTTCTGACTAATAAATTCTTTTGGCAACTTGCTCAACTCTTCTGCTGGCAATGATTTAAAATAATCGTATGTTATTTTTAATCCTTCTTTACGATTCACTTTTGGCTCCCAGCCCAACAGGTTTTTTGCTTTCGTAATATCCGGCTGACGTTGCTTAGGATCATCCACCGGCAAAGGCTTGTAAACTATCTTTACTTTATTACCTGTTAGTGCTAAAATTTCTTCAGCAAAATCCTTCAACGATATTTCATTGGGATTACCAATGTTAACGGGCATCGAATAGTCGCTAAGCAACAAGCGGTAAATTCCATCCACTAAATCATCCACATAACAAAAACTTCTGGTTTGCGAGCCATCACCAAACACTGTAAGATCTTCGCCACGTAAAGCCTGACCAATAAATGCAGGCAAAGCTCTTCCGTCATTCAATCGCATTCTTGGTCCGTAAGTATTAAATATTCTAACGATCCTGGTTTCTACCCCATGAAAAGTATAATAGGCTCTTGTGATTGACTCCATATAACGCTTCGCTTCATCGTATACGCCTCTTGGGCCAACCGGATTTACATTACCCCAATACTCTTCTCTTTGTGGATGTACTAAGGGATCTCCATATACTTCGCTGGTCCCAAACAATTATGCGTACCCATGGCTCCCACTTTCAATGTTTGTATTGGAATTTTCAAATAATCGATCGGGCTGGCAGGTGAAGCAAAGTGCATGATATAATCAAGATGGCCAGGTATATTGATAAACTTAGTTACATCATGATGGTAAAATTCAAATTGCTCTAGTTTGAAAAGGTGTTCAATATTTTTCAGATCCCCCGTAATAAGGTTATCCATTCCTATTACCTTGTATCCTTCTTTAATAAAGCGATCACAAAGGTGAGAACCTAAAAAGCCGGCAGCACCTGTTATTAATACTTTTTTACGTTGCATAGAATTTTAATTTACGGTTGCTCTACCCACACTTTGATAATGAAATCCCAGTTCTTTCATAGCGGCAAGATCAAAGAGGTTGCGTCCATCGAAAACAGCCTTGTTTTTTAGACTAGAAGTAATTTTAGAAAAATCAGGTGTGCGGAACTCATTCCACTCTGTAGCGATAATCAGTGCATCAGCCTCTTTCAATGCATCGTATTGATTTTCTGCATAGGTTATTTTATCTCCTATCACTCCTTTCACATTTTTCATAGCTTCTGGATCAAATGCAGTAACAGTTGCCCCTTCTTTTGTTAACTCATCAATCATGTATAAGGCTGGTGCCTCCCGAATATCGTCGGTATTAGGTTTAAACGCCAAACCCCACAATGCAAAATGTTTTCCTGCAAGATCACTATTGAAATATTTTTTAATCCCGGGCATAAGATGCAGCTTCTGATCTTCATTTACTTTCATTACTGCATTTAATATTTCAAAATCATAGTTTACTTCTGAAGATGATTTTACCAAAGCCTGTACATCTTTGGGGAAACAGCTTCCACCATATCCAATACCGGGAAATAAAAAACGTTTACCAATTCTATCATCACTGCCAATCCCACGACGAACCATGTCTACATCAGCACCTAATTTTTCGCAAAGACGGGCCACTTCATTCATAAATGAAATTTTGGTAGCAAGAAAAGAATTAGCCGCATATTTTGTTAATTCAGCAGAACGTTCATCCATAAATATTACCGGATTTCCCTGGCGAACAAAAGGCGCATACAAATCACCCATCACTTTTCTGGCTCTTTCTGAATTAGTCCCAATCACAACACGGTCGGGTTTCATAAAATCATCCACCGCTACACCTTCTCTTAAAAATTCAGGATTTGAAACCACATCAAAATCTCCTTTATAATTTTTTGCAATGGCAGCCTGTACTTTTTCAGCAGTTCCCACAGGTACAGTGCTTTTATCAATAATTACTTTATAATCAGTAAGCATTTTCCCCAAATCATCTGCTACACCTAAAATATATTTCAAATCAGCGGAGCCATCCTCACCCGGAGGTGTTGGCAACGCCAAAAAAATAATCGCTGCATCTTTTATACCTTCCGCAAGATTGGTAGTGAAACGAAGCCTGTTTTCTTTCAAGTTGCGAAGAAATATTTTTTCCAACCCGGGCTCATAAATCGTTATCTCGCCTTTAGTCAGTTTATCAATCTTATTCGTATCTATGTCAACACATGTCACATCGTTTCCAGTTTCTGCAAAACAAGTCCCTGTCACTAAACCTACATACCCCGTTCCTACTACTGTAATTTTCATGTTTTATCTATTTGTTTAAATATTCCAATACTTTGCTTGTTATAAAACTCATTTGCTCTTCATCCAATTCAGTATGAATAGGCAATGAAATAACTCTCTCTGTTAGCCAATCAGTTACAGGCATTACTTGTGAGGCTACATTAAACTGTTCAAACATTTTTTGTTTATGACCGGGCACCGGGTAATAAATCATTGCTGGTATTGAATGACTGGCTAAAAATTCTTTCAATCCATTTCGATATTCAGCCGGATTTTCAACACCATCCAATATCAACGTATACTGATGAAAAACATGATTCGAGTATGAGGCCCGATGCGGTGTTTTTATTTTTGACTGATTGGCAAAAGCCTTATCGTAATAATCTGCAGCAGCTCGTCTTGCAACAATATATTCATCTAAATGTGTCAACTTAATATTCAAAATGGCGGCCTGCATAGAATCAAGGCGACTGTTACAACCTACCACATCATGATAATATTGCTTGCTCTGGCCATGATTAGCAACCATTTTCATTTTTGCTGCCAACTCATCGTTATTAGTAAAGATTGCACCCCCATCGCCAAATGCTCCTAAGTTTTTTGACGGATAAAATGATGTGGTTCCAATATCGCCAATCACTCCCGTTTTCTTTTTTGTTCCATCTGCAAAACAATAATCACACCCAATTGCCTGTGCATTGTCTTCAATTACATACAAACCATGCTTTTTGGCAATCGCCATTATATCTTCCATTGGCGCTGCCTGCCCATATAAATGAACCGGCACGATCGCTTTTGTTTTTGAAGTAATTGCTTTTTCTAATGTAGCCGGGTCGATACAAAACGTTTTTGCATCTACTTCCACAAAAATGGGTGTAAGACGAAGCAGAGCTATAACTTCTGTAGTGGCCACATATGTAAATGAGGGAGTAATTACTTCATCCCCGGGTTGAAGACCGAGAGCCATCATTGCAATTTGCAAAGCATCCGTTCCGTTGGCGCAAGGTATGGTATGTTTTGTACCAATGTAACCCGTCAAACTAGCTGCAAAATCCTGTACCGCTTTTCCATTAATAAAGGCAGAACTCTCCATAACATCCATCACAGCTTTATCAACATCTGCTTTGATTTTTTGATACTGAGTTTTCGTATCTACCATCTGTATAGGACGCATTCGGATTTATTTACATTTAAAGTGCCGCAAAAATAGTAAAATAGAGGTAGTTTACCCGATTGCTTTTACATTTGTTCCTTATTTATAACCAATCATTTGGGCATATTTCTCTACAATATTTTTCTACAGCTTTTCCGGGCCGCAATCCATGTGGCTTCGTTATTCAATGAGAAGGCAAAAAAATGGGTACAGGGAAGAAAAAATATTTTCAAAATCCTGGAAACAGTTATCCCTGCCGGAGAAAAAATCATCTGGATGCACTGCGCCTCGTTGGGAGAGTTTGAGCAGGGCCGGCCTGTAATAGAACGATTAAAAAAGCAATACCCATATTATAAAATCCTGCTAACCTTCTTCTCCCCATCGGGCTTTGAAGTACAAAAGAATTATAACAATGCTGACTGGGTTTTTTACCTGCCGCTTGATGGTGCAAGGAATGCCAAACGATTTCTTGAGATCGTAAATCCTTCATTGGTGCTTTTTGTAAAGTATGAGTTCTGGTATTACTATCTCAAGAAAATTAAATACCGGAACATTCCGTTAATCTTAATATCTGCAATATTCAGAGAAGACATGTCATTCTTTAAATGGTATGGAGGAATGCAGCGAAAAATATTGTCCCGTTTCAACCACCTGTTTGTCCAAGATGCTGAATCTAAAAAACTAATCGACGGTATTGGCTTGTCTTCTATTTGCAGTGTGGCTGGCGATACAAGATTTGACCGGGTAATTGAAATCGCTACTTCATCAAAATCACTTCCGCATATAGAAAAATTTATTTCCGGAAACAAGGTTTTAATTGCAGGCAGCACCTGGAAAAATGATGAAGAGCTTCTTAAAAAAACAGGTGACTTTCTTTCTTTTAATAAAGTAAAACTCATAATTGCTCCACATGAAATAGATACTGAACATATTGAGAATATACAAACATTATTTCCCGACAGTTTACTTTATTCATCTTTATCTTCTTCGCAAGCAAACAATAGTGATGTTTTAATTATTGATAACATCGGCATGTTGTCTACTTTATACAAATATGCATGGTGCAGTTATGTAGGCGGAGGCTTGAGCCGCACTGGTGTTCATAATGTAGTAGAAGCTGCAGTTTACAGCAAACCCGTTTTTTTTGGCCCTAATTATGAAAAATATAGGGAAGCAACAGAACTTCTTGCTATAAAAGGTGCTTTTTCTATAATCGATAAAGACGAACTAATTGCAGTATTGAACCAATTCGTATTAAACTCATCTTACTATAGGGAAACAGGAGAAAAAGCAGGAGCTTATGTAAAGAAAAATGAGGGAGCTTTGGAAGTTATCATCAACTATATTCAAGAAAACCTTCTCTTAACCAATTGATCAAATTGCTGTACAGAAGCATGGTCATTATTCCAACCCAATTTGAGTTTTAGCTCCCGGCTAATCCAATACTCAGCTTCGGCATAAATATTAAAGCTGTTGATGGTTTTAATACTTCTTTCGTACATTGATTCATCCCCACGAAAAAGCTCATTTATAAAAAGGAAGCGATCATTAATACCTACGGCTTTGCGCAGATCTTTCACAGGAGTTTCTTTCAGCATTTCAATCAACTCCGTTTTCCCTTGTTTCAATTTATCATTCAAAGATTCGCCTTGTTCCGGAGAAGAGGTATTTACATCTTTCGATTGATGAGAGAGAGTAGGTATTTCCGTCATCGGGTCAAACATCATATCCAACTGACCGTTTTTCTGCACTACCGATAAGGTTCCTTCATCTACCAGTACAGTTTCTTTTACCTCTTGTGTTATTATTTTTTCAATCGGCTTAGGTGCATATTTTTCAAATTGTGCTGCTACTGCACCAACTACATTGGATTGAGGAAGCATAACAGCCACTTTTGCAGTACCAAGGCTTTGAGACTGGTTTTGCTGCAGCTTCGTTAATTCAAACTGCAATAGCTGAACAGTGCCAAGCAGCAAAGCCGGTTCAGCATTTTGCTGAAACTGTTCTTTTAATTTACTGATGAGACCTTCAATTCGTTCCATTATGGTATTTTTGACCGCTGAAAAAATGAATGCTTATTGAACAGGTAAACCGAGTAGCAACCTCCTAACGCAACAAGTGTTCTAAAATTACAAACAGTTTGCCAATAAAGTAGGTACCATTACCAGATAATTAAATCTTAACAATGTTTATTGAACCTAACACCAGCGGGCAGCGACGGGGAAGTATAGAAGTGATTTGCGGCTCCATGTTCAGTGGGAAGACGGAAGAGTTGATCCGCCGGCTTAAAAGAGTAAAAATTGCCAACCAAAAAGTAGAGATATTCAAACCTGCCGTTGATGTGCGATATGATGAAGTAAAAATCGTTTCGCATGATTCCACGGCTATTCAATCAACCCCCATTGATAATTCGCAAAAGATATTACTATATGCAGGTGAGGCGGATGTAATTGGTATTGATGAAGCCCAATTCTTTGATGAAGAAATTGCCAATGTGTGTGATGAGCTTGCTTTTCGGGGCATCCGGGTAATTGTAGCCGGATTAGATATGGATTATCTCGGCAAGCCCTTTGGCCAAATGCCTTTTATTATGGCTAAAGCCGATTATGTAACCAAACTACATGCTATCTGCATGCAATGTGGCAATATTGCCAACTATTCCTACCGGAAAATACCAAACGAAGACCAGGTTATGCTTGGCGCAATGGATGCCTATGAACCGAGGTGCAGAAATTGCTATCACAAATAAAATTCCCCACAAAGTCACCAAACTGCAAAGGAAACTCTTTGTGTCCTTGTGCCTTTGTGGGAAATTTACCCGACTTTAGAAGAAAGCTATCTCGCCTGTCCTTTAATTTTTGTTTTCCCTTTCATATTTACTTTTGTACCACTGCTGGTTGTCTCCATATTCATATCCATATCAGCAGATACCACAAGACCCGTTCTGCTATCAACCACTAATTCGCCTGTTTGCTCACCAGACAATTTCAATTGCTCGTTGTCTGATTCAATTTTAGTTTTTTCTTCCAACGTCACCATGTCGCCTTCAATTTCTTTTACTGTATACGTTGAACTGTACTTCCCGCCCATCGGGCCGCTGGTAGTGGTTGTCTTCTGCCAGCTATCTCCAACTTTTACTTCTTTATTTGGGAAAATATAAAGCACTCTCTCAAACTGTTCTTTTATATTTTTTTCGTTGAACTGCTGACTAAATGATTGCAACATCTCCTTCTTTTTTGCTTCATCAAGACCTAACGAATCGGCAATCTTCATTCCCATTTCCTGGAAACCTTGCACATCCTGCACTTTTCCTTCTGCATCTACTTTCATTACAAATTGCTGACCTTTTATTGCTCCTAGTAATCGGTTCACCATTGCCAGGGGATTTTCTTCTGAATCACCCGTAGCTACAAAAGGCTTTTCGGTATCCACTTCTATTTGCATACCCATTACTCCCATATTCATTTTAAATCTGTCAAAAGTGGTCTTTATGGTTTTCAAAGCGCCGTCATCTTCTGTTACCAGCATAGAGTAGTACGTTGACATGTCAATCTGTTGCTTCGCCCCCATCACTTCCTGATCCATGTTCATGATCATTTCATAATGATAACCCCTGCCCTTTTCAAAATTGAACTTCATCATTTTAGAAGAAGTAGCAGATTTGGTTGACTGGCAAGATTGAATCCCCATTACAGCAGCAAGGCTGATGATAAACGTAACTATGACAAATATCTTTTTCATTTATTTCTTTTTATTAAGTCGCAAATTATATTATTAAAGGCAGAAGCAAACTCATGGAATCTGTATTTTCGCAGTTAAACAAATATTTATCAGTTCAGCCCGCCACATATTTACACTTTTTAAGAAAGACTTGTTGCTGGAAGTAAGACAGCAATATAGCTTCTACGGCATCATATTATATATAGGCGCTACTATTTTTGTATTGTACATGGCAATTGATGAGCCAGAAGCAAAAGTTTGGAATGGATTATTCTGGGTTATCCAATTATTTATCTGTATCAATGCCGTTGCCAAAAGCTTTCTGCAGGAAAGTAAGGGCAGGATGCTTTATTTCTACTCCATAGCCAGTCCCGGCGACTTTGTACTCGCCAAACTGCTTTTTAATACTGTGCTGATGCTGGCCATGAGTTTACTGAGCTTGTTTTTATTCAGCCTTTTTCTGGGTAACCCAATGCAAAAAATCTGGCAATTTACAGGTCTTGTTTTATTAGGGGGCTGGAGTTTAAGCCTTGTCTTTACTTTTTTAGCAGCTATTGCTGCAAAAGCCCAGCAAAATGCTGCAATCATGGCTGTTTTAGGTTTTCCGATAATAATTCCTCAACTCCTGTTATTAATGCGTTTATCAAATGCTGCCTTTGCGCCGTTGCTTACCATTCCAATTTCAACGGTTCTTTTACTCGTTGCGTTAGATGCAATGGTAATATTACTGGCTGTTATATTATTCCCTTATCTCTGGAAAGATTAGAAAAGTTTGAATATTATTCGCTGAATATTGAATTCATTCCAAGTTTAATTAATTAAGCTATAACATCTTTAAATACAGCGATAAGGAGAATCGATTGTTTAACATTCTTCTGTTTAATATTGCCTTTTACCCTTAATTTTGCCCTCACATTTAGCAGGCCGATAGCTTCATTGGCCACCCATGACG
>LNFM01006492.1_pt1 | contig 32821 bp, 17 predicted proteins | sample 596031 | NCBI WGS metagenome assembly LNFM01 (sample SAMN04254537, study PRJNA301005) | activated carbon metagenome | isolation source: dual media filters at the Ann Arbor, Michigan drinking water treatment plant | place: USA: Ann Arbor | reverse complement strand
GCTTCGCGCCATACATCGATCCGCGGCCGGTGGTGAAGGCGATCATGTTCGCGCCGCCGGCAACCTGGCCGGTGGCGGAGACCGGGTCGAAGCCCGGCGTGTCCATGAAGACGAAGCCCTTGGTGGTGATGGGCTCGGCGTAGCGGAACACGTCCATCAGTGGGCCGGTGCCGCCCTTCATCGACGATCCCAGCGACTTCTCCAGGATGTTGGCGAGGCCGCCGGCCTGGTTGCCCGGGCTGACCACGCCGTTGATCTGCGTGTCGCGGCCTGGCGTGTAGACATCCTTCCACCAGCGGATGCGCTCGATCAGCTTCTCGCCCACTTCCTGGCTGACGGCGCGGCGCGTCAGCGTGTGTTCCACGCCGTAGATTTCGGGGGTTTCGGACAGGATGGCGGTGCCGCCGTGGCGCACCAGCAGATCCATCGCCGCGCCGAGGGCCGGGTTGGCGGTGATGGAGGAAAACCCATCCGACCCGCCGCATTGCAGGCCGACGGACAGATGCGCGGCGGAGACGGTTTCGCGGGTGGCCTTGTTCGCCTCCGCCATCATCGCCTTCACCGCCGCCACGCCGGCATCGATGCTTTTCCGCGTGCCGCCCACCTCCTGCATCACCAGCGACTGCAGCATCGGTCCCGGCGCCAGGCCCTGCTCGGCCAGCAGCCCCGCGATCTGGTTGCGCTCACAGCCGAGGCCGATCACCACCACGCCGGCGACGTTGGGGTGGCGCATGTAGCCGCCGAGGGTCCGGCGCAGCAGTTGCATCGGCTCGCCGGACAATTCCATGCCGCAGCCGGTGGAATGGGTGAAGGCGGCCACGCCATCCACATTCGGCCATTCCGCCATCCGGTCCGGCGTGAACCAATCCGCCACGGCATGGGAGACGGTGGCGGAACAATTCACGCTCGACACCACGGCGATGAAGTTGCGCGTACCGACGCGCCCATCGGCGCGGACGTAACCCTCGAAGGTCTTGCGCTGGTCTTCCGGGATCATCTCCACCGGCCGCGATGTTGTGGGCATGCACCATGGTGCCGGCGGGAATATCCTCCGCCGCGAAGCCGATGGTGACCTGGTATTTCAGCACCGGGTCGCCCTTGCGGAGCTGCGTGGTGGCGATCTTGTAGCCGGCCGGCACCTTGTTGCGCGCCAGCATGTTCTCGCCTGGGATGGATGTACCCGGCTTGATATCGATCCGCGCCACCACCACATTGTCATCCGGGTGCAGGCGGATGACGGGGCCGTTCAGGCGCTTGGCTTTCAGGTCGATCATGGGGCGTCTCCGTTTTCCCCAATACACACTGTTCCGCGCCGCCTGTCAGCCTCCGCCGGCCCGCGGCGGGGTTCAGCCGAGCATCTGGCCGCCATCGACGATGAGGGTCTGCCCCGTCACCCAGCGCGCGGCGGGGCTGGCCAGGAACAGCACCACCTCCGCCACCTCCTCCGGCGTGCCGAGGCGACCGAAGGGGATCTGGCCGAGGATGCGGTTGTACAGCGCCGGGTCGCTGGTCCGCCGCTGTTCCCAGGACCCGCCAGGGAATTCGATGGAGCCCGGCGCCACCGCATTCACCCGCACCCCATCCGCCCCGAAGGCGGCCGCCTGGCTGGAGGTGTAGTTCACCAGCAGCGCCTTCACCGCCGCATAGGCCGGCGTCCGCAAGGAAGGCCGGAAGCCGGAGATGGAGGAGACGTTGATGATGGACCCGCGCGCCGCCTTCAGATGCGAAGCGGCGGCGCGGCTGGCGCGCACGGTCGCCATCACGTCCACATTCAGCCCGCGCGCCCAATCCTCCTCGGTATCCTTCGCGCCGAAGCCGCTGGCGTTGTTCACCAGCACATCCACCCCGCCCAGCGCCTGCGCCGCCTGGTCCACCCAGCCGGTCACCTGATCCGCCACGCCGAGATCGGCGGAGGTGGCGTGCGCGGTGACGCCGAGTGCCGCGATCTCCGCCCGCGTCGCCTCCAGCGCCTTGCCATCCCGCGCGCAGATGGAGACGGCAGCCCCCGCCTGGGCAAAGCCGAGCGCGATGGACCGCCCGATGCCGCGCGACCCGCCCGCCACCAGCACGCGCTTGCCCTTGAAATCCGCCATGACCTGTCCCCCAAGATGGTTCCGGCCCCCAGCAGAGGCCATCCGCGCATGGCTTGGCAAGCCGCCCCGGCCGGTGCAGATGATGCGGGATGGTGGGAGTATCCAAGTCATGCCGGAAGCGCAGACGGACAATCAGACCGTGGCGGAGGCGCTGCTCGCGGCGCTGGCCCAGCGCGGCACGAAGCGCATCTGGGGCGTGCCCGGCGGCGGGTCCTCCCTCGATGTGATCGCCGCGGCGCCGCGCTTCGGGATCGAGTTCGTCCTGGCCCGCCAGGAAGCCAATGCGGCGATGATGGCGCTGGCGGATGCGGAGCTGACCGGGGCGCCGGGCGTGGTGATGACCACCAAGGGTCCGGGCGTGTCCAACGCCGCCAACGGCCTGGCCTGCGCCATGCTGGAACGCGCGCCGCTGCTGCTGCTGTCCGATGGTTTTACGCCCGTGCAGCTTGCCTATGTCACGCACCAGGTCTTCGACCAGCAGGCGGCGACGGCCGCCATCGCCAAGGGCTATGCGCGCGCGGATGGCGATGCGCCGGCCGAGGAAATCGGCGCGCTGCTGGACCTCGCTCTGGCCGCCCCACGCGGTGCCGTGCATCTGGACCTTACCGGCCAGGCCGCGCGCCGCACCGCATTGCCTGCCGCCCCACGCGCGGCGCGGGCTGCCGCCGCACCACCGATCGGCGATGCCGCGGCCTTGCTGGCGCAGGCGCGGCGCCCGGTGATCCTGGCTGGCGTCGAGGCCGCGGAACCCGGGCCCGCCGCCGCGCTGCGCCAATTGGCGGAGGCACTGGGTTGCCCGGTGCTGGTCACCTACAAGGCGAAGGGCGTGCTGCCGGATACGCATCCGCTGTATGCCGGGCTGTTCACCGGCGGATCGCTGGAGGCACCCTGCGTCGGCGCCGCGGACCTCATCATCCAGGTCGGGCTGGACCCGGTGGAGCTGATCCTGCAGCCCTGGCGCTACAGCGCACCGATCCTCGATGTCGCGCTGCGGCCGCATCCGGTGCGCTACGCGGCGCCGCAGGCAGCGCTGCATGGCGGTATTGCCGCCAGCCTGGCCGCGCTGCAGCCGAAGCCGTCGGACTGGACCACAGCCGAGATCGCGACATTGCGCGCCGATGCGCTGTCGGCGCTGGAATGGCGCGGGCAGGGCGGGGTCTCGCCGCCGGATATCGTGCGGCTGGCGCAGCAGGAAGCGCGGGTGGCCGGGCATGCACCGCGCGTCGCGGTGGATGCGGGCGCGCATATGTTTTCCGCGACCGCTTTCTGGCAATGCGAGCAGCCGCGCGACCTGCTGATCTCGAACGGGCTGGCCTCCATGGGCTTCGCGCTGCCGGCGGCACTCGCCGCGGCGCTGCATGATCCGGCGCGTGGCGCGATCGCCTTCACCGGCGATGGCGGGCTGATGATGTGCATCGGCGAATTGGCCACCGCCGCGCAGACCGCCGCGAAGCTGGTGACGGTGGTGTTCAACGACAGCGCGCTGTCGCTGATCGACATCAAGCAACAGCAGCGCCAGATGGCGCCCGCCGGCGTCGCCTTCACGCCGACGAATTTCGCGCAGGTGGCGGAGGGGTTTGGCGTGCGCGGCTTCCACGCGGATACGCCGGAGGGCTACCGCGACGCACTCCGCGCCGCCTTCGCCGTGGACGGGCCGAGCCTGATCGACGTGCAGGTGAACCCCGCCGGCTATCCCGCGCAGTTGCAGGCGATGCGCGGCTGATGTCGATCTCCGCACTTCGCCTCGGCACCGCTTGGGCACGCATCGCAGGCCTGATGGACGAGGCCGCGGAGGCCTTCGTCCGCACCAGTTTTTCGTCGGTCGTGCGGGACAACTGGGACATGGCGGTGGGGCTGATGGACAGCGCCGGGCGACAATTCGCGCAATCCTCCCGCTCCGTTCCGAGCTTCGTCGGCACCATGCCGGTGACGCTCGCGGCGATGCTGGGCAAGATCCCGGCGGAGCGCCTGGTGGATGGCGATGTGCTGATCTCGAATGACGGCTATCTCGGCACCGGCCATCTGAACGACATCACCATGGTCAAGCCGGTGTTCCACGCCGGCCGCATCACCGCCTGGATCGGCAGCACCTTCCACGCCACCGATATCGGCGGTGCGCCCAGCGTCGAGGCGCGCGATTCCTGGGAGGAGGGGCTGACCATCCCGGTCGCCCGCATCCTGCGCGGCGGCGAGGAAAACGAGGATGTCTTTGCCTTCCTCGAAGCCAATCTGCGCCTGCCGGAGGAAGTGCTCGGCGACCTGCGCGCACAATTCGCCATGTACGACCAGGCCGCGCCGCGCCTGCTGCGAATTCTGGCCGAGGAAGGCATCGCCGATGCCGATGAACTGTCCGCCGAAATCTTCGCCCGATCCGAACGCGCGATGCGGCAGGCGATCGCGGCGGTGCCGGATGGGGAGGTGTTCGACGAGGTCACCGCCGATGGTTTCGAACACCCCGTCACCATCCGCCTGCGGCTGGAGGTGAAGGGCGACCAGCTCACGCTGGATTTCACCGGGACGGATGCGCAGATCGCGCGCCCGGTGAACTCGCCGCTGAATTTCTCGCGCGCCTATTCCAACTATGCGGTGAAATGCGCCTTCGACCCGACCACGCCGAACAATGATGGCTGCTTCCGGCCGATCACGCTGATCGCGCCCGAGGGTTCCATCGTGAATCCGCGCCGCCCGGCGCCGGTCTGGGGGCGGCACCTCACGGGGCACTACCTGCCGATGCTGGTGCTGTCGGCGCTCGGAAAGCTGATTCCGGATCGCGTCGTCGCCGAATCCGGCAGCCCCTTGTGGAACGTGTACTTCACCGGCGAACACGCCGATGGCCGCCGCTATGTCCGCATGTTCTTCATGAATGGCGGCCATGGTGCGGCGGCCAGCCATGACGGCGCCGCCTGCCTGTCCTTCCCTTCCAATGTCGCGACGCAGCCGGTGGAGCAGTTCGAGAATGCGGCGCCCATGCTGATCACGGAGAAATCGCTGATCCCCGGCAGCGGCGGCGACGGCACGATGCGCGGCGGCCTGGGCCAGCGCCTCGGCTTCCGGGTGATCGGCGACAAGCCCGTCACCGCCACCTACCGCCACGAACGCGTGCAGCACCCGCCGCGCGGCTTGCTCGGTGGGCAGGCCGGGCGGGGCGGACGCGATCTGCTGAACGGCACGCAGGTTGCCGCGAAGGCGCGGCTGGTCCTGCAACCCGGCGACACGCTGGTCTTCGAGACCCCTGGCGGTGGCGGCTTTGGCCCGCCCACTGAGCGCAGCGCAACCGCGCGAGACCATGACGCAGCCGAGGGTTACCTGTGATGCAGCCCTGGCAGATCGGTGTCGATATCGGCGGCACCTTCACCGATTTCGTGCTGCTGGACACGCGCGATGGCCGCCTGCTGAACGGCAAGGTGCTGACCACGCCGCATGCGCCGGAACAGGCGGTGCTCACCGGCATCGCGGCCCTGCTGGCGCAGCATGACGTGGCGCCCGGCGAGGTGCGCCACGTCATCCACGGCACCACCCTGGTCGCCAACGCTCTGATCGAGCGCCGCGGCGTGCAGACCGGCTTCCTCACCACGGAAGGCTTTCGCGACGTGCCCGAGATCGGCACGGAGCTGCGACACGACACCTACGACTTGTTCATGCGCCGCCCGGACCCGTTGGTGCCGCGCCGCCTCCGCCTCGGCGTGCCGGAACGGCTGCGCGCGGATGGCACGGTGCTGACGGAGCTTGATGAGGACGCCGCGCGCCACGCCATCCGCATGCTGCGCGATGGTGGCGCGCAGGCGCTGGCCATCTGCCTGCTGCACGCCTTCCTGAACCCCGCGCATGAACGCCGCCTCGCGGAGATCGCGCGGCAGGAAGCGCCGGGCCTGACGCTGTGCCTGTCCTCCGACCTCGTGCCCGAGATCGGCGAGTACGAGCGCGGCACCACCACCATCTGCAACGCCTATGTGCAGCCGGTTTTCGAACGCTACCTGGCCCGCCTCGGCGATGGCCTGCGCGGCGCCGGCCTCACCGGCCCGCTGTTCCTGATGCTGTCCGATGGCGGCACGGTGCGGGAGGATGTGGCGGCGAGGCACCCGATCCGCCTGGTGCAATCCGGCCCGGCCGGTGGCGTGCAGGCCGCGCGGGTGATCGGGCAATCCGCCGGTGCCGCCGACATCCTCTGCTTCGACATGGGCGGCACCACGGCAAAGGCCGCGCTGATCGATGGCGGGGAGCCGCAGCGCAGCCTGGATTTCGAAGTGTCCCGAGTGGACCGCTTCCGCAAGGGCAGCGGCTTCCCGCTCAAGGTGCCGGTGGTCGAGATGATCGAAATCGGCGCGGGCGGCGGCTCCATCGCGCGCGTCGATCGCCTCGGCCTGATCCGTGTCGGCCCCGACAGCGCCAGCAGCGATCCCGGCCCGGCCTGCTACGGCCTCGGCGGCACGCTGCCCACCGTGACGGACGCCGACCTGCTGCTCGGCTATCTCGCGCCGGACAGCTTCCTGGGCGGCGACATGACGCTGGGTGTGGCCGCCGCCGAGCGCGCCATCGCCACGCATATCGGCGCGCCGCTCGGCCTGTCCGCGCTGGAGGCGGCCTGGGCGGTGCATGAGACGGTGAACCAATCCATGGCGCAGGCCGCCGCCGTGCATGCGCTGGAGAAGGCGCGGCGAATCGAGGGCTACACCATGGTCCCGATCGGCGGTGCCGGCCCCGTGCATGCCTGCGCCATCGCCATGAAGCTCGGCCTGCCCAGGCTGGTCTCGCCGCCCGGCGCGGGCGTGGCTTCGGCCTTCGGTTTCCTCGCCGCGCCGATCTCCTTCGCGCATCTGCGCGCCATGGTGGCGCCACTGGCGACGCTGGATCTGGACCGCCTGAACGCGATGCTGGCGGAGATGGAGGCGGAGGGCCGCGCCATGGTGGCGGAGGCCGGTGTCACGGACATCACCATCCGCCGCTTTGCGGCGATGCGCTATGCCGGCCAGGGCTACCAGGTGGAGGCGGAGGTCGCCGCACTGGACCGCGACGCTTTGCGCGCGGCCTTTGAGGCGGAATACCGCCGCCTGTACGGCCGCACCGAACCCGGCCTGCCGGTGGAGACGGTCGGCTGGCGCGTCATCGTCGCCGGCCCGACGCCCAGGCTGGAACTGGCTCGCCCGCGCGAAGGCACGGCACGGTCCTTGACGGGCACGCGCCCGGCATGGTTCGGCGCCGGCTTTGTGCAGGCCGCGGTGCATGACCGCACGGCGCTGCGCCCTGGCGACACGCTGGCCGGCCCGGCGCTGGTGGAAGAACGTGAGAGCACGCTGGTGCTGCCGCCCGGGTCCCGCGCCAGCGTCGATGCGGCGCTGAACCTGGTGGTGGCGTTCGGCTAGACGCGCGTGCGCCATTCCGGATGCGCGTCCGTGGTGCCGCGCACCACCGCCTCATAGGCCGCCTGCAAACGCTGCGTCACGGCGCCCGGCTTGCCATCGCCCACCGGCAGCCGGTCCACGCTGGTCACCGCCACCAGCTCCTGCCCCGTGCCGCAGAGGAACACCTCATCCGCCACGTACAATTCCGTGCGGTCCACGTCGCGCTCTTCCACCGGGATGCCAGCCTCGGCGGCCAGCACCAGCACCGTCTCGCGCGTCACGCTTTCCAGGATGTCGCTGGATTTGCCCGGCGTCACCAGCACGCCGTCCCGCAACAGAAAGATGCAGGCGGCCGCGGCTTCCGAGAGCTTGCCGCGCTGCGTCAGCAGCAGCGCGCTGTCATAGCCATCCGCCCGCGCCTGGAGGTTCGCCAGCCGGCTCGCGTGATAGTTGGCGGAGGCCTTGATGCGCGGCGGCATGGCGTTGTCGGAAAGCCGCGTCCAGGAGGACACGGTGGCCGCCAGCCCGCTGGCGAATTTGGCGGAGCGTTCCCGCGGCAGTGCCGCCACCACCCAGCCGACCGGGCCGGTTGTCGCCAGCGTGCCGATCGTCTCGATCTGTGCCTGCAGGCGGATATAGGCATCCTCATCCGGCGCGTTCAGCCGCACCACCTCCAGCACCGCCTCGCGCAGCGTGGGCGTGCTGGGTGGCGCGTCGAAGCGCATCACCTTCATGCCCTGTTGCAGCCGCGCCAGATGCTCATCCAGCCGGAACACGCTGAAGCTGCCATCCGCCGGATTGCGATAGGCGCGCAGCCCCTCGAACACCGCCACGCCATAGGCGACACCGACCGCCAGCGGATGAATCCGCGCCTCCGCGAAGGGGATCGCCTGGCCGTTGTGGATGATGGTGTGAGCGTGCCACATGCGGCGTGTTCCCTCGCGACGTTACGGCGAGTGTGCGCGGCCCGATCACCACCGGCAAGACAGTGAGAAACCCGATGACACCGCTCGACCCGATGCTGCTGCCCGAGGGCCTGCGCACCCGCATCATCCCCGGCTGCAACGGCCTGGCGGTGCATGTGCTGGAAGCGGGCGAGGCAGGCCAGCCGGCCGTCCTGCTGCTGCACGGCTTTCCGGAACTCGCCTTTTCCTGGCGCAAGGTGATGCCGGTGCTGGCCGCGGCCGGCTACCATGTGATCGCGCCCGACCTGCGCGGTTATGGCCGCACCACCGGCTGGTCGGCCGCGTATGACGAGCCGCTGGCGCCCTTCCTGCTGACCAACATGGTCCGCGACCAGCTCGCCTTGCTGGAGGCGCTGGGCATTGCCGCCGTTCATGCCGTGGTCGGCCATGACTACGGGTCGCCGGTCGCGGCCTGGTGCGCGCTGATCCGCCCGGATGTCTTCACGCGCGTCGCCTTGATGAGCTCACCCTTCGCGGGTCCACCGGCCCGAGGCGCCTCGCCGGATGTCCACGCCGCGCTGGCCGCCCTGGACCCGCCGCGCAAGCACTACCAGTGGTACTACGCCGAACGCCGCGCCGCCGCGGACATGGACCACCCGCCGCAGGGCCTGCACGCCTTCCTGCGCGCCTACTACCACCATAAAAGCGCCGACTGGCCCGGCAACAGGCCCTTCGCCCTGTCCGGCTGGACGGCGGAGGATCTGGCGAAGCTGCCCGACTACTACGTGATGCCGCTGCACGCGACGATGCCGCAGGCCGTAGCCCCCTACATGCCACCGGGTGAGGCGCCCTGGCTGACGGATGCGGAACTCGCCGTCTATGCCGGCGAATATGCCCGAACGGGTTTCGCCGGCGGCCTGCAATCCTACCGCTGCGGCACCGGCGGCGCGAATGCGGCGGAGCTTGCGCTGTTCCGGGGCTGCCGCATCACCGTGCCGGCGACCTTCATCGCCGGCGCCAGCGACTGGGGCATCCACCAATTCCCCGGCGCTTTGGCCAGGATGCAGACGCAGTCCTGCACCGATTTCCGTGGCCTGCACCTGATCCCGGGCGCCGGGCACTGGGTGCAGCAGGAACAGCCGGCGCAGGTCGCCGCGCTGCTGCGGGATTTCTGCGCCGCCTGATCAATTCTCCGCCGGTAGCCAGACCTCCAGCGTGCCGGGGCTGGGCTGCGGGCTGAAGCGCGTCAGGTCATGCAGCCGCCAGCCGGGGCCGAGCGCCGTGGCCAAGCGGCGCGCCAGCGCCGCGTCGGACACGCGGAAGTAGCGCACCTGCCGGCTGGCCGGCGTGAAGGGTACCGCGCGAACATCGACACTGCCGCCAAGCCGCACGGCACGTTCCGCCACGGCCGCCGCCGACCCGGCGCTGGTGGCGACATGATGCACGAAGATGCGCGGCGCGACCTCGCCTGGTCCTGGTCCTGGGGCTGGCTCGGCGGTGGCCGGCGCGGCGGCGGGCGCGGGTGGCGGCGGCAGGGGCAACGCCGCGGCTGCCACGGGCGCTGGGTTGGACTGTTCCGGCGCCGGCTGCGCGATTTCCAGTGGTGCCGCCAGGGGAGGCGGCGCGGGTGGCGGCGCGGCCTGCAGGGCTTGGACAGGCTCCGGCGCGGGCGCGGCCAGCCGGGCCTGGACAGGTTCCGGCGCGGGCGCGGCCTGCGGCGGGCCGAGCAGTTGCAGCACCCCGGCGGTCAGGATGGCGCAGGCCGTCACGACGCCCCAGAAGACCAGCAGCGGGTGGGCTGGACGTGCCGCGGGATCCGGTTGCCGGACCGGCGCCGCCGCATAGCCGGGCCTCGGCGGTGCCGGCCGCAGCGCGTATTGCACCTGCTCCACCCAATCCGCGCCGTTCGCGGCCGCGCCCGGTGCATCGAGTGGCGGTGCCGCCGCGAACGCCTGGTCGAGGATGCCGCTCAGCCGCCAGCCATCGCCTGGCCCGAGGATGCGGTGGATGATCGGCAGGCCACCCGGGTCCAGCCCGGCATGCCGCAGGCGTTGGCGCAGATGGTCCGCGACTTTTTCATTGTCCTCCGGCGCCAGGTCCAGCAGCGCCAGGCCATGCGCCGGATGGGCCAGGATCAGCGGCCCCTCCAGCGAAGGCTCGCCCACCACCGGTGTGTGGCGCAGAGGCCGCCACCCGAGGCCGGCCAGGTTGTCGATCAGGTCCTGCCGGGTGGGGTTGAGGAGGGTCTCGGACGGGAAGGTCTGCAAGGCTGAGGTTCATGCTTTCGCGCGGAGTGGCGGGGTCTGCACCCCCGCCATTGGGCGAAATCACGCAAGCGGGCCAGACGCTTGCGCCGGTCTCCGGCATCTGTGACCACCCCGCTTACGGCCTGGTGTTGGCCAGCGAAGCCAGGTGCAATCCGGCTACAGGCAGCGCAGCCGGTTCAGGCCGCCTGCTCCAGCGTCGGCGCCGAATCCATCAGCGTCACCCGCCGCATGTCGCGCTTGAACCGCGTATCCTCGAAGGGGCGGGCGCGGTGGATCGTGCAGCGATTGTCCCACAGCACCAGGTCATGCGCGCGCCATTCATGGGCATGGACGAAGTGGCGCTGGGTCGCATGCTCCGTCAGGTCGCGCAGCAGGGCCATCGCCTCCGGGACCTCCATGCCGTGAATGCGACCGATATGGGAGGACAGGTAAAGCGACACGCGGCCGGAGCCGGGGTGCCGGCGCACCAGGCGCTGCGGCACCGGCGCGAATTTCAGCCGTTCCTCCTCGGTGAATTCGCCGAAGCCCAGCATGGCGCGGGAGAAGATCAGCGAATGGTCGGCCACCAGTCCACGCAGGCTTTCCTGCTCCGGCCCCGGCAGCGCATCCCAGGCGGCACGCATATCGGCGAATTCGGTGTTGCCGCCGGCGGGCGGCACGCTGCGGGCATGCAGCATGGAGTATTTGGCGGGCACCCGCTTGAAGCTACTGTCGCTGTGCCACAGGCGGTTGCCCAGGTTGAACATGCGGCGCCGGTCATCGGCGGCCAGCAGCCGGCCCTGTTCGTCCAGGTTGGAGATGTCGTTCATCTGGGCATGGCGCAGCCGGCGCTTGTGGACATCCACCGTCGCGGTTTCCTGCTCCAGCGGGCCCAGCGCCGCGCCAAAGGCCATCTGCTGGTCGTCATCCAGGTCCTGGCCGCGAAACACCAGCACGGCGTAGCGATCCGCCGCCGCCTCCACCGCGGCCAGTTCAGCCGTGGCAAGGGGCTGGCGCAGGTCGAGGCCCGAGACCTCGGCCACGAAATCCGCGCCGATCGGTTGCACCTGCATGACTGTCCTCCCCCTTCCGCCAGCTCGGCTGTCTGGCATGCCAGCTCTATTCCAGGGAATTACGCCACCGGCACCTCATCCTGGTCAAGCGTGGGCACGGTACGACGGGCGAAGTGGATCATCTGGGCGATCAGCCGGTCGGAGGCTTCGGCCGCGGCCTGTTCGTGGCCTTCGGCCACGGCATTGGCGACGGCGGCATGCAGGGCTGCGGTCTCCACCAGCTCATCCTCCGCGCGGTGATGGTAGAACCAGAATCGGCGCGCCACGGCGTGCAGGCTGGCGACCGCGGCGGCGGCGACCGGGTTGCGGGCCGCCTCGGCCAGCGCATGGTTGAGCTGGCCGTCCTGCCGGAGAAAGCCGCGCAGGTCCGCGGCAAGGGCGGCCTGCGTCATTTCCGTGGCCAGCCGGGCCAGGGCGGCGCGTTCGGCCGGGCGGGCCCGGCGGGCGGCGGCGCGGGCGATCAGCCGGTCCAGTTCCCGCCGGGTTTCCAGCACGTGCAACTGGTGATGCAGGTCCACCCCCGTGACCACAACCCCGCGACGCGGCAGGATCTGGACCAGATGCTCCCGCGCCAGGCGCTGCAGCGCTTCCCGCACCGGGGTGGTCCCGATGCCGAGCAGCCTGCCAAGAATGGCTTCGGACACCACGCTGCCGGGGGCGAGGTCGAGGGTCACGATCATCTCCTCGAGTCGGGCATAGGCAGCCTCGGTCAGGGTGGGCGCGGCCCAGGGGCCACCAGAGGGGGGAGAGCGGGACGATTCGGCGTGGTTCATGCGCCTCCATCCTATCACGGATGCGGCTGAAACCGCTTTCCCGGTAATAAGTGTTGCTCTCTGGCAACATCCAGCAGCCCGTTTTGCCGGACCTGCTTCTGCCACTCGCTCGCGCTCCGGTTGCGGGGTAGATCGACACTCGACAAGACGGTCGGTTCTCCCGGCCCGTCACTTCCCGGACGCCGGGACCAAGGAGCTACATTGATGCGAGTTCGGAACGCCCTCCTGGCCGCAACCTTCCTGGCGGTGCCTCTCGCCGCGCAGTCCCAGCCGATCAGCGGCTTCTATGTCGGCGCTGGCGCCGGCGTGAACCTGCTGCAGGAATCGGACATCACCGTGACCGGCCCGCTGGCGGCCGGCTCGACCCGCGCCGAGCGCAGCGCGACGATCGACTTCAACTACGGCTATGCCGGCGTGATCAGCCTGGGCTACGGCTACGGCAACGGCGTTCGGGTGGAACTCGAGGGTTCCTACCGTGAGAACGAGGTCGACAGCATCTCCGGCTTCGCGACCCGTCCGATCCGCGCCGACGGCAAGGCTCGCTCCTACGGCGTGATGGCCAATGCCCTGTACGACTTCGACCTCGGTCCGGGCAGCTTCATGACCCCGTATGTCGGCATTGGTGCCGGCTACCAGTGGCATGAATACGATGGCGTCCGCGCCCGCGACACGGCTGGCGAAACGCTGAGCTTCAATGGTGACGACGGCCAGTTCGCCTACCAGGCGATCGTCGGCGCTGCCTTCCCGCTCGCCGCCGTTCCCGGCCTGGCCGTGACCGCCGAATACCGCTTCATGGGCACGCTGCAGCCGAGCTTCGATGTGCGCAGCAACGTTCCCGGCGCGCCGCGCGGTTCGACCGAGGTGGACAACTACAACCACAGCCTGATGGTTGGCCTGCGCTACGCCTTCGGCGTGACGCCGCCGCCGCCGGTCGTGGCCCCCGCCCCGGCGCCTGCCGCCGCCCCGGCCGTTGCCCGCACCTACCTGGTGTTCTTCGACTTCGACCGCGCTGACCTGACGGACCGCGCCCGCCAGATCATCGGTGAGGCCGCATCCAACAGCCAGAGCGTCGGCTCGACCCGCATCGAAGTCTCCGGCCACGCCGACCGTTCCGGCACGCCGCAGTACAACCAGCGCCTGTCCGAGCGCCGCGCTGCCGCCGTGGCCGCCGAACTCGAGCGCAGCCGCCCGCTGGTCCCGACCGCCGATGGCGTGCGCGAGCCGCAGAACCGCCGCGTCGAGATCGTCCTGCGCTGATCGCAGGCTTCTCGCGAAGTCTATCGGGAAGGGCGCCTTCGGGCGCCCTTTTCTGTTGGCGGGCCGCTGCGGCTCTGCCGACCGGCCGTCAGGGCCCCGCCGAGCACGTCAACCAGCCGGCAAAGACGTTCTAAAAACGAGACAATGAGACACTTGATGGATCGTGCTGCCAAGCCGCTGGCTCGGCTGGCGCGTGTCCGCCTGCGGAAGGGTGGGCTTTGTCGGGTAACTCAGTGGGTTAACGAAACTGTGAGGGGTGGCGGTGCTCCCTCACGATTATCTCTTTAATAAGAATTTCCTCATGATTTTACGTATTTTTCCTTGTCGTTTCGCTAACATTTGGTATCTAGCTCCGTAACGGGTTGTTGCCGGCGCGCTGCCGGACCTCCGTCGGGAGATGAAGCCAATGTCCGCCCAGCCCATCGTCACCTTCCTCGAGGGTGCCGTCCTCAACGCCCCCATTGGCGGCTTGCAGGCAGTTACCCTCCGCTTCGACAATGTGCCGAATGCGGCGGCGGGCTCGGATGTTGGCTACGCTCCCTATGTCGACCTGATCATCCCGACCAACGGCGCCGATGGCGCCGGGCCTGGCAGCGCGGGCGCCACCAGCAATGACGGGCTGGCCTATCTCGGGGCCAGTTTTCTTGGTGCGCCGCTGGAACAGTGGGTGCTGGAATTCCCCGCCTCGGGCCAGGTGATCCATCCCTACGCCACCACCGCCACCGGCGCGCCCCTGACCGTGACCGGCACGCCCGGCGAGACGCTGGTCGTGCTGCGCCTGCCCTTCGGTAGCTTCACCGCCGGGCAGACCCCCTCCGACATCCAGGTGTCGCTGCGGGTCTCCGGTGAGGCGGACCTGGCCGTGCCGCTGACCCTCCAGGCTTCCGGCGGCTTCGCCTATGGCCGGGACCCGCTGGTGAATCCGGTCGCCGACAACCCCGTCACCGGCCCCGCCGCCAGCCTGTCGGTCACGCCCACCGTCCTGGAGCTGGACAAGGTCTATGTCGGGCCCGAGCAGGAGACGGCGACCGGCCCCTCCTATCCCCGCGAATGGCTGCTGAAGGCGCTGATCGCCGATGGCCAGACCGTGACGAACCTGGTCCTGACGGACCACATGCCGGACGGCACCTTCATCACGGGTGCCAGCATCCTGAACGGCACCGGCACCGTCACCTACGACAACGCGACCGGCCTGGTCGTCGCCACTCTGGATGGCGGCTACACCGGCGGCGACCCGGCGCCGACGCTGAAGATCGACTTCTACGTGCCGGAATTCCTGCGCGATGGCGTGACCCCGGTGCTGGACCCGGCGACCGGCACCTTCCGCGTGCTGGAGAACAACGCCCGGCTGGATGCGGTGTGGGACCCGAATGACGCGCGCGACCCGGTGGAGGTTTTCGCCATCGACCCGGCGGGGCCGGAGGACATCATCACCGCCAAATCCATCGCGGTGCAGAAGTCGGTCGCGGTGGTGGATGCGCTGAAGGCCGGCGGCACGCTGGCCTGGACGCTGGATGGCCAGGTCTCCAATTACTTTAACATGGACGACCTGGTGCTGGTGGACACGCTGTCCGACGGCCAGATCTATGACCCGTCCTTCGCCCCCACCATCACCATGCGCGAAGGCGGCGCGGTGCTGTTCACCGGCACCATCGACCCGGCCAATGTGACGGTGGTGCGGGATGCGCTGACGGGCCTCTCCACCGTCACCTTCGACGTGTCGCAGGAAATGCGCGACCGCGGCATCGATGACGTGCTGAACGGCCGGCCCGGTGGCGTGGAGAACCAGGCGACGGTGCTGGTGACCTTCCACAGCACCATCGAGCAAAGCTACATCTCGACCAACCCGCCGCCGTCCAACGAACCGCTGGTGGACCAGGGCGACCCGCTGGACAACGGCGTGGTCTTCGACGGCGTGGTCGATGAGACCGGCAATCCGAAAGGCGATGACAGCGGCGCCGGCGTGGTGCTGCCGGTCAGCGAGGTGGGCAAGTCCATCTATGCCATCAACGGCAACACCGCCTTCACCCCGGGCCCGGTTTCCGCCGGCGACGAGATCACCTTCCGCCTGACGCTCGACATGCCGCTGACCGGCGCGCATGACGTGAAGCTGACGGATTTCCTGCCGCTGCCGGTGCTGAAGGCGCTGGGCGGCATGGGCTTCACCGATCTGGTGAGCGGCGCGGTGCCGGCGGCCAATCAGGCGAAATGGGGGCCGGGCGCGACCTTCCAGTCCTCCGGCGACCCGGATACGGCGCCGCATATCAGCTTCGACCCGGCGAGCAACTTCCTGCGCTTCGACTTCGGTGATGCGGTGGCGCCGGGCAACCCGGCCAGCCGGATCGACCTGCTGTTCACCGTGGTGGTGCTGGATGAGGAATTCGGCGACGGGCTGCTGCTGACCAACCAGGTCACCTCCACCGAGACCAACAGCTTCGGCGACGTGTCCGAGGACAATGCCATCGTGCAGTTCGTGCTCGGCGAGCCGGAGCTGAACATCACCAAGGGCGTCATCGCCGACAGCAACCCGAATGCGACGCTGACGGCCGCCGCCGGCCCGGTGGCCTTCAGCGCCCCGGGTTCCGCCGGCAACCGCTTCACCGGCACCATCAACAGCAGCAACCTCGACCTCGCGCCGATCGATGCGAACCTGGCCGGCGCCGATGCCGGGGACCGGGTGTCCTTCGCCATCGTGGTGGAGAACACCGGCAGCAGCCTGAAGGGCGCCTTCGACGTCCTGATCCATGACACGCTGCCGGCCGGCTTCGTGCTGCCGCCGGGCGGGCTGAACCTGCGCGTGACCGATGGCGCCGGCAACGCCATTCCCTTCACGCTGGAAGGCGCCGGGCTGTTCGATGCCGCGGGCGGCATCCGGCTGGGCGATGCGCTGAACAGCGGCAGCATCGGCGCCTACAGCGCCAGCAGCGGCGACAACATCGTCATCATCACCTACGACCTGGACCTGATGGAGCAGGTGCCGGTCTTCGGCGTGGACCTGATCAACACCGCGACCATCGAGCATTTTGCCGCGATGGAAGCCGGCATCGACCGCACGGACTACGCCCCCGCCGGCACGCTGACGGATACCGCCACCGTCCGCACCCAGGCGCCGACCATCATCAAGACGGTGGTCGCGACCAGTGAGGCGCATACCGGTAGCCTTGCCGGTAATGATGCCCGCGCGGATGCGACGATCGGCGAGGTGGTGACCTACCGCATCACCGTCAGCGTACCCGAGGGCGCGCTGACCGATTTCCGTATCGAGGACTACCTGCCGACCAGCGACGCCGCGGGTGGCGGCGTGATGACGGTCGTGGCGGCGCGCGTCGTGACCATCGATGCCGGCCTGATGCTGGACCAGGCGCCGACCATCACGCTGACCGACACCGACGGCAATAACGGCAACGACAAGGTCACCTTCGGCTTTGGTGATGTGGTGAATACCGCCAGCACCATCGGCACCGCCGGCGCCACCGTGACGGTCGAGGTGGATGCGGTGGTACGGAACCTGTCCGCCAATGCGCGCGGTGATGTGCTGACCAATACGGCGATCGTGAGCGCGGCAAATCCGAGCGCACCGGATGGCCGCAGCAGCGTCAGCGCAACCGCGCAGATCGACGTGGTGGCGCCGAACCTGGACGTGGACAAGACGGCGAACACGACCACTGGCGATGCCTTCGACACGATCAAATACACCATCGTGGTCGAGAACAAGGGTGTTCCCGCCGCCGGCATCGACAGCAACCACACCGCCCGCGCCTGGGATGTGAACCTGAAGGACCTGCTGACCGACGTGCAGCTCGATGCCGTCTATCAGGGCGCGACGCTGAGCGTGACGGGCATCGACGCCAGCCGCATCAGCTATGGCGCGACGCCGGTCGACATCACGCTGGACTACCTCGACCCGGGCGAGAAGATCACCGTGAAGTTCGACGTGGTGATCAATCACGATGTCGATGCCGGCGAGATCCTGCGCAACGAGGCGACGGTTGCCGGCAGCTCCATGGACGGGGAGACGAGCGCGGATGACCGCATCGTCACCGACAAGGACGACCACACCGTCACCATCGCCAAGCCCGGCATCACCAAGACCATCGTGGCCACGTCCGACCCCAACACATCCGCCGCCCGCCACGATACGGGCCGGACGGATCTGCGGATCGGCGAGGAAGTGACCTATGAGATCCGGGTGCGGGTGCCGGAAGGCGACAGCACCAACCTGCGGATCACCGACCTGCTGGAGGATGCGACCAGCCCCGGCAATGGCACGCTGAGCTATGTGCCCGGCTCGCTGCAGGTGGTCTCCGTCGGTGCCGCGCTGAAGACCTTCGGCGGCGCCGCCGTGCCGGACCCGGTGCTGACGACGGCGGCGCCTGGCAGCACGCCGGGTGATGACAGCTTCACGCTGAACTTCGGCAATGTCCGCAACACCGCGGTGAACACCAACCTGGACGATGAGGTCATCGTCATCCGCATCAAGGCGGTGGTGAACGACCTGCCGCAGAACCACGACGCCGCCAATCTCCGCAACTCCGCCACCGTGCAGACCGATGGCACGCCCACCACCAGCACCACCGTCAATGCCGACGTCGATGTGGTGGAGCCACTTCTGAGCATCGACAAGACCTCATCCACCGGCGGCCAGGCGCTGGATGCGGGTGCCATCGTCTCCTACGCCATCACCATCCGCCACGCCCCGGGCAGCGATGCGCCGGCCTATGACCTGGCGCTGTCGGACCTGATCCCGGCCGGGATGGCACTGGTGGCCGGCACGCTGGCCGCCAGCACCGGCGTCGCCAGCGCCACGGGCAACGCCATTTCGTGGTCGACCGACCAGCTGCTGCTGGGCGGTGCCACCATCACCATCACCTACCAGGCGCGCCTGCTGGACAGCGTGACCCCGGCGCAGGTGCTCTCGAACACCGCGACGCTGGTGTACGATACCAATCCCGCCGATCCGGTGGACCCGCTGAACCCGACCGCGGCCGAGGACCTCGCCAGCCGCAGCTACAGCACGCAGGACATCGAAACCCGCATCGTCGTGCTGGCGCCGACCATCGACAAGGCGGTGATCGCGACGGGGGACGACAACACCGGCAACAGCTTCAGCAACGCCGCGAATCCGGATGCCGCGCCGGGCGAGACCGTCACCTACCGCCTGACCGTGACGGTGGGGGAGGGCACGCAGCGCCTGGTGGTCTCCGACACGCTACCCAACGGCCTGATCTTCGAATCCGCCAGCGTTGAGAGCATCGACGCCACCATCAGCGGCTCCTCCCTCACCGTGGGCGCGGGGCAGACCGCGCTGGCGGGCGGCGCCTACAGCTTCGATTTCGGCACCATCACCAATGCCGGCGACAACGACCGCGATGCGGGCGATACCGTCACCATCCTGGTGAATGCCCGCGTGGCGCCCGGTGCCGCGGCCGGCGGCACGCTGGTCAACACCGCGAAGGCCGAGACCTTCGCGCCCGGCGGCGGCAAGCCGGGGCTGGCCGTTGCCACCGACGATGCGAAGATCGACGTGGTGCGGCCGGACCTGGTGATCGTGAAGGATGCGGCGCCGGGCACGGGCGACGCCGGCAACCTGGTCACCTACACCATCACGCTGAGCCATGCGGCCGGTTCCACCTCGCCGGCCTATCTGGTCAACCTTTCCGACATCCTGCCCGCCGGCGTGGCGCTGGTGCCGGGCAGCGCCAGTGCCTCCGTTGGCCTCATCACGGAAACGGGCGGCAATATCGGCTACAGCCTGAACCAGTACCTGCTGGGCTCCGCGCCGATCACCATCACCTATCAGGCGCGCTACAACAGCGGCGTGGTGGACGGCCAGGTCATCAACAACACGGCGCAGGTCACCTATAGCTCCGCCCCCGTGCTTGGCGTTTCGGTCACGGAAAGCGATCCGGCGGCGACGACCGTCGATATCGTCAACACGGTGGTGAAGACGCTGGAGACCACCAGCTACGGTACGACCTTCGGCGCCTTCCTCGGCATCGGCGAAGTCGTGACCTTCCTGGTGACGGCGACCTTGGGCGAGGGCGCGCAGCGCATCACGCTGAAGGATGTGCTGCCGAACGGCCTGGCCTATCTGGACAGCGAGCTGCTTTCCCTCGGCAACATCACCGGCACCGCACTCACGGTCGGCGCCGAGGGCAGCTACAATGCCGCCAGCCGCACGTTGAGCTATGCGCTGGGCGATGTCCTCAACCCCTGGGACAACCTCTCTACCCCCGGCGATCAGCTGGTGTTCCGCGTCACCGCGCAGGTGGCGGACATTGCCGGCAACACCGCGGGCAAGGTGCTGACCAATGTCGGCCAGGTGGTCTCCGCCGCGCCGGAGAATCCCTATGGCGTGACGCCGGGTTCCTCCCCCACCATCGTGTCGGAGAGCGAGGCGGTCACCGTCGTCCGCGCATCGCTTGGCGGCATCGCCTGGCGCGACATGGATGGCGACGGCGTTCGCGAAGCGGGTGAGACGGCAGTGCTTGCCGGCATTCCCGTCACGCTGCTCAACGCGGATGGCACGCCAACCGGCTTCACCACCGTGACCGGCGCCGATGGCTCCTACCTGTTCGACGACCTGGTGCCCGGCAACTACCGCGTCCGCTTCGACGAGACGCCCGGTGAGAAGCGCACGCTGACCAATATCGGCAGCGACCTGACGGATAGCGACGCGCATCAGGGCAACGGCCTCACCGTGGTGTACACCCTGGCCAATGGCCAGGATCGCCGCGACGTCGATGCGGGCTTCTACCAGCTTGCCACCATCGGCGACCGGGTCTGGGAAGACACCAACGGCAATGGCCGCCAGGATGATGGTGCCACCGGCATCGTCGGCGCCACCGTGACGCTGCTCAACAGCCTCGGCAATGTCGTGGGCACCACCGTCACCGGCGCGAACGGCTTCTACCAATTCACCGGCCTGGTACCGGGCGACTATTCCATCCAGGTGCTGCCCACCGGCTTCACCGCCACGCAGCAGAACGCCGCGGCGAACGAGTCTGGCGACAGCGACGTGAACGCCACCGGCCGCAGCGACGTGTTCAACCTGGAATCCGGCGAGAATGAGCCGCGCCTCGATGCCGGCTTCTACCGCGACGCCAAGCTCGGCGGCACGGTGTTCGAGGATGTGGATGGCGATGGCCTGCAGGATGCGGGGGAGGGCGGCCTTTCCGGCCGCCTGGTCACGCTGCTGGACGAGAATGGCGTCTCCACCGGCCGCACGGCGATCACCGATGCGGCTGGCAACTACGTCTTCGACAACCTCGCCCCCGGCACCTACAGCGTGACCTTCGCGCCCAATGGCGTGCAGCCCTTCACCAAGGCCAATATCGGCCCGGACAATGAGAAGGATAGCGACGCGAACCCGCTGACCGGGAAGACGGAGCAGGTGACCATCGTCTCCGGCGACGATGACCGGTCGCTGGATGCCGGCGTCTATAACCCCGCTGCGCTCGGCAACTATGTCTGGGAAGACCTGGACGGCGACGGCCAGCAGGAAGGCGGGGAGCCGGCGATCGCCGGCGCCACCGTGAAGCTGCTGGACGCCGCCGGCACCGTGCTCGGCACCACCACCACGGATGGCAGCGGCTTCTACAGCTTCACCGGCCTGGCGCCCGCCGATTACCGTGTGGAGATCAGCAAGGCCGGCTACGTGCCGACGGTGAAGGATGCCGGCGCCGATGCCACGGATAGCGACATCTCCACCGATGGCCGTACCGGCCTGGTGAACCTGCAATCCGGCGAGATCGATGACAGCATCGATGGCGGCCTGGTGCGGCTGGTCTCGCTCGGCGACAAGGTGTTCGACGACCTCGACAATGACGGCATCCAGGATGGCGGCGAACCCGGCATCGCCGGCATCACCGTCCGCCTGCTCTCGGCCGATGGCGCCATGGTGCTGGCGACCACGCAGACCGATGCGGATGGCCTGTACAGCTTCGATGGCCTGAAGCCTGGTGGCTACCGCGTGGAATTCGTGGCCCCCGCCGACCGCGCCTTCGCCAAGAAGGACCAGGGTGGCGACCTGCTCGACAGCGACGCGGACCGCACCACCGGCCGCACTGATGTCATCTCCCTGGTCTCCGGCCAGGATCGCACCGATGTCGATGCCGGGCTGCTGTTTCTCGGCGACCTCACCGGTCGCGTCTGGATGGACCGCGACGGCGACGGCATCGAGGAGGCGGGCGAAGCCTCGCGCGCCGGCGTCACCGTCATCCTGCTCGATGGCTTCGGCAACCCGACCGGCCGCACCACCACCACGGATGCGAATGGCGAGTACATCTTCGAGGATCTGGTCACCGGCCTCTACAGCGTGCAGTTCGTCACGCCGGCGGGCGAACGCCTGACGCTGCGCGACATCGGCACCGACGATACGGTGGACAGCGACGCCAACCCGCTGAACGGCAAGACCGCCGCCGTGCTGGTGCTGCCCGGCGAGGTGACGCGCGACCTGGATGCGGGGCTCTACATCCCCGCCTCGCTCGGCGACCGCGTCTTCCACGACCTGGATGCGGATGGTGTGCAGGATGGCAACGAGCCGGGCCTGGCGAATGTCACGGTGAAGCTGCTGGACGGCATCGGCAACGTCATCGGCACGACGCTGACCGGCGCCAATGGCCTCTACAGCTTCGATGGCCTGGCGCCGGGCCAGTTTGGCGTGAAGGTGGATGCGCTTTCGGGCTACGAGTTCTCGCCCAAGGATGCCGGCGGCGATGATGCGAAGGACAGTGACGCGCTGGCCGATGGCAGCATCGCGCCCACCATGCTGTTCTCCGGCGATGCCCGCACGGACCTCGATGCCGGCCTGTTCCAGCGGGTCGAGATCGGTGATCGCGTCTGGCGCGACCTCAACGGCAACGGCGTGCAGGACCAGGGCGAGCCGGGCGCGCGCGGCATCACCGTGCGGCTGCTGGATGCCGGTGGCAGCGTCATCGCCACCACCACCACGGCGATCAATGGTGCCTATGCCTTCAAGGACCTGCTGCCCGGTACCTATTCCGTGCAGTTCGTCCCGCTCGGCGGCTCCGTCTTCACGGCGAAGGACCAGGGCAACGACAACCGCGACAGCGATGCGGATCTCGTCACCGGCCAGACGCAGCAGGTCACGCTGACCTCCGGCCAGGTGAACAAGACGCTGGATGCCGGGCTGCTGTTCGCCGCTTCGATCGGCGACCGCGTCTGGGCGGACCGCAACGGCAATGGCCAGCAGGATGGGCCGGAGCCCGGCATCGGCGGCGTCATCGTCCGCCTGCTCAGCACCACCGGGGCGGTGCTCGCCACCACCACGACGGATGCCTCGGGCTTCTACCTGTTCGACGGGCTGCGGCCGGGCGACTACGTGGTGCGCTTCAACACCCCTGCCGGCCACACCGCCACCCTGCAGAATGTCGGCAATGACGACAGCGACAGCGATGCGGCGGCGAATGGGCGCACCGGGACTGTCACGGTCGGCCAGGGCAACGTGCTGCTGACCGTCGATGCCGGCTTCATCCCCGACGTGGTAGGCACCTGCGACCTGCCGGCCACGCTGCTGACCCCGGGCAATGATGCCTTCCCGGGCACCGAGCAGGCCGACCACATCGACGGCCTGGGCGGCAACGACAACATCAACGGCCTGCGCGGCGACGACTGCCTGCGGGGCAATGACGGCGACGACGTCATCAACGGGCATGAGGGTGACGACAAGATCCAGGGCGACCGCGGCAACGACAACCTGCACGGCAATGCCGGCAACGACGTGATCTATGGCGGCGACGGCAACGACACGATCGAGGCCGGCGAGGGAAATGACTGGGTCGAGGGCGGCAATGGCGACGACCGCATGCAGGGCGAGGGCGGCGACGACGTGATGTTCGGTGGCGCCGGCCGCGACATCGTCGAAGGCAATGGCGGCAACGACACCGTCCTGGGCGGTGCCGGGAACGATCGCGTCGCAGGCCATGACGGCAATGACGTGGTCGTCGGCGGCAAGGATGATGGCCGCGCCAGCCTGGTGGGCGGTGCCATCACCAATGTCGTGATCGGTGACACCCTCTCGGGCGATGGCGGCGCGGATCGCTTCATCTGGCAGAAGGGGGATGGCGTGGACCTGCTGCTCGACTTCAAGCCGGGTGAGGGCGATACGCTGACCATCTACGGCTATGGCGGTGCGGCGGCGGTGCAGCGGGTCGATGGCCGCACGGTGATCTACCTCGATACCCACAGCGCCATCGTCATGAACGACCACTACCCCACCGATGGCTCGATGCCGGGCATCACCTTCGTCCCCGGCACCAATGTCGCGCCGGGCCTGCCGGTGGAACGCGCGCCGATCAGCGGTGGCACCGGCAATGACACGCTGGCCGGCACCACCGGCGCTGACGTGATCGAGGGCCTGCAGGGCAATGACGTGCTGGGCGGCGGCGGCGGCGCGGATACGCTGATCGGCGGCGACGGCAACGACACACTGAACGGTGGTGCCGGCGCGGATGTGCTGGATGGCGGCGCGGGGGTGGATACGGCGACCTATGCCGCATCCCCCACCGGCCTCACCGTCTCGCTCGCCGATCCGTCGCTCAACACCGGCATCGCGGCGGGGGATATCTTCATCCAGGTCGAGAACCTGGTGGGTTCCGCCCATGCGGACCGGCTGTTCGGCGACAATGGCGCCAACCGCCTGACCGGCGGCGCGGGTGACGACACGCTCTCGGGCGGCGGCGGCAACGACGTGCTGATCGGCGGTGCCGGGCAGGATGTGATGACCGGCGGCGCGGGCACCGACCGCTTCATCTTCACCAGCCTGGCGGAAAGCAGCGTGGCGGCGCCGGACCTCATTCTCGACCTGTCCTGGTTCGAGGGGGACCGCATCGATCTCAGCCCGATCGATGCCCATCTGGGGCTCGCCGGCAACCAGGCCTTCGCCTTCGTCGGCACGGGTGCCTTCCTGGGCGGCGGCCAGGGCTCCGTCCGCTACGCGCATGATGGCGGGGATACGCTGGTGCTGGTCGATGCCGGCGATGGCGGCGTGGCGGAGATGGCGATCCGGGTGGCCGGCCTGCATACGCTGTTCAACTCCGACTTCGCCCTGTGAGGGCCGGACTGTGAGGGCAGGACTGTGAGTGCCGGAGGGTGAGGGTCAGACCCGGCGGCGCTTGACCCTCCGCGTTCTTCCGTCACATGCTTAGGCATTGAAGTATCGTCAGTCGCGCCGGCAACGGCGCGGTGAAGACGATCGGTCGGGAGAACGTCGGATGGTTGACGCAGCGGGTCTCACGCGCCGTGCCTCGTTTGGGCTTGCCCTGGCTTCGCCGCTGGCCGGGCGGCCCGCATTCGGGCAGGGCGCGCGGACGTCCCGGCTCGTCGTGCCCTATCCGCCCGGCGGCACCACGGATCTCACCGCCCGGCTGATCGCGCCGCGCGCGGCCGAGGCGCTCGGCGGGTCCTGGGTCATCGAGAACCGCTCCGGCGCCAATGGCGTGGTGGGGGCGGAGATGGTGGCGCGCAGCGCGCCGGATGGCGCGACCCTGCTCTATTCGAACGAGGTGCTGACGGTGCTGCCCTTCGTGCAGCGCAACATCCCCTTCGACCTGCAGGCGGATTTCACCCCTGTCGCGCGCACCGTCTCCATCCCGTATGTGCTGGTGGGCGGCGCCGGGCTGGCGCCGCGGGACATGGCGGCGCTGCTGGCCGGGCTGCGCGCCACGCCGCAGGATTTCTCCTTCGCCGGTTCCTCGCTCGGCTCGGTGGGCCAGCTCGCCACCGCTGCGCTGTGGCAGAAGCTGGGGGTGGAGAGCACCTTCGTCTCCTATCGCGGCACCGGACCGGCGATGAACGACCTGGTCTCGGGTTCCGTCAGCCTGTTCTTCGCACCGCTCGGCCCGGCGATTCCGCTGGTGCGGGATGGGCGGCTGCGCGCCTATTGCGTCACCTCCGCCACCCGCCAGCGCGTGCTGCCGGATGTGCCGACCCTGGTGGAAGCCGGTTTCGCCGACATGGTGTACGAGGGCTGGACCGGGGTCTGGGGCCCGAAGGGGCTCGATGCGGCCTTCGTCGCCCGCGCCAATGCGGCGGTAAACCAGGCGGCGGCGGAGCCCGCGGTGGCGGCGCGCATGGCCGATCTCGGCCTGACCACCCTGTCCGAAAGCGCCACCCGTTTCGCGGGGGTCATCGCGGCTGAGATCGAGCGCAATCAGGCGCTGGTCGCCGCCGCCCGTATTCAGCCGCAATAGCAGGAAGGTCGTCTGGCCTGGGTGCCGGTTGTGGTCGGCATGAGTGATGCATCTCAGGGTCGCAACCCTGGGTGACATGGCGCGCGCCAGTGGTAGGATCGGTGGCGGCGCCTCTTTGTGCCGCTGATCCTCTCCTGGCAGACCCCTCCACAAAGGCGGCCACGCGCAATTGTTCCCATCCGCAGCGTCACCGGACCCGCCAGGCGATGGGAAAGATCCAACCAGCCGCGGCTTGCGCCGGTTCGGCCCCTTGGCGCCCCTGCTCGCCTTGCTGCCGCTGGCGATCTACGGGCTTGTGCTGCTGGTCAGCCTCCAGGCGGAACGCCGCGCCGATCGCCAGGATGACGTGCTGCGGACCACCAGCACCCTCGCCGCGGGCCTCGATTCCGAACTGCGCGCCGGGCTGCGCGCGCTCGATGCTCTGGCCGGCTCCCAGCATCTGACATCCGGCGACCTCCGCAACTTCCGGCAGGAGGCGCAGCGGCTGCTGGCGCGCGAGCCGAACTGGTACACGATCGCCCTGGCCGATGGCGACATGCAGTTGCTGAACCTGCGCTACCCGGAAGGCGCCGCCTTGCCGAGTGTGGAGGATCTGGCCGCGGTCGGCAGCGTGCTACGCACCGGCCAGTCGGCGCCGGGCGGGCTGATACGGGGGCGCGTTTCCTTCCGCGTGCCGGTGCGGATTGATGGCGCCGTGCGCTTCGCCCTGGTCGCGACTCAGGAGGCAACGAGCTTCGCCCAGCTGATGGACCGCGCCGGACTGCCGTCCGGCTGGTCCGCCCTGCTTCTGGACGGCGATGGCCGGATGATCGCACGCGCCGCCACGGGCCGGGCGGAACCGGAAGTGCTGCGGCCGGCACTTGCCAGTCCGGGCGAGGCGGTGGAGTTGCAGGGTTTGCTGGCGCTGGCACAGCCGGTCGGTGACAGCCGCTGGTCGCTGGTCGTCGCGGCCCCACCGAGCGGCTTTGCCCGGGTGGCGATGACCTGGCTGCTGGCCACCCTCGGCGCCACCGCGGTGCTGGCCAGCCTCGGCATCGCGGCCCGTATCGCCCTTCGTGATCACGGCCAGGACGCGCAGCGTGCGCGCCGGCAGCGGGAGGCACTGGCCCAAGCCGCGGAACAGGACCGCCGGCGCAATGAGATGATGCTGACGGTGAGCCAGGAATTGCGCGCGCCGCTGACCGGCCTGCTCGGCTACTGCGACCGACTGGCGCAGCTGGAACTGCCGGCCTCGGCCCGGCTTCTGGTCGACCGGCAGCGCCAGGCGGGGCAGGCGCTGCTGGCCCTGGTAGGCGATGTGCTGGATTTCGCGCGGCTTGAGGATGGCGGCATCGCGCTGGAGGACAGCGATATCGAGATTGCGGTCCTGCTGGAGGAATGCGCCGCGCTGATGCGGCGCGCGGCGGAGGATCGGGGCCTGGTGCTGCGGCTGGCACGGGACCCGGGCCTGCCGCGCTGGATTCGCGGCGATCCGCTGCGGCTGCGGGAGGTGACGACCAAGCTGCTGGACAATGCCATCCGCGCCGCATCCGTGGGGCAGGTGGTGCTGTCCGCCCGGCTGACGCCGCGGCCGGAACGTGTGGAGATCGCGGTGACCGATGCGGCCCCCACCATTGCCCCATCGGACATGCTGCGGCTGTTCGACCCGGCGCGGGACCCGGGACCGGGCGCGGCCTGGCCGAGCCCTTCCCAGGGCGCGGCGTCCTCCGCCACGATTCCCGGCAGCGGCCTGGGCCTGGCGATCTGCCGCCGGCTGGTGGAGGCGATGGGTGGCGCGATCGGTGCCGAAAGCCCGGCTGGTGAGGGACGGCGCTTCGCCTTCTGGATCCCGTTCCGCCCCGGGGCGTCACCGACGACACGCGCCGGCGCGCCGCTGCGCATTCTGGTGGCGGAGGATGTGGCGGCCAGCCGGCTGCTGCTGACCACGGTGCTGGAACGCGCGGGCCATGCCGTGACCGCCGCGGCGGATGGCCCCGGCGCCCTGGCGGCTTTGCACGGGGCGGAATTCGATCTGGCGGTGCTCGACCTGCACATGCCGGGCCTCGGCGGGCTGGGTGTCGCCCAGGCCGTGCGGGCGCTGCCGGACGACCGATCCCGCCTGCCGCTGATCGCGCTGACGGCGGACCCGGTCGAGCAGGTGGAGGAAAGCTGCCGCGAAGCGGGCTTCGACGCGGTGCTCGGCAAGCCCTTCGAGACGCGCCGCCTGCTCGGACTGATCGATGGCCTGCGCGCCCGCGCGGTTGCGCCGTGAGACTTATCGGCGGGCGCGCCGCCAGGGCTCTCGGCGGGCGCGCCGTCGGGGCTACCGGCGGGGCATCACCTGCTCCGCCAGCGTGGCGAACCAGCTTGCGCCGACCGGCAGGATCTCGTCGTTGAAGTCGTATTTCGGGTGGTGGACCATGGCATCGCCCTCGCCCTTGCCGCCGCCGAGGAAAAGGTAGGCGCCGGGGCGCTCATTCAGCATGAAGCTGAAATCCTCACCGCCCATCGTCGGCTGCGGCAGCGTGCGGGACCTGGCTTCACCCACCACGGCGGCGGCGGCCTTCGCCGCGATCTCGGTGCTTTCGGCCTCGTTCACCGTGGCGGGGTAGGCGCGGGTGAAGCTGGCCTCCGCCGTCGCACCAAAGCTGGCGGCGACGCCATTGACGATGCGCAGGTAGTTCGCCTCCAGCAGGTCGCCCACCTCGGGCAGGAACCAGCGCGCGGTGCCCTGCATCTGCACGCTTTCCGGGATGACGTTGAAGGTGAAGCCGCCCTTGATATGGGCGATGGTGATGACGCCGGCTTCCAGCGGGTTCACGTTCCGCGCCACCACGGATTGCAGCGCCGTCACGATGTGGGAGGCGATGAGGATCGGGTCGATGCCGTTATGCGGCATGGCGCCATGCGCGCCGCGGCCGGTGATGGTGGCCTCCAGATTGGCGACCGCCGCCATGACAGGACCGGGTGCGTGCAGGAAGACGCCGGCTGGCGCGCCGGGCCAGTTGTGCAGGCCGAAAATGCGGTCCATCGGGAAGCGGTCGAACAGCCCTTCCTTCACCATCACCTCGCCGCCCGCCAGGTTCTCCTCCGCCGGCTGGAACACCAGGTAGACGGTGCCTGCGAAGTTGCGGGTTTCCGCCAGGTAGCGCGCGGCGCCGAGCAGCATGGTGGTGTGCCCGTCATGGCCGCAGGCATGCATGATGCCGGGGGTGCGGGAGGCATAGGGCCTGCCGGTGGCTTCCTCGATCGGCAGCGCGTCCATATCCGCGCGGAAGCCGATGGCGCGGCCGTTCGGGCCGCCCTGGCCATGGATCACGCCGACCACGCCGGTGGTGGCGATGCCGGTGATGACCTCGTCGCAGCCGAATTCGCGCAGCTTCGCGGCGACCACGCCGCTGGTCCGGGTCTCCTGGAAGCCGAGTTCCGGATGCTGGTGGAAATCGTGCCGCCACGCCGTCATGTCGGGGTGGAATTCAGCGATACGGTTGATGATAGGCATGGTGCGGCTCCGCCTGGACCGCATCTGTTTGCGTCGGGTACCGGCCCGCGGCAAGAGGGGCGGCAAGAGGGGCGGCAAAGCTGCGCGCCAGCCCGGCCTCGAGCCGGATGCCGACCACGCCCAGACGCTCCCGCATTGGCCGCACATCGAAGGCTTTGTCCTCCGACAGCCTGCGCAGCTCCGCCGCGCGGATCCGCGGCACCCCAGGCATCAGGCGGGTGAGCGGGGCGAGCGCCCGAAGCAGGGCGCCTGGAACCGAGAGCACCAGCGGCGGGCGCTGCCCGGTGGCGCGGGCCACGGCGGCCAGGAAATCGCGATAGGCTACGGCTTCCGGACCCGCCACCACCAGCGCCTCCGGCCCTGCCAGGTCCAGCTCGATGGCAGCCAGGATGCAGCGGGTCACGTCATCCTGATGGATCGGCTGCACCAGGGCGCGTCCGCCATCGGGCAGCGGCGCCACCGGCAATCGTTCCAGCAGGGCCGCCAGCCGCTGCACATTATCCTCGCCCTGGGCGCCGTAGATCATGGTCGGGTGCAGCATCACCCCAGCGCGGCCGGAGGCGAAAAGCGCGGCCTCCCCGTCGCGCACGCCGTCGCCATGCGGATCGGACCAGCGCGAGAAGCGGCGGGTGGAGCCGAGCAGCACCAGGCGCGCATCGGCCGGCGCGGCCGCGATCAGCGCAGGGGTGTGCCGGGCATGGGCACAGCAGACGATGGTGCGAGCGCCACCCAGCGCCCGCCTCAGCTCATCGCGTTCCGTCAGGTCGGCAGGCCGTGCGGCAACCGGCAGGCTCAGCGCCCGCCAGCGCGCGAGGTTGCGGACGATGGGGCGGAAAGGCCGCCCCATCTGCAGCAGTGTGCGACAAAGTGCCGTGCCGGTGCGGCCAGAAGCCCCGATGATGGCGAGCGTGGCGGAATCCTCCCGCCGCCAAGCCAGGGCGCGCGCTCCATTCTTGGAGCGTGCGACCCGGGAGTTGTGAGCCGAAGGCCAATCCGCCCGAAACGGGAACGGAATCCGCCCTCGATGCCGGCTTGGCGGCTAGCTGACCGGCGGCAACATGAACGCCAGATCAGCGCCTTGGGGTGCCTGGGTCACCTGTTCGTGAACCAGCCGGTCCCAGCCGCGGGCCGGCGCGGGAGCCGGTGACCACAGGGCGCGGCGCCGCGCCATCTCATCCTCCGCCACCAGCAACTCGATCCGGCGGTCCTGCACCGAAAGCCGGATGCGATCGCCGGTCTGCGCCAGGGCGAGCGGCCCGCCGACCGAGGCTTCGGGCGCCACATGCAGCACGATGGTGCCGAAGGCGGTGCCGGACATGCGGCAATCCGAGATCCGCACCATGTCCTTCACGCCGGCACGCGCCAGCTTCTTCGGGATCGGCAGGTAGCCGGCCTCCGGCATCCCGGCCGCGGAACGTGGCCCGACATTCTTCAGCACCAGGATATCGGTGGCCAGCACATCCAGATCCGGGTCGTCGATCCGCCTGGCCAGATCCTCCAGCCCGTCGAACACCAGGCAGCGGGCCTCCGTCTCGAACAGGGAGGGGGTGGCGGCGCTGCGTTTCAGGATGGCGCCGTCCGGCGCGAGCGAGCCGTACAGCGTCACCAGCCCGCCCACCGGCGAGACCGGCGTTTCCCGCGCCCGGATGATTTTCCGGTCGACGAAATGGCTGCCGTCGCCGATGCGGTCGCGCAGCGTCACGCCATCCAGGTCCAGCGTGTCGAGGTCGAGCAGGTCGCGGATTTCCCACAGCAGCGCCTGCATGCCGCCGGCACTGTGGAAATCCTCCATGTAACCCTCGCCGGTCGGCTTCAGGTCGACCAGCACGGGGGTGGTTTCGCTCAGTTCGTCCAGGCGCTTGAGGTCCAGCTTCAGCCCGGCGCGGCCCGCGATCGCCGCCAGATGGACTACCGCATTGGTGGAGCCACCGATGGACAGCAGCACGCGCACGGCATTGTCGAGGTTGCCCTGCGTCATCAGCGACAGCGGCGTGACCGGCTTGTTGATCAGCCGCACCGCCTGCGCGCCCGCTTCCTCCGCCATCCGCAGCCGGTCCGCATGCACAGCGGGGGCGGAGGCGGCATCGAGCGGCATGAAGCCCAGCACGCTCGCGATGCAGGCCATGGTGCTGGCGGTGCCCATGACGCCGCAGGTGCCGGCGGTGGTGGCCAGCTTGCTTTCCAGCGTCTTGATGCGCTCGCCCGAGACTTCGCCTGCCCGATAGCGCGCCCAGTAGCGGCGGCAATCGGTGCAGGCGGAAAGCCGCTCACCGGCGAAGGACTGCGCCAGCATCGGCCCGACCACCAGCATCACGCTCGGCGTGCCGGAGGAAATGGCGGCCATGAGCTGCGCCGGCACCGTCTTGTCGCAGCCGCCCACCAGCACCGCCGCATCCATCGGCTGGTTCGCCAGCATCGCTTCCGTGTCGAGCGCCATCAGGTTGCGGTAGTGCATGGAACACGGGGACAGGGACGGCTCGCAGATGCTGATGGTCGGGAAGGCCAGGGGCAGGCCGCCCGCCGCCAGAACGCCGCGCTTCACCGCCTCGATGAGTTCCGGCGCCGTGCGGTGGCAGTTGTTGTAGTCGGAGCCCGTGTCGGCGATGCCGACCACCGGCTTGTCCAGCATCGCCTGGCTGTAGCCCATGGATTTGGCGAAGGACCGGCGGAGATACAGCGCGAAATCGCGGTCGCCGTAGTTGGAGGCATTCCTGCCCAGGCCCATCGGCTTCGGGATTTCTGGATTGTCGGTCATGTTGCTGTCTCCCCACGCCCAGGCGCCGCCCACCTCACGCCGGGCGGTGACAGACGCAGCAGAGCTTGTTGCCATCGAGGTCGCGCAGATACGCCCCGTAATAGTCGGCATGATAATGCGGCCGCAGCCCAGGGCTACCCTCCTCCACCCCACCTTGTGCCAGGCCGGCGGCGTGGACGGCGCGGACGGTGGCGCGATCCGGCGCCTCGAAGGCCAGGGTGGCGCCATTGCCGGGGCTGGCCGGGCGGCCATCGATCGGACGCATCAGCCAGAATTGCGGTGTGGCATCGGGGTTGGCGGCGTAGCCGGCATGGCCCTGGGCTGCATCCGTATGGAAGCGGTTGAAGCCGAGCGGCGCGAGCAGCGCGTCGTAGAAGGCCAGGGCGCGCGGGAAATCATTGGTGCCGAGGGTGACGTGGCTGAACATGGTGGGGTCTCCGGTTGCATGGAAGCTTCTGCCACGGCCGCGTCCGATGGGTCTTGCGGGCCTCGCGGTGGGACGGTATCCGGGTACCGCCATCCGAAAACCCCGGTTTCGCTTGACTTTCCGGCCCTGCCGCCGGATACAGCGCGCCAGACCGATACTCGGAATTACGAAGCAGATGCTCACTCGGCAAACCACCTCCATCAAGCCGGCGGAGGTCACCAAGAACTGGGTGCTGATCGACGCGGAGGGCCTCGTGCTCG
>LNFM01003185.1_pt1 | contig 32826 bp, 48 predicted proteins | sample 596031 | NCBI WGS metagenome assembly LNFM01 (sample SAMN04254537, study PRJNA301005) | activated carbon metagenome | isolation source: dual media filters at the Ann Arbor, Michigan drinking water treatment plant | place: USA: Ann Arbor | reverse complement strand
GATCAATTTACGCCCACGCAAACGCCTGGGCTGGAAGACACCGTACGAAGTGTATGCAGGGGTGAGCGTTGCACTTATGGGTTGAATTCAGGAGTGATTTGTTTTTGAGTTGCAATGTTTGGCAGGTCTATTCTGAATTTCGCAACGCTCTTCGCTCCAAGATTTGGCTGCGCTGCACCGTTTTCGTAGGCCTTAATTGACTCACGCCCGACTGGGCTACTCAAATAGTGATAAAGAAAGCGACTATCCAACATGCTTCGCGGTCGAAGTATAACCAGTGAGGACGCAACGGCACCGGTTGTGAGCGGATCGACTAGCGCTGTTTTACCCAGCGTTGCTCCGCGAAGGCAGTACACCAGATCCCCAGTCTGAATTTTCCCGCTCCGAAGTGTTTTGAACTTTTCTTCGGTTATGAAATTCATCTCGCTTTCAGATAGCGTTCCGTCCGGTCGAATATGGCCTGTGTTAATCCAAGGAATTCCCGAGTCGACGTATTCATGTCGATTCGGATAATTCTTGCCACGATCCCCATTCTCAAAATCACAGACATCACCCAGTGCGTATTCCACCCACCCCTCACCCCGCTCCGTGAAAACGGATTGCAGGTGGCTTTCGAACAAGGCGCGGGCGTTCTGGAGGTTCTTTTCGGCGTTGGCTTTGGCCGTGGCGATGCTGTCGAAGGCTTCGTCGAGGATAGCGACGATACGGTGTTGTTCGGGGAGGGGGGGGATTGCAATCTGGATCGCCTTGTAAGCATTACCGTCAAGGTTGCGAATCCCCGTTGAATGACTTTGCATGCCTTCCGTTACACCTGACAAGTACGTCCAGAAAAGCTGCTTGTGCAGAAATCTGAAGTCCAACTCGTTTGGAATCTTTATACGAATCGCTGCTGTGAAGTTGCTGAACGAGAACGCCCCATCGTCCTTGTCGAACAAGGCAACTCTCCCAACAGGCTGTTTAGGTCCGCCACCTGATTTTTCGAGAATGATGTCGCCAAATTGCAGTCGGCGTTTCTCGAATTTCTTGATCTCGACATCAAGGTAGGCAATGTCCGAATCGTCGAGCGCCCCATCCTTAGTGAAATTCGTATTCCGAATCACACCAACATTGACGAAAGGTTCCTTTTCCCCTTTCCAGAGACCGTTGGAGAATTCGCAGGCTTCGTCCAGCGTCTTTGTTTTCCAGCCTTCCTTCATAACAGCGCCCTAATATTTGCCAGCACTTCTGCGCTCTCGGCATCCAGCGCGGCGATCTCGTCCATGATGGCCTGCGGGCTGCGGTGAATGACTTCTTCGCCGCCGTTCGGGTTCTTCACCGACAGGTCGTAGGTGGCGGTATCAATCGCCGCCACATCGACGCTCCAGCTTTTGCCGGAGTCGGCTTTGCTCTGTTGCAGTTCGACAAACTCGGCCAAATCGGCATCGTTGAGCGGGTTGGTTTTGCCCATGTTGCGGCCGGGGTCGAGCTGGTAATACCAGACCTTATGCGTGGGTGCGCCCTTCTCGAAGAACAGCACCACGGTCTTCACGCCCGCACCCAGAAAGGTGCCGCCGGGGCAGTCCAGCACCGTGTGCAGGTTGCAGCTTTCCAGCAGCAGCTTGCGCAGGCTGACCGAGGCGTTGTCGGTGTTGCTGAGGAAGGTGTTTTTGATCACCACCGCGCCGCGCCCGCCAGCCTTGAGGATCTTGATGAAGTGCTGGAGGAAGAGGAAGGCGGTTTCGCCAGTCTTGATCGGGAAGTTCTGTTGGACCTCTTTGCGTTCCTTACCGCCAAACGGTGGGTTGGCCAGCACCACATCAAAACGGTCTTTGTCCTGAATGTCGCTGAGGTTTTCCGCCAGCGTGTTGGTGTGGATGATGTTCGGCGCTTCGATGCCATGCAGGATCATGTTCATGATGGCGATAACGTAGGCGAGGCTCTTCTTTTCCTTGCCGTAGAAGGTGCGCTTTTGCAGGGTTGCCTGCTGGCTGGTGGTGAGGTTCGGCTGGTTGCTCATAAAGTCGAAGGCTTCACAGAGGAAGCCAGCGGAACCCACTGCGCCGTCGTAAATCCGCTGACCAATCTGCGGGTTGACCACCTTGATCATCGCGCGGATCAGCGGGCGCGGTGTGTAGTACTCGCCGCCGTTGCGCCCGGCGTTGCCCATGTTCTTGATTTTGGCTTCGTAGAGGTGCGACAGCTCGTGCTTCTCGGTCTGCGAGCGGAAGCGCAGGCTGTCGACGATTTCCAGCACTTCACGCAGGTTGTAGCCGCTCTGGATGCGGTTTTGGATCTCGCCGAAGATCTCGCCAATCTTGTACTGGATGGTGTCCGGGCCGGTGGCCTTTTGCTTGAAGCCATGCAGGTAAGGAAACAGCTTGTCGTTCACAAAGCGTTTGAGGTCATCGCCCGTGAGTGCGCTGTTGTGGTCAATGCTGCCGTTATCCAGCTTCGGCGCGGCCCAGCGGCCCCAGCGATATTCCGGGTCGAGGATGTACAGGTAATACTTGCCCTCCAGCTCGGCCTCCAGGGCTTTGTCCTGCTCCAGTGCATCGAGGTACTTGAGGAATAGCAGCCATGAGGACTGCTCGGTGTAGTCGAGCTCGCTGGTGCAGCCGGCATCCTTGTGCAGGATGTCGTCGATGTTCTTGAAGGCTTGTTCAAACATGAAGAGGGAGGCCAGTGTTGCCGGGCGGAAGTGCCAAGCCGGCCACTCTACCGGAACTGGCTGGGCCGACAAAGACGGCCACTGCACTGCAATGGCGGTGAGCGCTCATTGCTTTAGCTTGGGGTGGTTTAACGCTTTGCTCCCTGTGCCATGCGTAATCGCCGCGCCGCTGATTTGGATGGGCGTCGGCGGCTTGCCGTGTGCCTGCGTGGCGGTGGCCTGCCGATCCTGCGTGAGCTGGTGTTTGGCGGCTCAACGGTGGGTAGACGTTCCGACCCAACTCGATCTACTCACACATCTACTCACAGCCCAGTTGGCTTAAAGCAAAAGGCAGGGAATTGCAGGCAATAAAAAACCGGCTCAGATGGCCGGTTTTCTATGGGTTTCAGGTCGTTTCGGTACGTCCTGAAGTATTTGTATGGTGCCCCGGGGGGGACTCTAAAGCCTTTGGCAGTTGTCGCCAGTTTTCGGCAGTTTCCGTCAGGCCCAGCATTAGTGGGGCTTTCAGGGTTTTTGCTGCTGTCAGTTTCGGGCGTTTTCGTGCAGTTCCGTGATAGCCTTTACGCCAAAATTACGCCAAGGGGGCGGTTGTGGCGTCATTCAGAAAACGGAGCGGTGGCTGGCGTGCCGAGGTCGTTAAGCGCGGTGTGCGGGAGTCGCAGACTTTCCCGACTAAAGCTCAGGCTCAGGCTTGGGCTACTCAGCGCGAGGCCGAGATACTGGCCGGCGTTCCTGGGCACTCCGCTGGTGTAAGTTCGAGTCTTTCAGATGCACTCAAACGATACAAGGAAGAAGTATCGCCGACTAAAGCCGGGCAGCGCTGGGAAGAGGTGCGGCTGGACAAGCTGGACAATGACCTGGAGTTTGCCGGCGAGCGTATTGGTGATGTGACGGCTGACCAGATTGCAGAGTGGCGCGATGCTCGGCTGAAGAAAGTCGCCTCGCCAACGGTGCGGCGTGAGATGACGTTGCTGTCATCAGTGTTTGAGATCGCCAAGCGTGAGTGGCGTTGGTGCGCGACCAACCCGGTGCGGGAAGTGAAGCGCCCAAGCAATGCGCGGCCACGTGACCGGCGCATTCAGCCTGAGGAAGAACGCAAGCTGCTCGATAGGCTTGGCTATGTTGAGGGTGCGAAGCCTGAGACCCTGCAGCAGGAATTGGCCTATGCCTTCCTAATTGCCATCGAAACGGCCATGCGCCAGGGTGAGATTCTGGGGTTAACCAAGGCCACCACTCACCTTGCCAAGCGCTATGTGCGGCTGGATGCCACAAAGAATGGTGACAGCCGTAACGTGCCTTTGAGTTTGCGGGCTGTAGGTTTGCTGCAGTTAATGCTTGATGCGGCTGGCGATCGGCAGGCCCTGTTCCGGCTCAAGTCTGCCTCGGCTGATGCGATGTTCCGCAAGGTGCGTGATGAGCTGGGGATTGTGGATCTGCACTTCCATGACACGCGGCATGAGGCGACCACGCGCTTGGCCAGGAAGCTGGATGTGCTTGATCTGGCCCGGATGACTGGGCACCGGGATCCGCGTTCGCTGATGGTGTACTACAACGCCACGGCCACCGAAGTGGCCGGTCGGTTGGATTGATCAGGCGGCCTTGCGGCCAGGCCTTGGGGCGGGAAGTTTGGAGCGGTTCTGTCGAGCCCAAGTGATGACCTCTGCCGCAAACCAACGCTTTGCTGCTCTGGCGCCAGTCAGGCAGGGTTGCAGAGGTGCTGGGAAATCCGGGCGGGTTACCACGCGGCGCTCTGTGGTGTCGGTGGCCAGCTTGAGATAGGCAGCAATGTCTTCTGCCGTCCACAGTTCATCGGCTGGCATCACGCGCGGGGTGCTTAGCTGGGTGACCAGCGAATGAATAGCCGCCACCAATTCTGCTGGATCGATCTGGTTCATGCGGCCTCCTTTGCAGACCATGCGCCGAACCGTTCAAAGATGTAGGCGGCGTGGGTTTCTGTCAGTGTGGTGTCGTAGGGCATGGCAATCCACGCCATGCCGACAAAGTGTTTAGGGTTGCAGGTGGCGCGCAGCTGTTCGGCCCTTGGGCCGATTACGTCTTCTAAGTGGGCGGCGAGGTAGATGCCGTCCAGCGCCAGTTCTTCGCTTTTCATGTAGTGCTCGCCGTTGGGTGAGCGGTGCAGGCCTGCCAAGTAGATCGTCCAGTTGTGCGGGATATCGCAGAGCGAATCCACCAGGGCGCGGCGGGCGTTGGTGGTGATGGCGGCGGCGCTCTTCCAGTTGATCAGCGTGTGCAGGTTGCTGCTTTCCAGATCCAGCACGGCCACGTGGTTGGTGCGCAGCATGGCGCGGCTGTAGCGCATCATGCGGGCATGGGCGCTGTTGGGTTTGCGCTTGGTCATGCCGCCTCCTTCATTTGATGACAGATCCTGTACCCGCGCGTGTGACCCATAGCCCCGTGAGTGGGATGAATGATTGGCATCGATGCGTTGAACTCGATCAGTCCGGCGCGCGTTAGCTCGTCAAATGCAGTCGCCACTAAGTCTTGGCGCATGCCGGTAGCTTGGCGCAGGGTCATACGCCGCACCCATTCACCGTCTGCTTTTTGGAGGCGCTCCAAGATGATCCGTTTGGCAGTGCGTGCATCGTAAGCGGCGTAGGGTTCGTGCTTGTTTGCAGGGGCGCGGCTTGGGGCCGTGAATAGTTCGAGCTGGCTCATGCCGCCACCTCGCCAGTTTGCTGATCCACCAGGTTGGCGCGTACCAGTGCGGCGGCAACCGGTGGGCAGACGCTGTTGCCGACCATACGCACTTGGGCTTTTTTGCTGAGTGGGGTGCCGTCTGCCAGGCGGTTGTGGATGTAGTCGGCGGGGAAGCCTTGGGCGGCGAAGAGTTCGTGTGGCTCAAGCATGCGCATGCCGATATCGACAATGCGCCACGGCTCGCCGCGCACCATCACCAAGCCCATGCGGTCGACGGTGGTGATGGTGTGCAGCGGGTCGGCCAGTGTTTGGCCTTCGCCCTGGCCGTAGTACTTGATCAGGAACGCCTGCACCAAGGCAGACTTGCCGCCGCCACCGTCTGCTGTGATGGTGCCGAGCGGGCGATCCATTGCATGGCCGGTGCTGGTACCGAAGTCGCGCTGGATGTGGGCCGTTACCAAGGCGTTATGGTCAACGGTGGTCACGGTTGAGAGCGGGTCGGTCAGGCTGCTGCCCGGGCCGGTGTAGTTGCCGCCGTAGTGCTTGGCCAAAAACGCGGTGACCAATGCAAAGTGCCCGCCCTTTACCTCAGCGCAGATGGTGCGCAGGGGTTCGCTGGCTGGCATGTTGCGCTGGCTGCTGCCGTTGGCGTGTTCGGTGATAAACCCAGCCTTGTTGTTGACGATGTAGGGCGTGCGCGCATCGATCACGAAGCGCTTTAAACCCCGGGCAATACGGGCCAAGGTTTTGTCGGCCAGTGGCTTTTTGCGGGTGAAGATCGACGGGCAGGGGATGGACCAGTCGATGATGTCACCGGCTGTGCGCCACGGCTTAAGTTGGCCGCTTTTAACGGCGGGGCTTGCTGGGTCACCATGGGTGGGCGCGGGCCAGGTGATGGGCTGGCCATCGCGGCGGCAGATCATAAACAGGCGCTTGCGGATGGTGGCGGCACCGTAGTCGCAGCCGCGCAGCTCTTTCCATTCCACCTGGTAGCCTTGGCGGCGCAGTGCGTTGACGAAGGTGGTGAAGGTGCGGCCCTTGTTCTTGGGGCATGGTCGGCCATCTACATTGATCGGCCCCCAGGTCACAAACTCTTCGACGTTCTCCAGCATGATGACGCGCGGGCGCACGGTGGCGGCGTAACGCAGGGCCACCCACGCGAGGCCGCGAATCTCTTTGCTCACCGGCACATTGCCTTTGGCTTTGCTGAAGTGTTTGCAGTCCGGGCTAAACCAGCACAGCTCAACCGGCTGCGTGCCTACGATGTCGCGCGGGTTGACCTCCCACACTGATTCGCAAAAGTGGCGGGTGTGCGGGTGGTTGGTGGTGTGCATGGCCACGGCATCGGGGGCGTGGTTGATGGCGATATCGACCGGCCGACCGAGGCCAAGCTCGATGCCGGTGGACGCGCCGCCGCCGCCCGCAAAGTTGTCGATCACCAAGCCGCCGAAGTTGAAGCTGGGCTGGGGGTGGATGCGGTAGAGGTTGGTCATGCTGCACCGCCTTGTTTGCGGTTACGTTCTACCCGGCGCTGGCGTTTGGCTTCTGCTTTCTCGATGCGCGCCAAGTCTGCAGCGCTGAGGCGTTTGGCTGGTTTGGGTGCTGGCATGCTTGGCAAGGCACTGTGGTGATAAGGCGAAACCATAATTGCTGGCATGGCAGCCAAAAGCGCCAGCCCCAGCTTTCTGCCGATGATTCCGCTACCACTGCCAACCACGGCAATGCGCATCGGTTTAGGATCAATGCTGCCGTGTGGGCGGGATACTGAATAGTTGGTGGTCATGGGCGTGGCTCCTGTTGCTGGCGTTTGTCAGCATCAACAACCTCAACAGGCTCTAGCTGGTGCTCGCATTTGCCATCAAAGCCGCACTTTTTAGCGTTGATGACCGAGCCGCACATAGCGCGCCCGCCGTGAAGCAAGCCGCGCACTGCGCATAATGGCCGCTGCTCTACATGCCCGATGGTTCCGACGGTTACGGGCATTGGTCGCGCTCCTGCTGGCCTGGAATCATCGCTTCTAGGGCGTGAAGAACATTGCACAAAGGCGCATGTAGCTTTCTGATTTCCTCAGAAGCTAGAGAGTATTTTTCGTATGCGGCTTTGCTGGCTTTGTCGTCGGTTTCTGCATATTGGACGGCATACATCGCTGCCATATTTTTCAGCCGGTTTGCCTCGGCAATCAGGTGATCGCTAAGACCGTTTGCGATGTCGGTTATCACGCTTCACCTCCCGCGCTTGGCGCTGATTGGCTTTGCCCCTTAGGTGACAGCTCTAATCCGTTGAGACGCGCAACTTCACGACGGCACGCTTCAAAGCCCCGGATCATTGCCGCACCGTATTCGCCCATGGTGTTGTCGGTTCGCTTTAGCGGCTCAGGGATAATCACGCTTACTGCTTTGTGTTCTGCCTGCTCAGCCAACGGGGTGGCCGCTGCTGTGGCCGCAGTGGCTGCGCCACAATTCGCGCAGCGCACATAGGCTTTGTATGGTTCAGGTGCTCCAGTCTCGGCTTGGCATTTGTGACAGCGGTAGGCAATAGGCTCGGGAGCGTTGAGAAGCGCACAGCGCAGTGCAATATCCATATCGCCAAACGGCATGTAGGCCTCTTCGGCGGCGGTGATCATTTCTGGTGTTGGCTCAACCGGTACAGGCTTCCACCCCTCCGGCACCATCTGGCGCGCATCCTCACTATGGTCTGCTGCGCTGTTGGCTAAGTGCCAAGGCGTCCAATACCCATCATCCATCGGTACCGAAAGTGGCTGGCCGGGGCCGTTCCAGCGGAGGCCGTAGCGGGGCAGACCTTCGCCTTCTGGTGGGCGTGGCGGTAGTTCTGGTGTGAGGCCGCGCAGTTGGGTGCAGGCAGCTTCCAGCTGCTCGATCTGGTTCCAGTTGCAGTGAATGATGTCGATCAGCTCGCGGATGGCTTCCTGCTTGGATTTGCGCTCATAGCGCTTGATCATGCTGCGCCGGTCGTTGCCGCCGCGTACTTCAAAGACGCTCATGCCGTAGCCCTCGCGCGGTGGGTGGTGGCCAGCAGTTGCATCAGCCGGTTTTGGTAGTGGATCGCGGCTGTGGCTGGCGTCCATGAAGGGATGATGTGCGGTGCGGGCGTGATGCCGTTTAGGCAAGGCCATGGCTCCGGGTGGGCGGGCATGAGGTCGCGCTTTTCGGTGGCCAGTGCAATCAGGTCGGCGTGTTTTACGCTGGGCGGCAGCACTGGGGAGAGGTTGAAGCGCTCGCAGATGGCTTCCCATACGCGCTGTTCGGTCACTTCATAGGTGCACGCCAAGCCGTGGCAGTGTGCCCAGTCGCGCATGCCCTCTTTCAGCGGGCGCACCAGGTCGCCCACGTAGGCTTCGGTGGCGTCGTGTAGCAGGGCGGCGAGTTGATCTTCTGCCGGTACCAGATCGGCCACCAAGTAGCAGTGCTGCGCCACGCTGTAGAAGCTGCTGGTATGCCCATTGAAGCGGCATTGCATGCTTAGGCTGTGGGCAATATCGGCTGGTTGCACCATGTCGGCGGTTGGGTTGGCCAGGTCGAACTTCTGGCCGCTGCGGGTGATGATCCAGCTCATACAAGTGCCCCCACTTGCAGTGTCTGGTGCATGTTCAGCGCCATCAGCAGTTGCTTGGCCTCATGCATGGCGTCATCCAGAGCGTGGTGCTTGGTGCCTTCGAAGGGCAGCGTCTTGGCTTCCGGGTAAAGGGCAAGCAGGGTGCGCAGGTCGCGGTCGTTCCAGAACATCCATGGGCGCTGGATGTTGCAGGCATCAAAGGCGTTGCCGACGATTACGTTGTCGAAGCTGCTGCCGTTGCCCCATAGCAGGGCCTTCTTGCTCGGCTGTTCGCCGGCATTCATGCCCATGAAAGCGGCAAGCTCTTCTAGCGCCCATTCCAGAGGGTGGCCGCCGGGGTTGAATATCTCTGCGCGCGCAGCTTCTTCCTGCTGCAGCCACCACTCGATGGTGCTGGCATCTACTTGCAGGCCCGCTTGAAGGGCGCTCTCAAGGCGTACGCGGCGGTAGAGGCCGCCGTTGATTGTGCCTTGCTCGATGCGTACGCAGCCGATGGCCACGATGGCTGCATGTGAGCCTTTGCCCATGGTCTCTAGGTCGAGCACGTAGTGGGTTGAGTTGATCATGCGTCACCCCACTCGGCAGGTTGCTTGCCTTTGATGCGCAGCGCTTCGTCGATGTCGTAAACCTGCTGCATGAGGTTGGCCATGGTGGTTTCTGCGCGTGCTGCGTCTTTGGCGTTGAGGCTGTAAATCTGGTGACGCAGGCGCTTGAGGTTGTCCATGTGGGCGGCGCGGGCGCGCAGTTGGTCGTTGGTGGTGATGGCGGTGTCCATTAGGCAGCCGCCTTGGCAGCTTGCTGCTCGTTGGCTTCTTGGGCGGCGAGGGTGGTTTGCAGGCGCTCGGCCAGGTTGAGCACGCGCTGCTGCATTTGTGTGGCGAAGCGGGCTTCGTCTGGAAGGTGCAGGGCGGTGTAGGTGTTTGCGGCTACTTGCAGTTGGTTAGCCGCGGCTTGCAGGGTGATGCGGTCATCATGGTTGAATGGGTTGGCGCGGCGGGCATAGGTTTTTATGCGGGCGTCGGCGTCTTGCATGATGGCTTCAAGCTGGGCTTGGTGGTGTTGCTGTTTGGCCAGCAGTTCGTTTACGTGCGCTTCGCAGTGGTCGGCGCGTTCGGCTGTTTCTGTTTGGCGGGTGAGCAGCGCGGCCAGGCGGGCGGTGAGGCTCTCGATTGAACGCAGGGCGTTTTGCAGTGCTTTGGCCTGTTGGTTGTGCAGTGCTTGGTTGTTGAGGCGCTGCGCGCGTGCGCCGGTGCCGAGGCCTACGCGGTAGGCGAGCAGGGCGGCAAATGCGGCGCTGAGCAGGGCGACAAAGATGAAGTTGATAAGGGTCATGTGCTGTGCCTTTTGGGTGGATGCCGGGTGGTAAGCCCGGCAGGGGTGGGTGGGGTTAGTTGCCGATTGCGAAGGTGCCGATGGTGAGCGGTACAAAGCCGCCTACCTCGCGCTCAAGTACTTGCTTGAACTCGATGGCGATGGCTTCACGCTGGGCTTCTTCACCGATCCAGCGCAGCTTGAGTACGGGCTTGTCTTCACCGGTGATGACCGAAAGGCGCAGGGTGATGGTCGATTCGCCCAGGCCTTCGAACGGCACAACCTGGAAGAGGAAAGCCGTGGGCAGGGTTTCTTGGCTTTTGGCCTCGATGTCATCCATGGAGCTGCGCGAGGCGCTGAAGTCCCCGACCGAGCTGTCGCGCTGGCTGGTGGCTTTGATGGTCATCTTGCGGATGCCGCTGATGGCGGCGGCGATGGTCAGCGTTTCGTCGCTTGCGGTGGCGATGATGTGCGGTGCCCAGTCTTCCAGCCATTCGGCCAAGGCTTGCTGGCCGAGGGATTTGCCCGCAATTGCCTGCACGGCGGTGTAGGCAGCGGATGGCTTGAGGGTGAGTGTGGCGCGGTCGTCGCCGTGGCCGGGTAGATCAGGGTTGCCAAGGTTGAAGATGACGGTGGCCGACATGGCGTCTTGGTCGATAAAGCCCGCCGATTCGATTTCCAGCCCGGCGCGGATGTGGCCCTCGACATACTTGCTGAAGTCGCGCAGTGATTGGGTTTTCAAGCCGCCGCGAAAGCGATCGCGGGCTGGCTGAAATTTTTCAAGGCTGTGCAGGCTGACGGAGTCCGGCAGTACAACCACGTTGGTGCCGCCGTCGATGCTGATGGGCTTGGCTGCAGCGGCCAGTGCTTGGGCTTCGATGTGCTGCAGGGTTTCTTTGTTAAACATGGGTTTGTTCCTTGGTGAGTGGCTTGTGTGATGCGTTAAGCAGGCAGCGGGCGTTTAGTCGCGGGCGTGCACTGGGGTGTCTTGGTTTTTGAACAGCTGGGCGGTTGGGTCGTTTTGGAACAACTCAATGCCGTTGGGGCCGACATACATGGGCGTGTCGAGGGCGGTGTCTTCGCGCTTGGTGCCGCGTTTGGTGGGCTGGGCGAAGTCGAGTTTGTGATTGATCTTCACCTGGTTGCTTTCGCCGATTTGGCTCAGCTCGAAGGTGAGTACCACCTTGCCCTTTTTGCCGTGGTCGATAACGCCGGCTGCTACATCTGAGAGGGCGCGGCCAACTTGCTGGGCAAATACGCCTGCGTTAAGTGAGTTGAAAAACTCGTTGGTGTCGGTTGCTTTCATGTGCTGTGCCTCAGTGGTGATGTTGGCCCTGGTGGGCCGTTTAGGCCGCTGCGGATGCGGCGGCTTGTTTGTCTAGCCAGTCGGCCAGGTTGGTTAGGTAGATGACCCACGGGCTGCGGTTGGAGCTGGGGTCGATCTGTTGCAGCTTTATGTCAAGGTGGCCCGCGCGGATTTTGCGGCGCAGGTGGTTCACGCTGCCGATGTGGGGCAGGTGGTCGGCCAGCAGTTGCTCGGCCGTGATGTAGCTGGCTGCGTATTGTTTGCGCAGTTGTTCGAGGGTGCTGCTCACGGTGCGGCCTCCGCGTTGGGGCGCGTGAAGCGCAGGCGGATGATTTCGGTGATGCCTTCGATGGTTTTGCCCACTTGGCGATCCACCACGTTGCCGTCGATATCGGTGATGACGCAGCCGAACTTGGCCGGGGTGCTGTCAATCAGCGTGACGTGGGGCAGGTAGCCGTCTGGCGTTACGCTGAAGAGCTGGGTGTAGAGGCGCACCAGATCGTCCGCGTGGGGCTGGTTGCTTTGCAGCCGGCCGATAGCCTCGGCACAGGCGTTTTGCACAGTGCTGCGGCTGATAACGCCCGGGTGATCGATGTTCAGCACGGCCAGTTTGAGCGCGCCGATGGCGTGGTTGGCTGGGCTGCTCATGCGGCTAGGCCTTGTCGGCGCGCGCGATTGCTTGCGCATCACTGTAGCTGCCGCTGGCGTAGCGCTTACCAAGCAGCTTGAACTTATTCGCGGTGAGTGTTTCTTCGCGGCAAATTCCAAGCTCTGCGCGTAGCCCCTCGATATAGAACTCCAGATCGCCCATTTCCTCGACTACGTTTTCCCGGTCGAGCGGTTTGTTGTAGATAACAAAACGCTTGATCGCGTCCAATAGCTCGCCCGCTTCGCCGGAAGCGCCAACTGCCATGTGAAGTGCGTTGGCCTTGCCAGGTGTAAGTTGCTGGATGATGTCTTGGCCAGGCTTCACAAGCGCTGCGACCATTGCGGCGTGTGTGGTTGCGTCGATAGCGGCGCGTTGTTCTTGGGTCAGTGACATGGTTAAGCCCTCAATTTGATAATGACGTTGATGCTCAGCTGCTGTGCAAGCCAGGCAATGCCTGCCTCAGTCACCATCACGGTGCCGTAGTGGCTCCAGCCGTTTATGGCTTTGTTCCAGCGGCTGCGGGTTTCGGTGTAGAGGTGGCCTTTGTCGCGGTAGCGGCACGCCAGTTCGCCCTGGTGGTTGATGATGCCGCGCTCGCGCAGCTGGTCGCGCAGCTTGCGCGGGCCCATGCCGAGCACGGCGGCAGCCTGGTTAAGGTCGCGGTTCATGGGCATGGCCTCAGGCTGCGTTACGCAGGCGCTGACGGGCCTGCAAGATGAGCATGAGCTGGGTGACCTGGGCGTACAGATCATCCAGGCTGCCTTCGTTGCGCAGCACGAAGTCGTTGTCGTGGATAACTAGGCCGCTTTCGCTGCTGTGGCTGGCCACGCTGGGGGCATCCGGACGCAGGATATGCACCACGCTGCCGCCGCGCTGGCGTAGCCAGGTGGCCTCATTCTCAAAGCGCACATCACGCACCACCACGCCGCTGTAGCGGGCTTGGTCGATGCTGAGCTGGTTGCCGATGTTCTGCTCAGCCAGCAGCAGCCAAAGGTCAGGGTGCACCAGGTGGCGGCCCCATTCGGTGCCGAGCAGTTGCATTAGCTGGCGGGGGGATTTGCCCAGCCACTCAATGTTCTGTTCTTTGGCTGCGCCTTCCAGCTGGGCCTCGGTGAGGTTGAACATCTGTGCCAGCGCTTGCTTGAGCGGGTCGGCAAAGGCGTAGGACAGCAGCGCGTAATGCGCGGCCAGGTAGCGGGCTACGGTGTCTTTACCGGTGCGGGCGAGGCCGTGCAGGCCGATTAGAAGGTGGCTCATGCTGCGGCCTCCTGTGCGCTTAGCTCGGCTTCACGAGTGTTTTGCGCGTTGGCGATTAGATCGTCCAGGCGGTCGCGCTCTTCGAACGAAAGCGCGCCCAGTAAAAAGCCGGCGCTGGTCATGCCTAACACGCCAGTTGCCCAAAACTGAGCATCAGCCAGGCAAGCGGCTTGGCGGACGCGGGTAAGCCGGCGCTGGAGGGTTGTGATAAAGCCGTCGCGGATCATGCTGCGTCACCCCCGAACGGGCCGAAGTCATCGGCGTGGGTGGTGGCGGGTTTGAGCTGGGTGCGGGTGCCGGTGATCACCACCAACTGGCCGGTGGCCTGCTGGATGCTGAGAACGGTGGCGGGTTTGGATGCGCAGGCCGGGTGTAGATACACCGGGCAGCGGGTGTTGGCGTGCTGTGCTGTGTGCATGGGTTGCTCCGTGACCTTGGTAAGGGGTACGGAGCAAAATTAGCAAAAGCTAAAGCGCTTTGCAATAGCAAATGCTAAATAATTGTAGCGTTTCGTTAGAAGAACATTGCGCCCCAGAATACGCGGCCGATGATTGATATGTTTAGATCAGTCATCTGGTCAGGGTTGTACTCTTCGTCAGGGTGTTCTTCACGGTTGAAGCTGCGCAGCTTTATGCCCCCGCCCGGAAGGCGGTAGAGCTGTTTAACGCGCAATTGGCCTGCATGGTTCAGGGCGTAGATGTCGCCATCAATTACCTGTGTTTTGCTGCGATCAACGCCGACTGTAGCGCCGCTTCGCAGGACAGGCTCCATGCTGTTGCCGTAAATCGGAACGCACACTGCGTGCTCAGGCTGAACGTTGTGGCGGCGCAAGGTGTATTTGCCAAAGCGCAGCTTGAAGCGGGTGTTTTCTTCTATGGCGGTGCGGCCGCTTCCAGCGGATAGCTCTACTTCCTTGAGAAACGGCACTTCTACCTCGTCGTCATCCAGTGGTGTGTCATCGTCCCAGGCACTAATCGGCGTGAGGTTATAGGTCTTAACCTCTTCTAGTACTTGCACTGGGGCGGGGATTTGATCTGGGCTAAGGCCCGGGCTAACCAGTGTGCCGGGGGTTATGCCGATCTTCTCTTCTAGGTTGCGCGCGGCGCGCTCCCCCAGCGCCCTGTGGCCTGTCAGCAGTTGAGACAGGTGAGAGGCGTTAAGGTCGTATTTGTCAGCGAAGTCCTTTTGGGACATCTCGCCCATGATTTGGCGCAGGGCTGCTATGCGTAGTTGGCTCATATCCATCCCTGAATGGTTGCGCGCTGTTAGCGTTTAGTAAATTACGGTTTGCTATTGCGTGTGCGTTTAGCAGTTGCTAATCTGGCCGCTAATTGGAGGTGCACATGACGTTGCTCGATTACATCAAAGCCTTAGATAAGCCTCAGCTTGAGGCCTTTGCCCTTAGCTGCCGCACTACGGTTGGGCAGCTGCGGCAAGTCGCTTATGAGAACCGGCGCGCCAGTGCTGCTCTGGCTATTGAGATTGATCGCAACTCTGGCGGCTCTGTTCCTTGCGAATCTTTGCGCCCTGACATTGATTGGCAGTACCTGCGGCATTCATCTGCTGCAGCTTGAGCAACAAACCTGACGCCTCGGCGGCAGGTGCAATAGAGGCGGGGAACTGGGCGCCACTCACCAAGAATAGGCCCAGCCCCTGCGTTCCGGTGGAGCGGTTACCAGCCGCAACACCTCAACAACCGAAGCCCCCGAGGCACAGCACGTACACAGGGGGTTTTGGCTGCTGTAGGCATAGGATAGGGCGCGGCCCTGCCTGTGGCTATGGTAGTTGGCAGGAATTACTACCATGAAGCATCAGCACGACGATTACAGCGGGCCTGCCGTGCCGCTGGATGTGGCAGTCGATAACGATTGCCGTGATTTTCGCGGTGGCCATAAGGCGGTGTGCGCCATTCTTGGCGAGCCGTACGGCCCCTTTCAAAAGCGCCTTTCGGGTGCTTACCCCGACCATCACTTACGCCCCGATGACCTCTCCCGTGTTGTGCAGCTTGTGCGCGGCCCGGCTGTGCGTGCGTGGTTTGAGCAGGTGTATGGCGTGGTGACGTATGAGCCTACGCCTGTGCCTGCCACGCGCGATGCCATGCAGGCGCTGGGCAAGCTGTTGGCCAAAGAGGGTGAGTTTGTGGCCAGCCTGGCGGGCGGTGCAGCGGATAGCCGCTGGGAGCCTGCAGAGGTGGCCAAGCTGGAAGAGCATGGGTATGCGTTGATCCGCAAGCTGCTGGGCATTATGGCCGGTGCGCGAAAGGAAATGGAGTGCAGCCAGCATGGATGAGAACCAATTTGAGCGCGCGCAGGAACTCGAAGAGCAGCAGCGTGTAGCCGCAATGGCCAACCGTGTGCAGTACCAGGGCGTAAGCGCCCTTGAATGCGTTGAGTGTGGCAGCGATATCCCTGATGCGCGCCGTGTGGCGGTACCGGGTTGCCAGTGCTGCATTGATCGCCAGCAGCTGCGGGAGTTGAAACGTGGCTGATCAGATCCCGGTTTCACTTGAAGATTTGCGTGTGCTGCTGCGGTTCATCCCCGCGACTGATCGCGAAACCTGGGTGCAGGTTGGGATGGGCATTAAGGCTGAGTTTGGCACCAACGGTTGGGACGCGTGGGGCACTTGGAGCCAGTCCGGTACCGGGTACAAGTTGAGCGATGCGAAGACGGTGTGGAAAAGCTTTCGCAAGGCCGGTACCGGGCTGGGCACGGTGATTAAGCTGGCGATGGATAACGGTTGGACGCCGGAGAAAACCGAGCTGACCGCCGAGGATAAGCGCCGCTTTGCGCGTGAGCACGAAGCCCGCCGCATTGCCCGCCAAGCTGAGATTGAGGCCGATGAGGCGTTGCTTGAGCGCATGCGCGCCAAGGTTGCCGCCGAGTGCGCGGTGATTTGGGCGCAACACACAGCAGCAGACGGTAAGAGCGCCTACCTGGACAACAAACAGGTGGGCGCTTTTGGTGTGGCCTTTATGCGCCACACCGTGGTGCTGGAGATTGATGACCAAGCCGAGCGCTGCCAGCTGTGGGTGGGTGAGGATGCGCAGCGCTACTTGAAGAGCGTGCCAGACCCGCGCCCTGCGCATTTGTCGATGCTGGTGTTGCGCCGTGGTGATTTGATTATGCCGCTGCGCGATGAGGCAGGGCGGTTGCACAGCCTGCAGCAGGTGACCAGCACCGGTAAGAAGCGCTTTCCGAAGTACGGCCGCAAGAGCGGCTGTTTTCATGTGTTGGCTCGGCTAAGTGAGGCTGAGTTGGCGCAGGTTGAGGTGATTGGCCTGGCCGAAGGTTATGCCACGGCGGCGAGCTGCCAGATGGCTACGGGCTGGGCGATGGTGGCGGGTATTGATTCGGGCAACCTGCCGAAGGTTGCCACCGCGCTGCGTGCACTTAACCCCGCCGCGCGCATTGTGTTGTGTGGTGATGATGACCCCACCGTGGACGGCAACCCCGGCCGCACCAAGGCTGAGTTGGCCGCTGCGCAATGTGGCGGCGTTGCTGCCTTCCCGCTGGGGGCTGATGGCAAGGATTGGAATGACTTGCATGCGGCGTTGGGTTTGGATGCCGTGCGTGAGCAGTTGCTGGCGGCTTTGAGCGTGGAGCCTGCGGTGGATCTTCCCCGCGCCCCATCTGATGACTGCGCGCCGGAAAATCGCACCACCGTCACTACCGGGGGCGCGGGGGAGGCGCTGACGCTTGCCCAGGTGGTAAGGCGCTATGCGTTGGTGGAAGGCACTACGCAGGTGTGGGATATCGATAAAGCCCTGCTGATGAAGAAGCCAGCCTTTGAGGCGTTGGTGGGCAAGCCTTTGGCGAAAGATTGGATGGCGCTGGTGGATGGCACGCGCAAGGCGGTAAGTGCTGACCAGGTGCGCGATATCCAGCAGGCGCAGCGGCTTACCGGCAAGAAGGGCGGGGCGCTGGGTATGCCGCCGGTTGAGCGGTATGTGTACATCGATGGCACCAAGGATGTGTGGGACCGGCAAAAGAAGCGGCGCGTGCCTGAGGGCGCTGTGAAGATGGCCCTCGGTGATGCTTATGCGTTGTGGTTGAACAGTGCTGAGCGGCGGGTGGTGGATGTTGACCACATCGTGTTTGACCCGACGATGACGAAAGACCCCAGCGTTTACATCAACACCTATGACGGCTTGCCGCTTGAGCCGGTGCGTGATGATGCGGCGTGCGCGAACCTGATCTGGCTGATCAGCTTTTTGTGTAACCACGATGAGGCGGCGTGTGATTGGTTGGTGCGCTGGTTGGCGTATCCGCTGCAGCACCCCGGCGCGAAGATGGACACGGCCGTGCTGATGCACTCGATTATGGAAGGTTCGGGCAAGAGCCTGTTGTTTGCCGATGCGCTGGGTGAGCTTTACGGCCAGTACGCGGCAACGGTTGGGCAGACGCAGCTTGAGAGCAACTTCAACGCGTGGCAGAGCCGCAAGCTTTGGGCTGTGTTTGAAGAGGTTGTGAGCCGCGATCAGCGTTACAACCAGGTGGGCAAGATCAAGCATTTGATCACCGGCAAGACGGTGCGCATGGAGTCCAAATTCATCAACGGTTGGGAAGAAGCTAACCACATGAATGCGGTGTTCCTCTCGAACGAAATCCTGCCGTGGCCGATCAGCGAAAGCGATCGCCGCTTTTTGGTGATGTGGCCACAGGAAACCCTACCTGCTGCGCGGCAAAAGGCGATTGGTGCTGAGCTGCGCAATGGCGGGGTGGCGGCGTTGTATGGCTGGCTGTTGGGTGTTGACCTGGCCGACTTTGACCAGCGCACGCGCCCACCCAAAACCGAGGCGCGTGAACGCTTGGTGGCGCTGAGCCGGGCGGGCTGGCAGACCTTTGTGCATTTGTGGCGTGTGGGTGAACTGGGCGGCGGGCTATGGGGCGGCTGTTTAAGCACCGATCTGTACGCGCTGTTTACCGAGTGGTGCCAGCGCAACAAAGAGCATGCGTTGAGCCAAACGAAGTTCAGCCTGTTCGTGAGCGCTGAGATTGAGAAGACGCGCAGCATCCCCTGGCATGAGGGCACGAGTCGGCGCTTTGGTGCGTTCTTCTTCCCGCAGGACTTGGAACCTTCCCCGGCCCCATCCTTCACGGCAGCCCAGTTGGGTGTGATGGTTGAAAAGTGGCGCGATTCCGCGCGGGCTGCGGGTTGGAGCGTGGGGGCGTGGGATCACGTCAAGGCGGCTGCAGCATGACTACGCCTAAAAGTGTGTTGGGTGTGTCGGCTGTGTGTTGGGTTGCTTTTGTCTACCCAACACAGGTTGAGGCCAGCAATGGCGCGGCTTTGCCGGGTGTGTGTTGGGTGTGTTGGGTTTGTACGCGCGCGCACGCATGCACACACAAATGCGCGACAACCGTTAAGGCAGCATCACGGCAGCAAAAAAAGCTCTACGCGAGGACTCAAAAACCCAACACACCCAACACACTAAACACAGATGCTTTGAAAGTGTTGATTTATAAGGGTTTTAAGTGTGTTGGGTTTGTGTTGGGTTGGGCGTTTTGTGTTGGGTTGATGCAAAAACCGGAGGTGGCGCAATGATTAAGGCAATGGAGGTGCTGCTTTGCGCCTGGGGCCGTGAGGCTGTGAACCCTGCAGTGGAGGTGAGCATCCCTTCGCCGCTTGGCCGGATGGATGATGAGGGCGGTGCAGTAAGGGCACCGGGTAGCCGCTGCCTCTCGACGGTTGAGTGCTGGGTGGCGATGAGCCGCGCGGCTCAGGCGGTGGACAAGGCGCTGCATGACCTGGCGCTTGATGCACCTGCCGGGCTTGGGGTTGTTGGCCGCACCATGGTCCAGTTGGCGCATGTACGTTACTGCCAAGAGCGGCCGGTACCCGTTGCCCAGCAGGCGCACCGGCTGGGTGTATCTGTGCGCACCTATCGCACGCGGGTGGATGCGCTGCATGTTGAACTGGCGCGGGTGTTGCCGGGTGTGGCGGTGGCATTGCGTAAGGCTGAGCAGCAGTTGCCTGCCACTGTGGCGCGGGTTGAGCGCGGGCGGCAGGCGGTGAAAGCCTCCCGTGCCGAGCAGCGAGAACTGGATCGCCGGGTGGCGCAGTGGTTGTTTAAGGATGCCTCTTAGCTACCGTTCGTCGGCGTGGTTTGTCGTGAACAGGGTTTAACTCAGTTCGTTGCAGGTTCGTACACGGTTCGCGCAGGGTGCTGATTTTTCGCGGTTGCTGGGGTTGCATGTCAAGAGGTACAAAGTGCCCAAGATTTATTGCTGCGTCAGCGATAAACACCAAGCACGTGCTGTGCGCCCCGACCGGTTCCTGCTCCGGTCACTGCCCCGCAAGGGGCTTTCATTCAAAGGCCTCGCCAATCGGCGGGGCTTTTTCATTCCGGCCAAGGGAGCATGCCATGTCTACTGAACAGCAAATGCAGCAGGGCCTGGCGGATCTGCCGACTTGGCTGTTGGTGCTGGTTGCATTGGCCGGGTTGGTTGGTGAGATGCGCCAAGCGGATGTGCCTGGCGTTGCGATGGCCGAGATCATCAAGCGCGTATTGCTGCGCTTTGGTAGCTCTGCATTGTTTGGTATGGCCGCGCTCTTACTGGCCATGGCGCTATGGCAGAACCCATATATAGCTGGTGGCCTGGCCATTGGCATCGGGTTGCTGGGCGCGGACATCACTGGCGCGATCTATGCGCGCTGGCTGGCTAAGAAGGTGGGCGTGTGTGATGTGCCTGCCAAGCCTGATTCAGATCGCCCAGCGTGAAAGTTCGCATAACTGCCGATGGGTTAGACGATGCTCTGGCGGCGCTCGCTAAGTTGGGCGATGGGTTGGCCCCTCGGGCATTGGCGGATGCGCTGAACCATTCGGCCAACCAGGCGCGGCAAGCGTTGCGCACAGAGATGGAGAACATCTTCGAGCCGAAGCCCACGCCGTGGGTGTTGAACTCGATCCGCGTCCTGCATGCAAAGCCATCGGCTGCCCCAGAGGCGGCGCTGTGGGTGCAGGATCAGGCAGCAGGCAAGAATCCTTTTACTGCCGAAGACTATCTGCTGCCTCAAGTTGAGGGCGGTGAGCGTATCAAGCGGCGCAGTGAAGGCTATCTGCGTGAATCGGGAATTCTGCCCGCTGGGCGGTTTGTTGTTCCTGCTGGTGGCGCTCGCCTTGATGCCTACGGGAACATCCAGAAAGGCCACATGATGCAGATACTTTCAGGCCTTAAGGCTATGAAACTATCAGGCTCGGACAGCGCAGCCAGCGAAAGTAAGCGCTCATTGCGCAAGGGTAATGCGCTGGCGTTCTTCGTATTGAAGCGCGGCAAGACGCCCATCGGCATCGCAGAGCGCCGGACATATGGGGTAGGGAGTCGTGACAAGTGGGTGATGGTGCTCGCCTTCGTGCGTCAGCCTCAGTACCGCGCGCGCTTCAAGTTCCATGATGTGGTGCGGCGGGTTGCCGAGGATGATGGGCAGCTCGAAGCGAACATCGACAAAGCGATTGCCGATGCTCTGAATGGCCGTCTGCCGAAGCTGCGCGGGCGGCGCGGCTAGTGGCGTGCCGCGCGCGGACTTGTTGGGACGGCCGGTGCCCATCTTTTTGGGTCCTCCCTGGCCCCCGCCACCCTACACGGGTAATTCAAGCCATGTTTTCTCTCTAGCTGAAATTTGGCTAGGGATGTCCGTCTTTATTGGAGTTGGCTATGGGACTGCGAGTTACCAAAGCCCAGCTGAGTGAGATTGTCGGTCGCGATGAACGTACCCTCAGCCGCTGGCAGAACACCGGTATGCCGGTGCTTGAGACTGGTTTGGGGCGCGGCAATGAAAACGAGTACGACACCCAGGCTGTAATCGAGTGGCTGGTGCAGGTCGCTCAGCAGCGTGGGGCAAAGGAAAGCGTGCGTGATCGGCTCGACCGCATCAAGGGCGACCGCGAAGAATTGGCCTTGGCGAAAGACCTTGAAGAGGTGGTGTTTGCGGCTGACCTGCTCGAGCGCTTCGAAGCGGCAATCACAGCGGCCAAGGTTGAGCTGCTGAACACCTTCCCTGAGAACCTGGCCAGCGTGCTGTCGGCGCGTTACGGCATTGATGTGGATGACCAGCTAATCCGCGAGCCCCTAGAGGCCATCCTGACTGAGCTATCAAACTATGACCCTGATGACGATGACCCGTCAGACGGGGATTCTGACGAACCGGACGATCCGGAGGAAGCTGAGGAATAGTGCCACCAAGGCGCTGCGGCAAGCTTTCCGCAAGTGGGCTCCACCCCCGCGCATGTCGATCATCGAGTGGGCGGCTAAGTACCGCTGGCTTGCTCCCGAAGAGGCAGCGCGGCCCGGCAAGTACCGCTTCGATGTCACTCCGCACCTGACCTGGCCCGGCGGGCCGCTGGAAGCGCTGGATGACCCAAGTGTTGCAGAGGTGGTCTGCCGCAAGTCGGCCCAGGTGGCGTGGACTTCCGGCGTACTGGGTAACGCGTTGTGCAAATGGATCGATATCGACCCCTCGCCAATCCTGATCCTGTTCCCCAAGGCTGAATCGGTAAAGCAGTACGTTGGCGAAAAACTGGAACCGATGATCGAGGCCACGCCTCGGTTGCGCAAGAAGGTCGACCTACGTAGCCGCAAGCTGCAGCAGCGGCAGGACTTCAAGAAATTCCCCGGTGGCTTCCTGAAAATGGTGGGCTCGAACAGCCCGGCCAGTGTGAAGTCCACGCCGGTACCGCGCGTGGCGGTCGAGGAACCAGACGACTGTAACCTCAACCTGCGCGGGCAGGGCGACAGCATCAAGCTGGCCAAAGAGCGGATGAAAACCTTCCGCCGCTCGAAGCTCATCATCGGTGGCACTCCAACCATCAAAGGGCTTTCGGCCATTGATGCAGAGATGGAGCTTTCTGATAAACGCCGTGGCTTGGTGCCTTGCCACGACTGCGGCCAAGAGCACGCGCTGAGCTTCGATAACCTGCACTGCGATGAAGACCCTGAGTATCGTCACGAGGTCTACGGCCATTGCCGGCCTGAGCTGAGCTTCTACACCTGCCCGCATTGCGGGTCGATCTGGGACGACAACCAGAAGAACGCCAACCTCAAGCATGGCCGCTGGGTTGCTACGGCTGAGTTTCGCGGCATTGCTGGCTACGACCTCAACGAGCTCTATGCCACGTTTTGGGGCTCGCGCTTTCAGGTGTTGATGGAGAAAAAACTCCAGGCCGAGCATGCCGCCGAGCGCGGCAACATCGGCCCGATGATTGCCTTCGTCAACAGCTCGAAAGGTACTAGCTATGAGTACCAGAGCGATGCGCCGAAAACGGATGAGTTGGAGCGTCGCGCTGAGGCTTATGGCGAGCTAACTGCGCCCAAGGGTGTGCTGCTGATCACTGCCGGTGTGGACGTTCAAGGTGACCGCCTGGCGGTGGTTATTACTGGCTGGGGACGTGGCGAGGAATCCTGGCGGTTGTACTGGGGCGAGTTACCGGGCAACCCGATTGATCCCAACGACGGTGTCTGGCTGGAGCTCGACAAGCTCTTGGCTACGCCAATTGAGAGTGCGCACGGCTGCCGCCTGGTTGTATCTGCCGCCAGCCTCGATAGCTCGGACGGTAATACCAGCGATGCGGTTTACACCTACGTCCGGGATCGCCAGCGCTACAACATCCTGGCAATCAAGGGTGCGTCGGTTGATAGCCGCGACAAGGAAATCTACTCCAAGCCGCCTCAGTCGCAGGACACCAACCAGAGCAATACCAAGGCCGCCAAGTACGGGCTGCGGGTTCACATCGTCGGCACCCACAAGGCGAAAACCCTGATCGACTCACGGCTGCGCTTGAAGGGCTCAGGCCCTGGCCGCATGCACTGGTACGCCGAGATTCGCCCGGACTACTACGAGCAGCTGACCAACGAAGTGCTGGCTCCGCACCCGCGCATCCCCAGCAAGATGGTTTGGCAGAAGAAGGCCGGCCGGCGCAACGAAGCCTTGGACTGTGAGGTGTATGCCCTGCATGCCGCGCGCAGTTTGAAGACGCACCTGCTGCGAGATCCCGAGTGGGATCAGATCGAACAGCAGCTGCTGCAACCAACCCTGTTCAACAACGACCAACCCGTCTCTGCTGTGCCGCGTCGGGCCACTGCCCGTGGGCGTGGGGTACGCAGTCGCGGCGGCCACTGAGGTAATCCATGACTGAAGCACAACAACGCCTGGTGGAAGTCAGAGCGTCGATCAAGGCCATCCTCGAAAAAGGTCAGCGCGTGCGGCGCGGTGATCGAGAAGTACAGCGGGCCGAGCTGGCTAGCTTGCGTGTTCTGGAGGCGCAAGTGGCCAGAGAGGTTGCTAATGAAAATGCGGCCCTTCGTGGTCGCGGCCGAAGCCGTATTTCCTACCCGAGCATCTGACCATGAGCTTTTTCCGCAAGAAGCCAGAAGAGCTGCTGATGCGCGAAGTCATCAAGCTCGCACAAGCCGCTGCGGGTGAAACCAAGGTAGTTGCCCAAGGCGGCGGCGGTGGGGTTGAAACGCGCTGGCGAGGTGCCTCGCGCATTCTGCGTAGCATGGCCAGTTGGATACCGGGTCTGGGTAGCCCCCGGAAAGACCTCAACACCAACGAGCGCAACATGCTGGTGGCGCGCTCTCGCGATGCCATGCGTAACCACCTCATTGCCCGCGCAGCCATCATGCGCATCCGCACCAACGTGGTTGGTACCGGCCTGGTGTGCCGCGCCCAGGTTGATTACGAAGTGCTGGGCATTGATGAAGCTCGCGCCGAGCAACTCAATGCGCAGCTTGACCGGCTCTGGTCGCTGTATGCCGACGATGCCCGCGAGTGCGATGCCGAGGCGACCCTCAACCATTACCAGCTGCAGGCCTTGGTGCTTGTTTCAGCCATGGTGGGTGGCGACGTTTTCATTGCTACCCCAGATGAAGAGCGCCCTGGTTGTATTTTCAGCACCCGCCTGCAGTTGATCGAAACAGACCGCGTATGCAACCCGGCCAACGGCCTCGACAACGCGCGCCTGGTTGAAGGTGTTGAGTTCAATGAACTTGGCGCGCCCATTCGCTACCACGTGTGCAGCGGCTACCCGAATGAGCTAGAGCGCGGCGTCACAATAAAGTGGGAGTCGCTGCAAGTGTTTGGCCCCGTCACCGGACGCCGCCGCGTAATGCATGTGATGGCCGACAAAGAGCGGCCAGGGCAGAAGCGTGGCGCGCCTTACTTGGCTCCAGTGCTTGAGCCGCTGCAGAAGCTGGAGCGCTACAGCAGTGCAGAACTAATGGCCGCTGTGATTTCGGCCATGTTTACGGTTTTCATTGAGAAGAGCGAAGGCTTCGATGACGGGAAGATGACCCTCGCCGCGCTGGCCCAAGGTGGTGATGGATACAGTACCGATGACGCCTCTGGCAGCGACGATATCCAGCTGGGCGAGGGTGCCATTGTCGACCTGGGCAAAGGCGAAAAAGCCAACATTGCCAACCCGGCGCGGCCCAATGCGCAGTTCGATCCCTTCTTCGTATCGGTGGTCAAGCAGATCGGCGCAGCCTTGGAGGTTCCCTTCGAGGAACTGCTGCTGCATTACAACACCAGTTACAGCGCCGCGCGTGCCGCCATGCTGCAAGCCTGGCGGTTTTACAGCCTGCGCCGCTGGTGGCTGACCTGCGACTTCTGCCAGCCCAGCCGTGAGCTGATCATTGATGAAGCCGTTGCCCGTGGCTTGATTGACCTACCCGGTTACTCAGACCCCGCCAAGCGCAAGGCCTACTGCATGGCCCTTTGGATTGGCCCAGCGCGCGGTGCCATCGACGAACTGAAAGAAGCCAACGCCGCTGGCAAACGGATCGATATCGGCATCAGCAACGAAACACTCGAAACCGCCGCAATGACCGGCGAGCCCTGGCAGCAGGTGTATCGCCAGCGTGTGCGCGAGGTCACGCAGCGCCGCAATGACGGCCTCTACACACTGCCCAAAGGCGCAACGCCAGAAGCTGAGCCAGCGAAACCCGAAGAGGAATAACCCATGTCACGTGCATTCGAGCTGGCCGCGTCGCGGCCCTGGCTGATGCTTCCTGACGCCCTTGATTCACTGATGGCGATTGCTGATCGTCAGGGTGATCCCGAGGCGTTGGAGGCCCGGCTAGGCCGCCCACTGGAAAACACTCGCGTAGTGACCATGCGTGATGGCATCGCCGTCATTCCGGTGACCGGCCCCATCATGCGTTACGCGAATATGTTCACGCGGATCAGCGGGGCGACTAGCACCCAGGAGCTAGCTACAGACCTACAGACTGCTCTGGATGACCCCAAGGTCAAAGGCATCATCCTCAATGTCGACAGCCCGGGCGGCGAAGCCAACGGCATCAATGAGCTGGGCGATATGGTTTATGCCGCCCGGGGCAAGAAGCCGATCAAGGCCTACGGCGGCGGCACAGTCGCCAGCGCCTCCTACTGGATCGGCAGTTCTGCCGATGAGCTGGTCATTGATGACACCGCCCTGCTGGGCAGTATCGGTGTTGTCGTTGAGGTGGCACTGCGCGAGGCCCGCGAAGGGGAGAAGCGCTACACCATCACCAGCAGCAATGCCCCCAACAAACGGCCCAACCTCGAAACAGAAGAAGGCCGCGCCGAACTCTCCAAAACCATCGATGCCTTGAGCGAAGTCTTTGTCGCCAAGGTCGCCCGCAACTTGGGCGTTACCGCAGATCAAGTGCCAGCCATGGGCGACCACGGCGGCTTGAAAGTAGGTGCAGCAGCCGTTGCATCTGGCCTGGCGCACCGGCTTGGTTCGCTTGAGTCGCTCATCACCGAAATGGCCAAAGAGGCCGCAACCCCGAGGAAACTCAGCATGACCATCGTGAAAACCACGGCGGAGCTGCACGCGGCCATCGCGGCAGGCACTGACCCGCAAACCATCCAAATCGCCGCCGTCGAGCAGGTAGATATCGCCGCCATCAAAACTGCCGCCGCTGCAGAGGCTGTTACCGCTGAGCGCGCCCGTATCAAGGGCATCAACGAACTGGCTGCTAAGGGCTTCGAGAAGGAAATCGAAGCGGCCATTGATGGCGGTGCCAGCGTTGAGGCCACCGCCCTGACCCTGTTCAAAGCCTCGCAGGAACGCGGCATCAGCCTGGCCGGTATCAAGGTCGATAGCCAGGGCACCAGTACTACCACTCCAGCGGCCAAGACTGATGCCGAAGCTGCTGCCCAAAAATCTGCTGTCAGCGCCATCGTCGCTGGCGCCAATAGCCGCTGATAGGAGGCCGTCATGCCTAACCCAGATCGCGTTTCGTATACCCCCGAGCAACTCTCCGCTGGCGACTTCCCGATTGTGAAGGCAGGCGGCGTTATCGCTGCCGGGCAGGTACTTGCCGCCGGCGCTGTGCTTGGCCAAATCACTGCCGGTGGTCAGTACAAGCTGTCTGCCAGCGCCGCCAGTGACGGCTCGCAAACGCCAACCGTGGTGCTGGATGAAGCCATCGACACAACAGCCGGTGCCGCACCTGGCGTGCTGCGCCTTACCGGCGAAGTACTCGGTACCGCACTCACTCTTGGCGCTGGCCACACCCTGGCGGGTGTTAAAGCTGCGCTGCGCCCCCTTTCCCTGTTCGTCCGCTAATCGGAGCCGCACCACATGAATATTTTTGATACTCAAACCATGCTCGCTGCGGTTGAGCAGATGAAGCCAGCGCGCCGCTTCCTGATGAATACCTTCTTCAACGGCGGGTCACCTGCGACCTTTCCTACCAAGGCCGTGCAAATCGATATCGTTAAGGGCCAACGCAAAATGGCCCCGTTTGTTCACCCGCGCCTGCCCGGCAGCATGAGCAGCCGTGAAGGTTTCCGCTCGGACACCTACACACCGCCCTATGTGCAGCCAAAGCTGGAAACCACCGCTGAGCTCATTCTCAAGCGCGCCGCTGGTGACAACCCCTACGCCACCCGCACCCCGCTGGAGCGTGCCGGCAACCAGCTTGGCAAGGATATGGCCGAACTGGATAGCGACATCACTCGCCGTGAAGAGTGGATGTGCGCCCAGGCACTGACCACCGGCCAGATCCGCGTGGTGGGTGAGGGCGTTGATGACACCATCGACTTCCTCATGCCGGCCGATCACAAGATCGTCCTGTCCACCAACAAGTGGGGCACGGCGGATGGTGACCCGCTGGGCAACATGCGCACCTGGAAGCGCAAGATCGCCAAGGACTCTGGCCGCACGGCCAACACCGTGGTGCTGAGTGGTGAAGCGTTGGATGCCTTCTACAGCAGCCCGAAAATGCTCGAGCAGCTCAACACCCGCCGCGTTGACATGGGCATCATCAAGCCCCAAGAACTGCCGGATGGCGTCACCTACATCGGTTACCTGAACGATCCGGGCGTTGACATCTACGCCTACGACGAATGGTTCCTCGATGCTGCCGGTGCTGAGCAGCCAATGATCCCGTCCGGCGGCCTGATCATGGGTGCCACCAACACACGCAATGCCATGCTCTATGGTGCTATTCAGGATCTGGATGCCATCGAAAGTGGCCTGGTTGAAGCGGCACGCTTCCCCAAATCTTGGGTCACCCCAGAGCCGAGTGCGCGCTGGCTGAAGATGATCAGCGCACCACTGGCGGGCCTGCTTGAGCCGGATGCGTTCGCCTACGCCAAGGTGGTGTGACATGGCCAAGAAAATCCGCACCTACGTGGTGGCTGATGGCTGCATTCAGGAAGGCAGCGAGGTTTTCGTCAAAGGTGAGCTTTACACCCCGCCAACCGCAGCTCTTGAAAAAGAGCTGCTTGAAGCCGGTTTGATCGCCCTGCCTGCCGAGCAAGAAGCTGCAGGGCTCGCCCAGGCGGAAGCCGATGCCAAGGCACAAGCCGAAGTCGCTGCCAAAGCACAGGCCGAAGCTGATGCCAAAGCGCAGGCGGAAGCCGATGCCAAGGCACAAGCCGAAGCTGATGCCAAAGCACAAGCGGATCTGCTCAACCAAGGTCAGTAGCCATGGGCTTTGATGAGCTGACGGAAGACATGGACGACATGATTATGTCGTCACTCAACGATGGCATTGCCGATTACCTCAACGCCTCCGGTGCTGTATTGGCCGGGGGTATTGAGGTGATCCTCGACAAGGATGTCGAGCGCGTGGACATCGTCAGCGGCATGGTGGACCGGTCTGTGACCATCACGGTTCGTCGCCACCTGCTTCAGCCGCTGGATCGTCAGGGGGCGTTTCGCCTCTATCCGGTGGAGTGGGGTGCTGACGGTAAGACCTGGCACATCGACGGCATTGCCGAAGATGACGGCCACCTGATCACCTTCTATGTGAAGCCCTGACCATGCCTATCGATATGCAATCCGCCATCGTTGCGGAGCTGATCGCGCGCCTGGCTGCCGTGGATTCATTCGGCGGCATGGTGTTCGAGGACAGCGTGCTGCGCGTCATCGACTCCGCTGATGACACCTTGCCGGATGACTTTATCGTCATCCAGCCAGGTACCACTGAGGAGGTGGAGCGTCCAACGCCTGGCAGTGTTCGCGAGCGTGTGGTTTTGAACATCACGTGCATTACCAAGCGCCGCGACTTTGCTGCGCACCTGCGTGCAGCGCGGCTGGGCATCAAGGTCGCGCTGCCCGGTACCAAGGCAGGGCTTGCCATACAGGGCGTCCAGCTCGCTGCTTTTCAAACTGAAACCCCTATGCCACCCGGCCAAGGCCGGACATGGGCTTGTCACGTGCTGCCTGTGCAGATCACCTACGTGCAATCCCTCAAGTGAGGACACCGCAATGCCCAAGATCACTATCACTGAGCCATTCAACTTCGCCTCGGGCGGGGTCGTGACTCACTACCCCAAAGGCCCTGATCAGGATGTGCCTCAAGCTGTTGTTGAGCATGCCCAGAAGCACGGCTACACCCCGAAACCCAAAGCCAAAGCTGATGCGCCTGCCGCCCCGGCTGAAGCTGGCAAGTAACCCGCCCAGCCAGGAGAGCTCAAATGCCTCAAATCGACCGCTCGTTTATTGGCGAGGGCATCCCCTATGCCCGCGCCTATCAGTCTCAGGATGCTTTTCTTGATCTTGGTAACTGCGACGTTTTCAACATTAGCTTCACCAGTGACCGCAAAACGCTGCGCAACTTCCGTGGCGGTGGTGGCAACCGCAACGTGCGTGAGCAAGTCACCGATGTGGCGTCCACCATTGGCCTGTATGACCTGACAGCGACCAACCTGGCGCGCGTCACGCGCTCCACAGTCGTTCCGGTTGCAGCAGGTGTGATCACTGCTGAGCCGCGCACCTGTGAGGGTATTGAAGGCGAGCTGATTCCCTTCAAACACCTGCCTGACCTGACAGCGCCCATCACAGTAGTCACTGCCGCAGATGGGCCTTTGGTTGCCGGTACCGACTACCTGGTTACGCCGCATGGCATTTTGGTGACCGGCAGCGGTGCGATCACTTCTGCCGGTATCAAGGCCACCTATACCAAACTCAAGTCGAGCGCTGTGCAGATGCTCAATGGCAGTCAGGTGGAGCTGGAAATCTACATTGCCGGCCTGAACGATGCGCAGAGCGGCGAGCCCTACAGCTTGCACCTGCGCCGCGTGAAATTCGGCATGCTGTCGGAGCTTCCGGTATTCGGGCAGGAATACTTGAAGCTGGAAGGCCCGGCCGAGCTGCTGGCTGATCCGCTGGTGCTGAGCAACGACATCTCCAAGTTCTGCGAGATGAACATCGTCGACAAAGCGGCTTAAGACGGTGGGCCAGGGATGGCCCTATTCCGCGCTTGGGGGCAGCACGCTTTCCCGATAGATGCGCAGCGTACCTTGCCGCATCCGTGTGAACACCGCAGCTTCCAAGCCACTCGATATCGCATGCTTATGGAAGTGCTCATCTGCCACGAATATACAGTCGGTGTACCACCCCATATCACTCGGAGTTCCGCCGAGTGCGTCGACCTGTGCATAGCACTCGCGGCGGGAGCGATCTTTGAATGGGCCGGTGAAATCGCAGAGTTTTCCAGCAACATTAAAGCCCGCAGGAGGTGTATCGAAAAGCTGCGGGTAAATGTCACCGAAAGTTGGAAGGTCAGATTTCACTAGGTCTTGAAGCGGGAAGCCGTCATATCGTTCAGCGAACAGCGTGGTGAGAAGTATCAGCAGGTCGCGCTCCGCGACTGGCTCCCAGCAACCACTGTCAGTCGCCTGGTGTAGCGCAGCCCGAAGCATGTTGTAGGGAAAGAAGTCCAGGTACGGATATGCCGAAAGAAGAAGCTCGAAATTGGCTGCTCTCGACTGGGTGATAGCGCCGTCCGCTACCGCCAGTTGTGCGGCTTCTTTTATAGGTGTGTAGAAGTCCGGCAACTCTTCTCGATATCGCGCTCGAACTGCAGCTTTGATCCTGGCTTTGTCAGGCTTGGCAGATGGCATGGCCTCTCCTTGGCAATAGGCTTACTTTTTCTTGGCGGCTGCTAGGTGTTTCACCTGTTCCAGAACGATCTCCAGGTTCATTTGGAACTCCTCCAGCGCCGGCAAGGGCCCCTGTGTTGCTGGTTCTACAGCTCGGATGATCCGATGAATTTCCGGAGCGAAGCTTTCTTCCAAGCGTGCAGTGATTTCCGCGTTTAGGGAGCGGTGATTGGCCTTGGCTGCCGCCTCAACCCTTTCGCGAAGTGAGGGCTGCATGCGTAGGCCGAATGGGTTGATGTTGCGAATCAGGTCTTCATCTTTCATAGCTACGCACTGTAGCTATATTTGTCGTTGACAAGTAGACACATCGTGTTATGGTTTCATTGTGAAGCTATTAAGGAGGATGCATGAAAACACGTGACATAACCCCGTTTGGGCTGCGCATGGAACCATCTCTAAAGGAGCGATTGGCGAGTGAGGCGGTAAGGCAGGAAAGAAGCCTGAACTGGCTGATTTGCAAGCTGCTCAAGGAGGCCATAGAGACCAATGAACAAACTAAGCAGGCATAAAAAAGCCCCAGTCGCGCGAACGGCCAGGGCTTTGGGTAACGTCGAAACCAGAGAGGGAAACAACGTCATGAGTAATGCTACCGCAATTCCGAAAGAAAACAATGTTCAGCTCGGCACTGTCGAATTTCTCGGCAAGCCGCTGACCGTCATGACCACTGATTCCCAACTGCTGGTCGCAATGCGGCCGATCTGCGAAGGTGTCGGACTGGACTGGAAGTCTCAGTATGAGCGCATTAAGCGTGATGAAGTGCTTTCGACCTCCATGGTTGTCATGACCACGCAGATGCCGGGCGATGATCAGAAGCGCCAGATTACTTGCCTTCCGCTCAATCTGCTCAACGGCTGGCTGTTCGGTGTCGACTCCAAGCGCTGCAAGCCCTTCGTTCGTCAGGCGCTGGTTCGCTACAAGTTCGAGTGCTATGACGCCCTGGCGGCGTACTGGCAGCAGCGCAGCGCGAAAGCGTTGCCGGAGCCGAAGGCGCTGCCGGTCACGGATCAGCTCAACCGCTTTGACCATTCTTTCCAGGGCCGCCGTGTTGAGTTCCTTGTAGGTGGTGGCCAGGTATGGTGCAAGGCCAGCGCCATCTGCACCGCCCTTGGCTTGGGTAGCTCTGACCGCATCACGCGCGGGCTGCCGGATGGCAACAAACTTGCGCGGTTACGCGGCCGGCAGCGGCACATCTATATAGATGCAGCGGCGGCGCAGCGGGCTGGCGACTATGTGCGCGATGCCGACAAAGCCAAAGCTTGGGCGGATTGGATATCAAGGGTGCTGGGCGATCTTGTCCGGGCACCGCTCGATGCCGGCTCTGCGTGCTTGGATGAGCGCACCCAGGCTTGCCTGTATGCGCTGTGTGAAGCAGGTGATCGCTTAGTGCGCGCGCACCACGAACTGGCCCCGGTGCATCAGGCGATGCGCAGCAACGCTCTCATTGGCGTTGGTGCCGCGCTGGAAGCCCTGCAGGTTGGGGCGCGACATCTGCGCGCGGAGCACGGCGAGGGCATGCTGGCAGCGGCGCAGCGCAGTGGGCTGGTGGATGCGGCGTCACCCAACTTACTTGGCGTGCAACTCAGTGCGGCCCTAGGCCGGCCAGCGTTGGTGGGTGATTTGCAGCCGCTGCCGGAAACGCGACCGCTACAAGGCGAGTTAATTGCAGACGAAGAGCTGACACCAGTGCAGCGGCTTGGCATGAATGCGCTTTTGGATACCCGCTTAATTGTGGCCTTCGACCATGCGGGACAGCTTCAAATCAGGCCGGTGACGCCCGATGCTGTTGTGGTGCCGCTCAATAAGCTGCCCGCCATAGTGGCCGATCCGTTCGCGTTACCTGCCGGCCAGTTACCTGACCTGCTGGAGGCGGTAACGGCGCGAATGAAGGCGCTCGTTTCAGCTGCTTGAGATATTCAAACCTTCTCCCAGCCCGCTCCGGCGGGTTTTTTATGGGTATTCGGGAAAGGGTGTTGTTATGCCCTTTCTGAATACCCCTAGGTGATGTGGTTGGTTGTGTTGTTAGCCTTCCTCTTGGAAAGCTCCCG
>LNFM01003183.1_pt1 | contig 32840 bp, 25 predicted proteins | sample 596031 | NCBI WGS metagenome assembly LNFM01 (sample SAMN04254537, study PRJNA301005) | activated carbon metagenome | isolation source: dual media filters at the Ann Arbor, Michigan drinking water treatment plant | place: USA: Ann Arbor | reverse complement strand
AAGGTGCCGTCCCCGCGGATCCGCGCGTTCACCACCGGCCGCCAGATGCGCCGCACCGGGTCGAGCCACTCGAGCACGATGCCCTTGCGCGAGCCGAGCCCCAGCTGGGACGGCGACGGGCGCAGGCGCCCGGAGAACAGGATCTGCTCGCCCACGGCGACCCCCGTGCTCGACGCGCCCAGGCCGACGGTGGGCCGCACCTCGAGGCGGACGTCCACCGAGGCACGCCGCGGGAGCAGTTGTCGCCCCGCGGCGACCCCGGTGCGGACGATCCCCCCGCCCACGGGACGGGCGTCGATCGCGAAGCCGCCGCCGGCCCGCGTCAGGCCACGGCCGATGATCCTGCCGCGGTGATCGCGCACCTGGATCTCCGAGCCCACGATGCCCCGGCCGGCCCGATCGAGCAGGCGGCCGCTGATCCGGACCCGTCCTCCGGCGCCGATGCGGCGGACCAGAACGGCGCGGGTGCCGCGCAGTTCCGTGCGCGCCCCCGCCACGAACAGAGAGAGGTGCGCGTCCCGGAGACGCGCCAGGGGATCGGCCGCGGTCGTCCCGGCGCCGGTGCCGATGATCGTCGCCGTGCCGGCGCGGACCGCGGTGTTGCCGGCGGCGTCGGCGATGATCAGGCGCACCGGCCGCTCGCCCGCCGGAAGCGCGGACACGTCGACCACCAGGCTGCCCGTGCCATCGGAGGCCTTCTCGCTCGCGAGCGTGCGCCAGGTGCCGGCGTCCTTCCACTGGACGGTCGCCGTCGCGACGCCGGCGTGGGCGTCGTCGGCCGTCCAGCCCACCTTCATCGGCCGCGAGCCGCCGGGCGAGAAGGTGGCCCGCGAGATCGAGGGGTCCAGGGAATCGACCTTCACGACGCCCCGCCTCTCGGTGGCGAGCGCGGACCCGAACGGACCACCGTTGCGCACGACGACTCTGAGGGCGTGGCGGCCGTTCTCGAGCCCCGTCAGATCGATCGGGATCACCCGGCGGCCGGCGGGCGCGGACGAGGTTCCGCGACGCACCCACTCGCCCGACTCACCACCGTCGGCCGCCGTGTTGACATCGATCTCCGTGGCGCCGATTCCGAGGGCCGACTGCAGGTTGTCGGTGGCCGTCATGTCGATGTCGGCCCGGCTCACCCAGCCGGACGGCACGGAGTGGAGTTCGACCTTCGGAGGCGTCGTGTCGATCGCGATGCGCCCGGTGGCGACGGATGCCGCGCTGTTGCCCGCCATGTCGGTGGTCCACACCCGCCAGGCGTGCATCCCGTCCGCGAGGGCGAGGCCCTGCACGGCGACCGACTTCCGGCCTGCCTGCTGGGTGGTGGCGACGGTCTCCCATGTGCCGCCGGTTCCCCCCTCCGTCGCGCTGTTGACCTCCGCCCGGCTGCCGGCGACGCCGCTCAGGTTGTCCTCGGCGGTCCATCCGAGGGACACCGCGCCCGGCGCCCCCGGGAGGTCGGCGCTGAGCCCGGAGGACGTCGGTGGCGTGCCGTCGACCGAGATCGCCCCGCCGGCCGCCACGCCGCCCGTGCCGTCGCCGTCGACCTGCACCGTGACCGCGTGCATCCCGTCGGGCACCCCCGAGAGAGGGACGTCCACGACGTGCGAGCCCGCTCCGGGCGCTCCGCTCCAGCGCGCCTGTCCGCCGATCAGGACCCGCTGCCCGGCGATGCCGTCGCTGCCGAAGTTATCCGCGGCCGCCCAGCTCACCTGCAGCGATGCCGCGCCCGTCAGCCATCCCGTGGGGAGGGGACCGATCGAGACCGTCGGCGCCGCCACGTCCCGTACGAGGATCCGTGGGTTGTCGATGAAGTAGCCCCGGGCGTGCTGGTTGCGCCCCTCGGTCTGATTGAGGCCGAGGTGCACGTTGCAGTTGCCCCCGCCCAGCCGGACGTCGTATGAACGTCCGCCCTGCGGGGACTGAGGCATCGCCGCGTCGCCCTCCGACCAGATCACCTGCCGGTCGCTCGTGACCTGCAGCGCGAGGGAGCTCGGCGCCTGGGTGCGCAGCGCGCTCCACTGGACCGCGGCGATCTCGCTGCCCACCGCCGGGCACCCCCAGTTCATCTCCCAGTGGTTTCCGGTACCGGCCGGAGAGAGAGCGGGTGCCTGGATCTGCCACACGGGGCCGGGCAGGACCGTCGCGCCGAACTGCGCGCTGACCGCCCAGATGGACGCTCCGTAGGGGTAGAGGTTGCCCTCGGTGGCGCCGGCGACCGGCACCGCCGAGACCGCGGTCGCGCCGGCGACCACGGCGATGAGGACCCCCCGCCGGCTCATGGCCCGAACTCCAGCGCGACTGCGGCCGTCGTCGGTGCGGGGCTGGGCGGTACGGGAGCCGGAGTCGTCCGGGGCGCCGCGGCGACGACCCGTGGCGCAGATCGCGTGGCGTTCGATGTCGCCACCGTGACGGTGCGCGCCGACGGCGTCCTCGACACGGCCGGGGCCCGCCGCTCGGTGCGCGCCGCCGCCCGGCTCCGCTGTCCGGCCGCAGCCCTCGCCGCCTCCCTGCGCGCCTGCGCGAAGGTCGCCGCAAGGCGCGCGGCATCGACGGTGGTCGTCGCGGCGGCGGTGTGCAGCGGCGCGGCGGCCGAACGGGTGATGGCGGCGACCTGCGGCTCCGTCGCCGCCGGCCGGACCGCATCCGCGACGATCGGCGCGCCCGCCGCGCCCGCCACCGCGACCGCCGCTGTCCCGGCCCCCACTTTGGCGAGCGCCGAGGAGGGCAGGTCCATCGCCATCTGGACCATCGAGCCCATGCGGACAGTCGCGCCTCCACTGACCCGCTCCCACCAGGCGATCACCGGGGTCGGGTCGGGGGCTCCCGCGAAGGCGTGGCCGCCCAGCAGCGCGACCGGGACCATCCCCGCGAGCCATTCGTTCGATTCGCGGCGATCCCTGAGGACCGCGCGGCAGTGGCCGCAGTGGCGGACGTGACGCGAGACCGCGCGCGCCTCCTTCGCAGTCGCCTGCCCCGAGGCGACCCGCCCGATGGCCGGGTCGAGCCGCTCGCACGCCTCCCCGGAGGCGAGCCGTACCTCCCAGGCCGCCAGGCGCGCCCGCCCCTCGAGCACCGACCGCTCCACCTTCCTCAGGGAGAACCCGGTGATCTCCCGGATCCGCTCGTAGCTGACGCCGGCCGTCTGGAGCATCAGGCAGACGCGCTGCGCGTCGGTGAGGCCGGCGAGCCCGTCCTGGATGGAGCGGTACCGCTCGCGCCATTCGGCGAGCGCGTCGATCCTGACCGCGGACTCGAGCGTGTTCTCGTACGCCTCGGTCACGTCGGCCTCGGCACCCGGCCCCTCGCGCCGCCGTACCCGCGCGACGGCGAGCGCCTCATTGCGCAGCACGGTGTGGAGCCAGGCCATGAACCGGCGTTGCTCGGTGACCGGCGCGCGCGTCAACGCGATCTCCATGGCCCGCTGGTAGGCGTCCTCCGCGTCGTGGAGCGACCGCGTGTAGCGGGCCGCGAACCGGATCAGGCCGGGGGCGGAGCCCATGGCCAGGCAGGCCGCGTGCCGGCGGTCGTCGTCGGAGGGAGGAGGAGGGGCTGGCTCAGGCATGAGCGGAGGTGGACGGTATGCCGAATATCACAAAAGCTCCATATATCTTTCGTCTAGGAATCGCGCTCGATGCGCGGACGAACGAGGGCCGGGCCCCGGCCGATTCACCCCCCTCCGCCGAACCTCGCCGTCCGATCGGCCGCTATTTGCGCGAAACGGCGTGTGCAGGGGCCCGGTGGCTAGGCTCCCGCGATGGCCGCTCACGTCCACACGGCGCGCTTCCTCGTGGTCATGTCCGAGGTCGACGTGGCCCAGATCCACTTCACGGCCGTGCACCGGTGGATGGACCGGGGCCTGTCGGAGTGGCTCGTCGAGGTCGGCCACCCCTTCACGCGCCTGCTCGAGGAGGGCCCGGGCATCCCGATCGTGGAGACCCGCTGCTCGTTCGTCGGGCGGATCATGCTCGACGACGTGATCGACCAGACCACCGAGATCGGCGGCGTCGGGCGGACCTCGTTCCGCAGCCGGCACGTCTTCTCGCGCGCGGGTGAGGTGATGGCCCGCGGCGAGCTGATCCACGTCTGCGTCGACCGGAGCACGCGCGAGACGGTGCCCGTGCCCGGCTGGCTGCGCGACGCCGCGGTGCCCGACCCCGTTGATGTGCCGGAGGGCGGGACTCCCTAGGCGCACTCCGGTGACGGATCGGTCTGGAGCGGTGCGTCGTGCCGGGCGGATCCTCCCCCGCAGTCGAGACGAGGGGGAGTGCGGTGGAGCCGAGGACGTACGCGTGGATCATCCCGGCGAGGCTCGCGGTGGCGGAGAGGCCCGGTGGGGCGGGGCGCAGTCACAGTCGCGAGCGACGGGCGGCAGAGCTGGAGTGGTGGCGCGGCCAGGGCGTCGGCGCGATCGTCTCGGGGCTCCGCACCCGGCACTGCCTGGCCGACTACGTGGACGCCGGGTTCGCCGTGCGCTGGCATCCGCTGGAGACCCCCGAGCAGGCCGAGCGCGACATGCCCGCCCTGGTCGCCGATGTGCGCGGCCTGCTCGAGGAGGATCCGATCAGGGGCGTGCTCGTGCACTGCGACATGGCCAACGAATGGCTCGCCGGGTTCGACGCCTCCCTGCGTCTCGGGCTCCGGCTGGCCCGCACGCCGAGGTCCGCCCTGCGTGCGGTGACCTCTGACGGGCTGCCTGTAGGCTCCCTCGCGACGTCGATCGTGGGACGCCCCATGTCGGCGGCGGCGTGACCAGGGTGATCGGCGTCGCGAGGCCCTACCGGACCGCGCGCGGCGCGGCTCCCGGGTCGGGCGGCTCCGGCTCGGCGGACGACGATGCCGGCGGACGTGACCGAGCCAGCCGAGGTGACCTCCCGTATGTCCTCACGCCGATCGCGCTTCTGGCCCTTCCGGGCCGACGCGGACTCCGGTTCGCCCGCGGCGCGTCCCGGGCCGGCGCAGGACCATGGCGCGTCCGGCCGGCGGACGCCGCTGGTGCTGGTCGACGGCCGCATGGCGCGACGGCGGGTGACGGGCATCGGCACCTACGTCAACGAGCTGCGGCACGTGATGGAGACCAAGCCCGCGTCCGACCTTCGGGTGGAGTGGATCTTCGGCCCGCCGGGCCTGCCGCGGTGGGGGAAAGTCACCTCCTACGGGAACCTGCTGCTGGACCTGCTCTGGCTGCACGTGCTGCTGCCGCTCGCGGCATGGCGGCGGCGGGCCGCGCTGGTGCACGCGCCGGTCAACTGGGGTCCCTGGTGGAGCCCCTGCCCGACCGTGGTGACGATCCACGACCTCTCGTGGGAGCGCGTGCCCGAGGCCTTCCCCGAGAACTTCCGCCGGTACGCCCGGATATTCGCGCGGCGGTCGGTGAAGCGCGCGGCGCGGGTGATCGCGGTGTCCGAATCGACCTCGAAGGACCTGCAGGAGATCTACAACGTTCCGCCGGGGCGCATCCGGGTGGTGCCGAACGGGGTGCATCCCGACACGCGCCCTCCCGGGCCGCGGGAGCCGATCGTGCTGAGCGTCGGCATCCGCGAGCCGCGCAAGCGCATCGCCGAGCTCGTGGAGGGCCACGCCCGCTACTGGGCGGAGGCGCCCGACGAGCCGCCTCGCTGCCGGCTGATCGTGGTCGGCGGGCCGGGCGGCGACGAGGAGCGGATCCAGGCGGCGGTCGGGCCGGGTTGCGAGATCCGGAACTTCGTGCGGCGGGAGGAGCTGCTCGACCTCTACCGGCGCGCGACGCTGCTCGCCTACCCCTCCTCGTACGAGGGCTTCGGGCTCCCGGTGGTCGAGGCGATGGCCCACGGCTGCCCGGTGCTCTGCGCCCGCAACTCGTCGCTCATCGAGATCGGCGGGCGCTCGGCGATCTTCCTCGACGACGTCACCCCCGAGGGCATCGCGGCGGCGCTGACCGAGGCACTCGCCGACCGCGATGCGCTGGCCGCGCGCGGCGAGGCGGGCCGGGTGGAGGCGGGGCGGTACTCGTGGCCCGCGTCGGCGACCGCGACGCGCGACGTCTACCGGCAGGCACTGCGCCGATGAGCGCCGGCCGGCGGTCGCCGGCCTGGCTCCGCCTGGTCGCCCGCAGCTACCGCCTGGGCGCGCGCTGGGCGGTGTCCGGTCTGCGCGGCGGCGGATGGCCGGATCCCCGCGGGGGGCTCTACCGGCTGCTGGTCCCGCTCGAGCCGTGGCGCTACTACGAGCTGGCGCGCGTGGCGCGGGAGCCGTTCGCCGGCGACTGCCTCGACGTCTCCAGCCCGAAGCTCCTGCCGAGCCTGCTCCAGGCGGAGGGACAGGGCCGGTGGGTGGCGATCGACCTCCTGGCCGAGGAGGTCGCGCGGTGGAGGGCCCTCGATCCCGACCTCGATCTCCGCGTGGAGGACGCCCGGGCGCTGTCGTTCCCCGACGCGTCGTTCGACGCGGTGGCCTGCGTCTCGGTGATCGAGCACGTGCCCGGCGACGGCGACGCCGCGGCCATGGCCGAGATGTGGCGGGTGCTGCGCCCCGGCGGGGTGCTCCACCTGACGACCAACGTGGGCGCGCGCCCCGGGGAGGTGCGGACCGCCCGGCCGGTCTACGACACCGAAGGAGCCGCGGCCGCGCGCCCCGGCGCCGGGCCGGACCCGACCGCCGCCGCCGAGGGTGTCTTCTTCGAGCGCCGCTACTCGGCGGAGACCTTGGAGTCGCGCCTGCTGGGGCTCGGCTGGCGGGTGGAGGAGCGCGAGTACGTCCGGGAGAGGCGCCCCGTGCACACGCGGTTCTTCGGCGCCCGCCCGCTCTCGTTCCTCGCCGGGGGCCTGCTGCCGCTGGTCTGCGTGCGGAACTTCCGCGCGGTGCGCGACCCGTCGGAGCTCCCGTCCGACGTGCACGGTGTCGTTTATCTCCGTCTGCGCAGGCCGGAACGACCCTGATCCGGGCGACCGGGACCTCCCGGGTGGCGCAGAGCGGCGGAAACGGCAGTACGATCGGCAGGTGCGGCCGGCGGAGACAGCTCGCGTGACCGTTGCCGGACCGCCGGATCGGGGCGTGCGGGCGGATGTGACGACCTCGTGACGACCCGGCCCACGGGGCGTGAGTCCGAGGCGCTTCCACCGACGACGCCCAGCGAGCGGCGCCCCGTCCGGCGGGACACGCGCTTCCTGCCCCTTCTGGCGGGTCCTGCGGGTACCGCGACGATCCGGCGGATCTTCTCGGTGGCGGTGCTGGTGGCGATCGACGTCACGGCCTGCTTCGCGGGCATCTACACGGCCCTCGCGATCAAGTTGATGGTGCAGGGGCAGCCGATCGACTCGGGTGCGATCTGGGCTGTGGAGCAGAAGGCGCTCCCCTTCGCCGCGACCACGATGGTGCTCGTGTTCGCCAAGAACCGGCTCTACGCCCCGCGCGAGCAGCGCGGCGGCGGCGCCCGGATCCTGTCGTCGACCACGCTCACGATGGTGGTGGTGCTGGTCGTGCTGCTGGTGGCGGGCTTCCGCTTCAACACCTACTACCTCTTCTACTCGTCGTGGATCCTCGTCGCGGGCTTCGACATCGCCCTGCGCACGAGCTACGACAGCGTCACGGCGCTGGTGCTCGACGCACTGAACTTCGAGCGCAGGGCCCTGCTGGTCGGGGCGCCCGCGCTCGTCGGGCCGATCGCCGCGAGCCTCGAGCGGGCGGAGAGCCGGCAGGGGGTGCCCTACCGGGTGGTGGGCCACCATCAGCTGACCGCCGGGCTCGGCTCGGACGACGCCGGCGGGGAGGCCGCCGCCCTGCGCGAGGCGCTGGATCCCGATGCGGTGGACGAGGTGATCATCGCCGGGTGGTCGGGTGAGGACGCGCCGGTGCTCGAGCTGCTCGACATCTGCCGGCGGCGCGGCATCCCGGTGCGGCTCGCGCCGACCACCGCCGAGCTGCTGACCCATTCGGTGCAGGCCGTGCCCGCTCCGGGCCTGCCCCTCTTCGACCTGCGGCCGCCGGTGCTCGGCGGGGCCGCCTTCCTCACCAAGCGCGCCTTCGACCTGGTGGTGGGGAGCCTGATCGGCATCCTGGTGGCGCCCATCCTGGCGATCGCGGCGATCGCGATCCGGCTGGAGGACGGCGGGCCGGTGGTCTACCGCAACCGGCGCATCGGCGTGGAGGAGCACGAGTTCACCTGCTTCAAGCTGCGCACGATGCGCACGGGCGCCGACAGCGAGCAGAAGGACCTGGAGGCGCACAACGAGGCCGACGGGCCGCTGTTCAAGATCCGCGAGGACCCCCGCGTCACGCGGGTGGGCAGGGTGTTGCGCCGCCTCTCGATCGACGAGCTGCCGCAGCTGTGGAACGTGCTGCGCGGCGAGATGTCGCTGGTCGGCCCGCGGCCGCTGCCCCGCCGCGACTACGAGCGCCTCGACGCCCTCCACAAGAAGCGCTACCTCGTGCTGCCCGGCCTGACCGGCCTCTGGCAGGTGAGCGGGCGCAGCGACCTGTCGTTCGACGAGCTGGTGCGGCTCGACTTCTATTACATCGAGACGTGGTCGATCTGGCTCGACCTGACGATCATGGCCCGCACGATCCCCGTCGTGCTCGGCCGTCGGGGCGCGTACTGAGCGCCCCCGTCCCGCCGGGCGGCCCCGGGCCGGGAGCGCCCGAACCCGAACCCGATCCCGACCGCCTGCTGGCCGCCCTGCACGACGCCGCCGGCGAGCCGCCGCTCGCCCCGCTGAGCCTGGCCGACCCCACGCCGTCGGCCCGCCGCGGCCCCGCCGGGGGGATCGTGTCGGGCGTGCGCCGGGCGATCCTGCGCCTGCTGTCGCCGGCCCTCGGCGACCTCCTCGGCCAGCTCGAGCGCGACCGGCACCGCCAGCGCGCGGAGATCGCCCGACTCGAGCGACGGGTCGCCGAGCTGGAGCGCGAGCGGGGGCGCTGAGCGTGCGCGTCGCGTTCGTGGTGCAGCGCTTCGGCGAGGAGGTGGCCGGCGGCGCGGAGGCCCTCTGCCGCGCGACGGCCCACGCCCTCGCCACGCGCGGCGACGCGGTCGAGGTCTACACCACCACCGCGCGCGACTACCTCACCTGGGCGCCCCACTACCCGGCGGGCACCTCACTCGACGGTCCCGTCGTGGTCCACCGCTTCCCGGCCGATCCTCCCGACCCATCGCGCTCGGCCGACCTCACCCGCGCCCTCGCGCTCGGTGGCGGCGACGCGGCCGCCGAGGACGCCTGGGCGCGCGCGCAGGGCCCGGTGGCCCCCGGGATGCTCGCCGCGCTCAGCGCGGCCCGGCGCCGTCACGAGGCCGTCGCCCTGTGGACCTACCTCTACGCGACGACCCAGCTCGCGATGCCCCTGGCGCCCGAGCGCACGGTGCTGGTGCCCCTGGCCCACGACGAGCCGATGCTGCGCTTCGGCCTCACCCGGGGCCTCGTGCGGATGGCCGCGGGCCTGGCCTTCATGACGCCCGAGGAGCGGCGCCTGGTGGACGACCTCCACGGCATCGGCGACCGCCCCGAGGCGATCGTTGGGGCCGGCCTCGACCCGGCGCCGCCCGGCGACGGCGCACGGGCGCGTGCCGGGCACGACCTCCCCGACCGCTTCGTCCTCTACCTCGGCCGCGTCGACCCCGCCAAGGGCCTCGACGCCTTGGTGCGGGCCCACTCGGCCTACCGGGCGGCCGGCGGGGGCCTCGGGCTGGTGCTCGCCGGGCGGCCCACCGTGGACATGCGGCTGCCCTCCTGGGTGCGCACCACCGGCTTCGTCGACACGCAGACGCGCTCCGACCTGCTCGACGCCGCGGAGCTGGTGGTGCTGCCCTCGCCCCATGAGAGCCTCTCGCTCGTCGCCCTCGAGGCCTGGCGCGCCGGGCGTCCCACGCTCGCGACAGGGCGCTCGGACGTGCTGGCGGGCCAGACGGCCCGCTCGGGCGGCGGCCTGCTCTACCTGGACGCCCCCACCTACGCCCGTCAGGTCACACGCCTCGCCGCCGACCCGGCCCTGCGCGCCCGGCTCGCGGCGGCGGGCGAGGGCTGGGTGGCCGACCACAGCTGGGACGCCTGCGCCCGGCGCTGGCGGGGGCTGCTGGCCCGCGTGCGCCACCCGCTCGACACCGCCTGAAGCCCGGCGTGGGCCGGCGGGTCAGGCGTCGGTCAGGCCCGTGGTCCGCTGCCAGGACCGCAGGGTCGCCCACGCCACCACGAGGCCCGCGAACCGCCCGGCGGGGGCGATCCGCCGCGCCACCTGGCGGGGCGTGGGCCGCGTCCCGTCGAACCAGCGCTCGGTGGCCACGCGGATCGTGGCCGAATCGATCGACGGGCGCTCGAAGTGACCCATCAGCAGCAGGATGAAGCCGGCCGTCGACGGGCCGATGCCGGTGAGCGACAGCAGCGAGGCGTAGACGCGCTCCTCGTCCCCGGCCGCCGAGTCGGCCTCGATGTCGGCCAGCGTGCCGTCGATGGCCGCGCGCGCGGCGGCCAGGATCGCCGGTGCCCGGTAGCCCACGCGCGCCACCTCGCGCAACGGCTCCTCGCCCGCTCGCAGCAGGTCGGCGGGGCTGGGGAAGGCCTCGTCGCGGCCGAGCGCGGCGATGCGGTTGATCGAGTTCACCGCCTGGCGCCAGGTGGTGTTGGTGCCGCAGATGCCCTTCACGACGTCCTCGAACAGCGAGGAGCCGGCGAGCACCCGCCCGCCCCCATAGGCGGCGAGGTCGCGCGCGAGCTCGGGGTCGACCGCCTCGACGGCCTCCTCGAACCCCTCCAGGTCGACGTCGAGCTGCAGCATCCGCCGCACGCGCGAGCGCGCGAGGGCCCGCTCGGCCGCCGACAGCGACCGCGAGGGGGCGACTCCGACGCCTCCGTCGCTGGCGCCCATCACCAGCGCGAGCGGGCCGGAACCGAGGTCCTCGGTGCGGTGCAGCAGCTCACCGGTGCGGTCCCAGGCGAAGGGGGCGGTCTGGAACCAGCCGTGGCTGACGGCCACGGCGGCCAGGCGGAAGGGCCCCTGGGCCGGGACGGTGAATCCTGGGCCTCTCATCGCACGAGGCTCCCAGAACGCGCACGGCCCCGTCCACCCATGGTGGACGGGGCCGTCACGTGGCCTGCGTTCGGTGCCGGAACCGCTACCTGATGAAGAGCATCTCCGAGTAGCGCGGGAGCGGCCACAGGTCGTCGGCCACCGTCCGCTCCAGCGTGTCGGCCACCGCGCGGACGTCGTTCATCGCGGCGAAGACGGTGTCGCGCATGTACGCCGCCTCCTCAGCGAGGTCCGTGGGGTGGTTCTCGTCGAGGTTGGCCGTCTGCAGCGCCTTGATCGCCTTGGTGAACTGGTCGATCAGGGTCGTGCACTCCTTGGCGAGGGCGGTGAGGCCCGCGCCCTTGAGGATGGCCAGGTGGCGCGCCGCGGCCGGCAGCAGCATCGTCGCGGCGATGTCCGCGGCCGTCTCGGCCTCGATGTTCAGCTTGATGACGTACTGCTCGAGCGCCACCTCGAGCCGCGAGTGCAGCTCCCGGTCGCTGAGCACGCCGTAGTTGCTGAACACGCCGACCGTCTGCTCGGAGACCAGCTGCGGCAGCGCGTCGGGCGTGGTCTTGAGGTTGAGGAGGCCCCGCTTGGCGGCCTCCGCGTGCCACTCGTCCGAGTAGCCGTCGCCGTCGAAGACGACCCGGCCCGACGACTTGTACGTGGCGGCGATCACCTCGGACAGCGCGTCCTCGAGGGTCTTGCCCGGCTTCTTCTTGGTGCCGGCCATCTTGGCCTCAAGGTCCTCGCAGAGCGAGTCGATCGACTCGGCGACGATCGTGTTGAGGACCGTGTTGGCGAAGCTCGGCGACTGGTTGGAGCCGAGCGCCCGGAACTCGAAGCGGTTGCCGGTGAACGCGAACGGGCTGGTGCGGTTGCGGTCGCCCGTGTCCTTGGGAAGTTCCGGCAGCACGCCCGCCTTGAGGTTCATCACCTCGCGCGCGGCGCTCTCGGCCGGCTCCCCGGCGGCGATGGAGGTGAAGACGCTCTCCAGCTCCTTACCGAGGAAGATCGAGATGATCGCCGGCGGGGCCTCGTTGGCGCCGAGGCGGTGGTCCTGGCCGGCGCTGGCGATCGACGCGCGCAGCAGGCCCTGGTGCTTGTCGACCGCCCGGATGACGGCGGTCGCGAAGAACAGGAACTGCAGGTTGTCGTGCGGCGAGTCGCCCGGGTCGAGCAGGTTCGCATCGTCGGTGCTCATCGACCAGTTGTTGTGCTTGCCCGAGCCGTTGACGCCCGCGAAGGGCTTCTCGTGCAGCAGGCAGACCATGCCGTAGCGACGGGCGACGGCCTGCATCACCTGCATGCTCAGTAGCTGGTGGTCGGTGCCGACGTTCGAGTTCTCGAAGATCGGGGCGATCTCGTACTGACCCGGCGCGACCTCGTTGTGGCGGGTCTTGACCGGCACGCCGAGCTTGGCCAGCTCGCGCTCGATCTCGAGCATGTAGGCGAGCACCCGCTCCGGGATCGACCCGAAGTAGTGGTCGTCGAGCTGCTGGCCCTTGGCCGGCTTGGCGCCGAACAGCGTGCGGCCGGTCGCGATCAGGTCGGGGCGCTCGAAGTAGAACTGCTCGTCGATCAGGAAGTACTCCTGCTCCGGCCCGATCGTCGTGTAGACGCGCTGGGGGGCGTCGCCGAACAGGACCAGGGCGCGCTGGGCCGACTTGTCGAGCGCGGCCATCGAGCGCAGCAGCGGGATCTTGGTGTCGAGCGCCTCACCGGTCCAGGAGGCGAACGCCGTCGGGATGCACAGGTACGCCCCGTTGGGGTTCTCCATGATGAAGGCGGGGCTGGTCGGGTCCCACGCGGTGTAGCCGCGGGCCTCGAAGGTGGCGCGGATGCCGCCGCTCGGGAAGCTCGACGCGTCCGGCTCGCCCCGGATCAGCTCCTTGCCGCTGAACTGGGCGATGGACGTGCCGTCGCCGACCGGGCCGTAGAACGAGTCGTGCTTCTCGGCCGTGGATCCGGTGAGCGGCTGGAACCAGTGCGTGTAGTGCGTGGCGCCCCTCTCGAGCGCCCAGTCCTTCATGGCCAGGGCCACGGCGTCCGCGAGTCCGGAATCGAGCGGCTCGCCGCGATCGATCGTCGCCTGGAGCTGGCGGAAGATGGTCTTCGGCAGGCGCTGGCGCTGCTCGTCGGGTCCGAAGACGTTGGACCCGTAGATGGAGGTCCCCGGGATGGTCAGGTCACCGAACGTGATCGATCCGTTCGGGCTCCACTGAGCGGCGGCGACGTTTGTTCCTCGAACTCTCGGCATGGCGCGGATGGCCCTCCTTTTCTGGGCTAGGGCAGCGCCGGATGATACGACGCGCCATCTTCCCGGCGCTTTGTGACCAAGGGCCAAACGCAGCCACCGATCTTTCGCCCGCTGGACAAACAACGGCCCTCCGGCGGCGGTTGCCTTGAATCCGGGGGGCCGCGGCCCCATTGTCCTGACGATGGTGACCGATATCCGCGCCGCCGCCCCGCCGGACGGCCGCACCCTCCTCTCCGATCTGATCGACCTGCCCGCGCTGCGCGGCGCCCGCGTGGTGCCGCCCCGGGCCGTGCTCGACCGGCCCGTGTCGGCCCTGGTGATCGCCGACACCGACGCGCCCGATGAGATCGACGCCGTCGTCGTGAGCCCGGGCGGACCGCCCGAGGCGCTGCCGCCCGGGTGCGTGGGGGTCGTCTGCCGCCAGCCGCCCGCCGGCGACATCGGCGTGCCGGTCATCGTGCTGCCGCCGGCCGCGCCCTGGGGCGCGGTGCTCGCCGCCATGGCCGGCGCCATCGCGGGTGGCACGGGCACGGCCGGAGCCGCCCGAGCCCGCCTCGCGCTGCGCGCGCCCCTGATGGAGGGACGCGGCTACCCGGGCCTCGCCACCACGGCCGGCGAGCTGCTCGACGCCCCGGTCGCGATCCTCGACGACTACCTCGACCTGCGCGGCGCGGCCGGCCTGTCGGAGGACCAGGAGGCCTTCCTCGACGCCGCCGTCGTGCGGGCGCGTGGCCACGGGCCGGCCTCGGTGGTGGGTCCCTTCGTGGAGGAGGCCATGGAGGGCATCAGCCGCGAGCTCGTCCACGGGCCGGCAGGCGGAGTGATCGGCGTGCTGGTGGCGTGGGTGCCGCCGCCCATCTCCGCTGCGCGCCAGGGGATCCTCGACGAGCTGGCCGAGGCGTCGGCGATGGAGCGGGCCCGCGAGGAGGTGCGCACCGAGACCGAGTCGCGCCTGCGCGGCGACCTCATCGAGGAGCTGATGGCCGGCGAGGCCGTCAGCCGCGAGTCGCTGGTGCGCCGGGCGCGCCACCTGGGCGCCGACCTGTCGGGTGGCGCCGTCGCGCTGATCGGAAAGCTCCAGGACCCGCACACCGAGGGGCGCGTGATCACCGACCCGCGGCTGGTGCGCCGCTTCCTGCAGCAGGCGCGGGCGGCCATGGACATCCACTGGCCGCGGGCCCTCGTCGACTGGAACGAGGGGCGCCTGCTCGCGCTGCTGCCCCCGACCCCCGCCGGCGCCGGCGAGCTGAGCCACGAGGAGATCGGGGCCCTCGCCTTCACGCTCGGCAAGCGCCTGCTCGGCGCCACCCGCGAGACGGTGCCGGGCCTCGCGCTGACCCTGGCGCTCTCGCGCTACACGCCCGAGCCCGAGCGCCTCGGCGCGGCCCTCGACGAGGCGCGCCTCGCGCTCGCCATCGGCGAGCGCCTCGGCCGCGTGGGCGAGGTGGTGACCTTCGAGGAGACCGGCACCTACAAGCTGCTCTTCCAGATCTTCGCCGACCGGCCGCAGGAGCTGATCTCCTTCTACGACCAGACCATCGCCCCCCTGGTGCGGTACGACGAGCAGTACCAGACCGAGCTGGTCGGAACGCTCTCCACCTACCTCGGTCACGACTGCAACCTGGCCGCCACGGCGAGCACGCTCTTCACCCACCGCCACACGGTGCGCTACCGGCTCGACCGCATCGCCGAGCTCTCGGGCCTCGACATCGCCAAGACCGACGACCGCGAGAAGCTGTCGCTCGGCCTCAAGGCGATGCGCCTGCTGGGCCGCCGCGTGGCCACCACCACCCAGCGGACCGGCAAGCGGCGCGCGAGCTGAGTTGTTCGTGACGCTCGCGGGTCCGTCTCAGGCGGCGCCGGCGTCACGCAGCGCGCCCGCCACGGCCTCGGCCCAGCGCCCGGGTGCACCCGTCCCGACGGGCCGTCCGTCCACGCCGACCACGCTCAGTGCCCCGCGCACCGCGTTGGTGAGCACGATCTCCTCCGCCGCGCGCCAGGCATCCTCCTCGGGGGCCTCCTCGCGCACCGTGAGGGCCTCGAGCACGACCGACCGCGCCACCCCGGCGAGCAGGCCGGAGGCCGGTGCCGTGACCAGCTCGCCCCCGACGGCGCAGAAGACGGTCGCGATGGCCGCCTCGCCCAAGCGCCCGCGGTCGTCGAGCAGCAGCGCGTGGTCGGCGCCGGCGGCCGTGGCCTGGCGCTGGCTCCAGCGGTGGCCGGCGTAGGAGAGCGTCTTGTGCTCGGCGATCCGGTTGCCGGGGATCCAGGCGCCCCGCAGTGAGATCGCCGAGACGCACGGGATCTGGCCGGGGCGCTCCGGCTCGGAGGTGACTTCCACCAGGAGGGTGGGCCGCGGGGTCGCGCACAGCCGTACGCGCAGGTCGCCGCCGCCTGCCGCGCCCACCGCCTCGGCGACCGCCGCCCGCATCTGCGCGGCCGTCGGCATCGGGGCCAGTTCCAGCACCTCGGCCGAGCGGGTCAGCCGGTCGAGGTGGCGCTCCAGCAGGGCGATGCGGCCGTGCTCGGCGCGCATCGTCTCGAGCAGTCCCTCACCCCAGCGCACCGCCGGGTCGTCGATCGACAGCGCCGCCGCGCCGGGCTCGACCAGCCCCCCGTCGAGCCAGACGACCCTCACCGGCCCGCGAACGGCCGTCCCCGGCGGCCGTGTGTGAGAATGGCCGCCGCGCAATCAACGCAGTGAGGAGTCGCTCCGTGCCGCACCCGGCTGACGCTAGCAAGGGCCCGAGGGCCGACGCATGAGGCAGACCATCGCCTTCCAGGCCACCGGCTTCGACTGCTCCCCGGTCGAGGTGCAGATCGAGGAGAACGGCGAGATGCCCGACGAGGATGCCCTCCCCGTCGCCCTCCTCGCGTTCGAGAGCGGGTCGAACGTCGTCCTCACGCTTCCGCTCGCCACGAGCGACGCCGAGAACATGATGAACGCCTTCACCCAGGCCGAGCCCTTCCGTCACGACGTGCCGGACGCCAGCAACTGGGAGCCGCAGCCGTCCGGGCTGCCCGAGGGGCTGTTCTGGGCGCTCCAGCCGAGCGTCGTCGGCGTGTCGGTGACGCCGCCCCAGCAGACCCCCGACGGGATGGTCCCGCACTGGACGCTCGCCTTCGACGACGAGGACGGCAGCCAGGTCCAGATCGCCGTCAGCGACCCGATGTGCGTGCAGATCGTCCGTGCCCTCGCCGGCGTCGCCCGCGGCGAGGTCGAGGGCGGAGAGCAAAACTAGGGATTCACCCAGGGTATCTGGTATTTTCCCGCGCTCCGGGCGACGACGCGAGGGCGGGGTGGCATGAGCACGACCGATTGGCGGGACCGTCTGGCGGATGAGATGCCGCCGGATCTGGCCGAGGAGATCGACATCTTCGAGGGCCAGATGGAGCTGCGCCGCAAGGGCAAGATCGAGGACCGGGTGTTCGCCGAGACCCGCCTGCGGCGCGGCGTCTACGGCCAGCGCTACGACAACGGCCACCGGCACGACGGCGTCGCGTCGCAGACGCTGGAGTTCCCGGCGGGCGATCTCACCAAGGGTCCCGAGACCCTGTGGGACGCGCCCGGCATGGTGCGGATCAAGCTGCCCTACGGCGGCTGCACGCCCGCGCAGATCGATGTGATGGCCGAGCTGGCCGAGGAGTACTCCGACTCGATCCTGCACGTCACCACGCGCCAGGACATCCAGCTCCACTACGTCCACATCGACGACACGCCCGACCTCATGCGCCGCCTGGCGGCGGTGGACATCACCACCCGCGAGGCCTGCGGCAACGGCGTGCGCAACCTCACCGCCTGCCCGCTGGCCGGCGTCTGCCACACCGAGGCGTTCGACACCACCGCCTACGCGGCCGCCCTCTTCCGCTTCCTGCTCGGCCACCCCGACTGCCAGGACTTCGGGCGCAAGTTCAAGCCGGCGTTCTCCGGCTGCGCGGGCGAGGCCTGCGGCCTGGTGATGATGCACGACTTCGGCGCCATCGCCCGCACGAGCGTCGTGGACGGCGTCGAGAAGCGCGCCTTCGACCTCTACGTCGGCGGCGGCCTCGGCACCACGCCCCACCAGGCGAAGCTGCTCTACGAGAACCACCCCGTCGAGGAGCTGCTGCCCGCCGTCCAGGCGATCGCCCGCGTCTTCGGGCGCCTGGGCGAGAAGGCCAACCGCAACCGCGCCCGCATCAAGTTCCTGGTGGCCAAGCTCGGCATCGACGAGTTCCGGCGCCTCGTGGACGAGGAGCGGAAGATCCTCCCGCACGACGACCGCTGGACCTCCTACCTTCCGAGCGTGGAGGACTACACCGAGTCGCCCGTGCGCGAGGCCGTCCCGGCGCCGGCCGCGGGTGCCCCGCTGCCCGAGGGCTACCGCGAGTGGCTGCGCACCAACGTCTACCGCCAGCGCCAGGAGGGCTACGCCGTGGCGACGGTCGCGCTGCCGCTCGGCGACCTCAGCTCGGTGCAGGCCCGCAAGCTCGCCAACGTGGCCCGGAAGTTCGTCGGCGACGCCGTGCGCACCACCGTCGAGCAGAACATCGTGCTGCGCTGGGTGGCCGAGGGCGACCTGCCCGCGCTGTACCAGGCGCTGGCCGACATCGACCTCGCGGCGCCGGGCGCCGGCACGATCGTCGACGTCACCTCGTGCCCGGGCACCGACACCTGCAAGCTCGGCATCGCCTCCTCGCGCGGCCTCGCCGGCGAGCTGCGCACCCGGCTCGCCGCGACGCAGTTCGAGCTCGACGAGGCGGTGCGCGGCCTGCGCATCAAGGTGAGCGGCTGCTTCAACTCCTGCGGCCAGCACCACGTCGCCGACATCGGGTTCTTCGGCAACAGCCGCAAGATCAACGGCGTCACCGTGCCCCACTTCCAGGTGGTGCTCGGCGGCCGCTGGCGCGAGAACGCGGGCTCCTACGGCCTGGCGATCGGCTCGGTGCCCTCCAAGCGGATCCCCGAGGTGGTGGACGCCATCACCGGAAAGTTCGTGAGCGAGCGCGAGCCCGAGGAGAACTTCCAGGACTGGATCGCCCGGCTCGGCAAGAAGGAGCTCGGGGTGCTGATCGGCGACCTCAAGAGCGTTCCGGCGTTCGAGGAGGACCCGACCTTCTACACCGACTGGGGCGACGCCCGAGTGTTCACGATGGGCGACATGGGCATCGGCGAGTGCGCCGGCGAGGTCATCTCCAGCACCGACCTCGAGCTGACCATGGCCGAGAGCATCGCCTTCGACGCCCAGGTGGCGTTGGAGGAGGGCGACCTCGTCCGGGCCGACGAGCGCGCCTACGCGGCGATGGTCGCCGCCGCACGCGCCCTGGTGCGCACCGAGCACCCCAACGTGGCCGACGACCCCGACGTGATCGTGGGCGAGTTCAGGACGCGCTTCTACGACACCGAGCGCTTCTTCGACCGCTTCGCCAAGGGGCGCTTCGCGCGCCCGCTCTTCGACCGGCACGCGGGGGCGCCGCAGACCCACGAGGCCGAGGCCACGCGCACGCTGGTGGAGGAGTCGCAGCTGTTCATCGACGCCGTCCACGCCATGGAGATCCGCGAGGCCGGCGCGCAGTCGGCACTGGTCTAGGAGGCCGCATGACCACCGCGACCAGCACCGACATCGTCCGCATCGGGGCGAAGATCTACGCGCAGAACCCCGACGTCATCGACCTGCCCGCCTACGTGCCGATCTTCCACGGATGGATCCAGCGGAGGATCCTCGACGGGGTCCCGATCGACGTGGCCGACTACGCCCACGTGCCCGACGGGCCCGGGGTGATGCTCATCGGCCACGAGGCCGACCGCTCGCTCGACCTCGGCGAGGGCCGCCCCGGCGTGCTCTACCAGCGCAAGCGCGACGGGGAGGGCACCCTGGAGGACCGCTTCGCGGCCGCCATCGCCGCGGCCGACGGCGTCGCCGACGAGCTGGAGGCCGACGCCGCCGCGGGGGGTGTCGCCTTCGGCCGGGACGAGATCCTGCTGAAGGTCACCGACCGCCGGCTCGCCCCCAACGACGACGCCACGCTCGACGCCCTGCGTCCGGTGATCGAGGCCGCGCTCGCCCGCGTCCGGCCGGGCCGCGACGCCGAGATCGCGCGTGTCCCCGAGGACCCGGACGGCCCCTTCCAGGCCCGGGTGACGCTCCGCTGAGACCGCCCACCGGCCCGGCGTCCCAGGACGCCGGGCCGGTGGATCAGTCCTCGTCCCGCTCGAGGAGGTCCGTCCCCGTATCGTCGTCGTCGGCCGCCGTCGCGGAGTCCTTCCGGCTGAGCGCGGCCAGGTAGTCGTCGAACAGGAAGGCGCCTCCCGGCGGGCGCTCGCCGCCGTCGGAGGGATTCCGGGGGTCGCTCCCGGCGTCCGCGGCCTCGAGACGGCGCCTCATCGGCCGCACCCGTCATGGGGCGCATCCTCGCTCGTCATACGCGGCGCCTTCTCCCGGAGATCCATCGCCGGGAAGGGCTCGCGTTCCTTCATCCGTCCACCCCTGCACATCATCGACCGACCTCCGCCGAGTCGCCCCTGGATGGTGAACCCCGTCGCACGGACCCCGGTCGCTCCGACCGGGGTCCGTGCGATCAGGCCGTCGCGCCCTCGTCGGACCCAGGTCCGAACGCGGGCATGCGCCACACCCGTTCGAGTCTGCGGACTTCCGAGTCGATCCGCAGTTGTTCGAAGTAGCGCTCCCGCGCGGCGACGTACTCATCGAAGCCCGTCGACAGCGTCCGCCAGCCCCGGTCGTCGACCTCCCTCGGTCGCTCGTCTCGTGACTCGGACATGTCCCACCCCCGGCGGTCGCCTCCGATGAGTTGCGAATATCCAACCGATCCGCACATCGCGCAATCCGGGTTTTCCCTAGTCGCCGCCGCCCATGGCGCCATCGGCGCTCTCGCGCGCCATGCGGTGGGCGAGCTCACTCCGGGAGCGCAGGCCCATCTTCGTGTAGACCCGGGCCAGGTGGTATTCGACGGTCTTGGGGCTGATCAGGAGGGAGGCCGCCGCCTCCCGGTTGGTCGCGCCCGCGGCGACGGCGAGTGCCACTCGGAGCTCCTGACCCGTGAGCGTCGGGAGCGGGCCGGGGTGGTCGCTGCCCGCGAGGCCTCCGGCGGCGCGGAGCTCACGGCGCGTCCAGGCGACCCACGGTGTCGCCTCGAGCGCCTCGAAGATGCTGAGAGCCTCCTCGAGTGGGGCGCGCGCCGCCGTCGGCCGCCGCGCGCGACGCCGTCGCTCCCCGAGGCAGAGAGCGGTCCGGGCACGTTCGAACGGCGTGGGATGCCCGTCGAGCATCTCGAGAGCGTCGGCGAAAGCCGCCTCGAAGTCGTCGTCGGATGCGAGCAGCCCTCGGCACCGTGCGACGGCGGCGAGCGGCCACGCGGTCGCGGTGGACTGCGCCGCGAGCTGGTCCAGGCGGCGCACCGCGGCGGTGGTCTCACCCAGACGTATCCGCACCTCGACGAGGTCCTGGGCGTAGGGGACGATCAGGGGATGCGGATGTCCGAGATGGACGATCCGGTGATCGACCGCTGAGAGGCGCGTGAGAGCGTCCGTGAGACGCCCCTCCCCGAGTGCGAGCAGACCGAGTGCTGCGTCGGCGTAACTGAGCAGTATCTCCGCCTCGTTGACGGCCACGTCGGCGATCGAGCGACGAGAGTGAGCACGGCAAGCATCCGCGTCGCCGTGGATCGCGTCGAGTCGGGCGAGTATCCCGTGCGCGAAGCTGCCCATCAGGGCCTGGCCCGTCTCGTCGGCGACCTGTGCGGCCTCGGTGGCGTCTCCCCGCGCTTCGCGCAGCCGGCCCAGACGCTGCAGTACGTCCGCGCGCATGCAGAGGGGGAAGGGCAACAGCGAGGGCATGCTCGAGGCCCGCGCGTCGTTCACGAATCCGTCCAGCCACTCGCGCGCCGTCGCGTACTGCTCGGCGAGGATGCGGAACTGCACGACGGCAACCGCCCAGAAGTGGGCCATCGGATCGCCCCCGGCGGCGAGCGAGGCGAGTTGCGCGTAGGTCTCCTCTGCGGGTAGGAAGGGGCGCCCACCGTAGGTCTCTGCCGAAGCGCTCGCGGTCTCGATGATCGCGCGGACCTCGGGAGGCGCCCCGGTCGTGAGGCGGTCCGCGCGCGCGGCCAGATGCCGCATGGTCTTCCCATCGCCGCGCAGCTGCGCCGGCGCCGTCGCCTGCGCCAGGAGCGAAGCCGCGCGCCAGGGCGCCCTCTCCTCGAGGGAGTCCGCCGCGCTCGTCAACATCGCCACCGCGCGCCGTGCGGAGCCACCGAACATCTCGACGTAGCCGCGCATGATCTGGGCCTGGACCACCTGGCCGCTGTCAGCTCCGATTCCGATCGCCCGGTCGAGTAGGCGCGCAGCGCGTCCGTACGATCCGCCGGCGATCGCGGATCCGGCGGCCGCCAGCATCCGGCCACCCCGGACGACGTCGTCCGGGCTCAGCCGGGCAGCTGCGTCGAGAGCCTCCATCGCCGCCGCGTGAGCGTTGCGTCCGATGGCGTCCTGAGCCGCCCGCTCGAGTTCGACCGCGGCCCTCTCGTCCGGTCCCGCGCTCGCCAGCGCGAGGTGCCAGGCCCGCCGTCCCAGGGCTCCGGCCTCGCTGACGCGTTCGGCCGCGACCGCGTGCGCGGCGTGGGCGCTGCGCCGGTCGGGTGCGGGCGCCGCCTGGTAGACGGCCGCCCTCACCAGGGGGTGTGAGAAGAGCGCCCGCGACGGGCCGACGCCGATGACCCCCGCCCGCTCGGCCGGCTCGAGGTCGGCGAACGAGCGACCGTCGGCCCGGAGCGCCTCGCCGAGATAGGCCGCCGACCCGTCGCCCGCGCTCGCCACGAGGAGGGCCCTGCGGGTGTGCGCAGGCAGGTCGTCCAGCGGCCGCAGCAGGGCGCGGCTCAGATAGCGGCCAACCGGGAGCGGGTCGGGAAGCGGCGACCGCCCCGCCAGCTGGGAGTCGTCGAGGGCCGTGGCGAGCTCGATCAGGGCGAGCGGGTTGCCGGCGCCGCCGTCGATCAGGGCGCGACGCACGCCGGCGCTCGGCGCCACCGCGGAATGTTCGCCGAGTAGTCGTCCGGCGGCCGTGTCGTCGAGTCGGCCCAGCGGGAGCCGCGGGAGCCCCGACCCGTCGGTGACCGGGTTCCCGCCGTCCCGCACGCCGAGCAGCAGCGCGATGCCCTCGGCCCCGAGTCGCCTCCCGGAGAACTGGATCGCCTCGAACGACTCCGCGTCGAGCCACTGGGCGTCGTCGACGATGCAGACCAGCGGCCCCCGCTCAGCGGTCGCGGCGAGCAGGCTGAGCGTCGCGGCGTACGCGGTGAAACGGTCTCCGGGCCGCGGCGGCCCCAGGGCGAGCGCGCCGCGCAGGGCGGCGGCCTGGGGCGCGGGGATCTCATCCAGGTGGCCGAGGACCGGGCCGAGGAGGTCGGCCAGCCCCGCGAAGGCGAGGTGCGTCTCTGCCTCCGAGCCGGTGGTCTCGAGCACCATCGCCCCGCCTGCGGCTGCGCGTGCCCGTGCGAGGAGGGCCGTCTTGCCGATCCCCGGCTCGCCCGACACGACCAGCGTGGCGCTGCGTCCCTGCCGCGCGGCGCGCAGCAGGGCCTCGATCGCCGCCACCTCGGCGTCGCGTCCGACCATGGGGCGACCCTAAGCGAGGCCACCCGGGAAGGACACATCCATCCGCCAGGTGCTGCCGCGCGTCTCTCTCTGCGAGTCGGCACCGTCGCCGGCGCCGCCGCCCGGGGGCGGGGCGCCGGCGCCCTGCAGTGCCTAGGCCGCCACCGGCTGGTTGCGGAGCGCCAGGCTGCGGACGGCGCGGATCAGTTCCTTCGGACGCTCGACCGCGACGTTGTGGCCGGCCTCCGAGACGACGTGGAAGCGGGCGTTCTGCATCCACACCGACAGCTCGCGCTGCATCTCGGCGGGAACCGCGCGGTCTGCGCTTCCGGCGATGACGATCACCGGGGCGTCCACCTGCGCGAGAGCGCCCCGCCAGTCGGGGCGGGTGCCCATGGCCTCGGCCGCGAGCGCGGGGCCCTCGGCGCGGCGGTCGCGGAGCGCGCGGGCCGCGCGGGCCCAGCGGTCCTGACCCTCCATGTCCTCGCCGCGCGGGCCGACACCCGAGACGACGAGCCCGTCGACCAGACCCGGGTGCCCGAGCGCCAGCGCCAGGCCGGTCGCGGCTCCGAGGCCGACGCCCACGAGGATCGCCCCGCCGCCCTCGGCCGCCACGAGCCGCGCGACGTCGGACGCGAAGTCGTCGATGCTCCAGGGGCCGTTCGGGGTCGGCGAGCCGCCGTGCCCGCGAAGGTCGGGGGCGATGATGGTGAAGTCGTCGGACAGGACCCCGAGAGCATCGAGCATGCTCGCGCCGGACTGTCCCAGGTCGTGCAGCGCGACCAGGGGGGGTCCGTCACCTGTGCGGTGCACGGCGAGCTCGATTGCGGGGGGAAGAGAAGGCATCAGCGGCGCTCCTGTTAACCACTGTGATATTGCTTTGGTGGTGAGAGTACGCCGGTCCAGCGACCCCGTCAAACGATGACGGGCTTCATCCTCCTCGCAGGCCGGCCTGCGCTCGACCTGTGCAATACCCACTTGTGCGGACATGAACGCCTGGTCGAGACGGAGGACCTCGCACGGTGGTTCGTCGCAGCGGGCCTGACGGATCAGCCGCCCGCGATCTCGGCCCGCGAGCTGGCCGCCGCGCGTCGCCTTCGCGACGATCTGCGCCCCGCCCTGCTGGGGTCGGACGGGCCGGCCGTCGCCGCCATCGCGGGGGACTGGCTCGACCACGCACCGGGCCGCCTGTGCGTCGAGCCCGGCACGCTGACGCCCCGCTTCACGCCGGGCGACCGCACCTCCGGGTGCCTGCTCGTGACCGCCGTCCTCGACGCGCTCGACCTCGTGCGCGACATGCCCGGACGCGTCCGCGAGTGCGCCGATCCGGCCTGTCCGGTGATCTACCTCGACACCAGCCGCAACCGGAGCCGCCGCTGGTGTTCGATGGAGGGCTGCGGCGCGCGCGCGAAGGCGTCGGCCTACTACCGGCGCCACCGGGCCGGCTCCGGCTGACGCTCAGCCCGTTGTGGGCTCCGGGAGCCGCCGGGACAGGAACTCCCTCACGGCCCCGGAGAACGCCGTGGGGTGCTCCAGGGCGCTGAAGTGCCCGGATTCCGGGATCACGACCAGCTCGGCGTCGGGGAGCCCCTCGACGAGCGCCTCCGCGCACGAGACCGGTGTCAGCGTGTCCTGCCCGCCGACGATGACGAGCGCCGGCACGTCCATCGCCGCGAGGTCGGGGCGCCGGTCCGCGCGTCCGGCCAGGGCCTCGAGGGCACGGGCGATGGCCTCCGGGTCCTGGGCGTCGGCGATGGCCCGCGCGGCTCCGAGGCTGGCGTGGTCGCCCGGAGCCACCAGCCGGGGGACGAACTCGTCGAGGAAGCCGGCGGAGCCCTCGGTGCGAACGCGCAGGGCGGCGGCGTGCCGCCCGGTGCGCGCCTCGGGGGTGTCGTCCTCCGCGCGTGTGTCGGCCAGCACCAGCGCCGCGACGCGCTCCGGATGCCGCGCGGCGAGCGCGAGGGCCACGTAGCCGCCGATCGAGAGGCCGCAGACAGCCGCACGGCCCGCGGGGGCCTCACGGGCGATCGTCTGCGCGACGGCGTCGGCGAAGCCTTCGACGGTGGGGTGATCCTCCGGGGCGGCCGCGCCGAGGCCCGGGAACTCGCAGGCGATCACCGGGCGGTCGTCGGCGAGCGCGGGGCGGACCGCGCTCCAGAAGCCCGCGTCCATGGGGAAGGGATGGAGCAGTACGAGGGGGATCGGGCCGGCCACTCCCGCACGGTACCCCCTCGGCCCGGGCGACGCGACGCCGCGCAGGCCGGGCCGCTACCGTGGAGCGGTGAGCACCACCGCGCCCGTCGCACCACCCGGCCCCGAGCGGCGGCGCCAGGCCAGCCTCGGGGGCCTCGTGCCGACCTCGTCGGTCGCCCGCGAGGGCGACACCCTGATCCTCGCCCTCTGCGTGGAGCTCCACAGCGAAGGCGCGGTCCTCCCTCTGCTGGTGCTCTCGGACGCGCCCGGCCTTCTGGGATGGGATCCGGCGAAGGGCCTCGAGGTGCACGATGACGCGGGCCGCTCCTACGAGGTCCGCAACCTCGCGCAGCAGGCCGGCCTCGGAGCGCTGCAGACGGCGGTCTGGATCGCGCCCGCGCCACCCCCGGACACCCGTCGCCTGACCCTCGAGGTGACCGGCCTCGTGCGCACCGCCGTCGCCCGTGGGACGGGCGTCGAGCGCCCCCTGTCGGGCGCCAGCTGGTCGTTCGAGATCGATCTGGTGCCGCAGCGCACGGCCGCCGCCGTTCCCGACGCCCCCACGACCCCCCCGCCCACCGGGCGCCCCGCACGCGTCCCGGCCCGTACCTTCGCCGCGTTCCGCGACCTCCTGCCGATCGGGCAGGCGCGCGTCTCCGACGGCGTGGCCATCTGCCTCTGGGGACTGGAGCGCTACGCCGACCGCGCCGTGCTCAGCGTCGGCGCGCTGGTGGAGGATCCCCTGCGCGCCGCCCCCCTCACCCCCGGCGCCGGCCTGGTGGAGGTCTGGGACGATCTCGGCAGGGCGTACGAGGTGTCCCCCATCCACGGCGCCGCCCGGCCGGGGTGGAGCGAGACCAGCCTCGAAGTGTCGCCGGCGATCGACCCGGCGGCGCGCGCTCTGGGCGTGCGCCTCAGCGACCTCCCCGGCCACGGCCCCACTCCCGCGGACCGCCGGCCGCTGGCGGGGCCCTTCACGTTCGGCGTGGTCGTGCCCGGCCCCGGCGCGGAGAAGCCCGGCCCCTAACCGGCCCGGAGCGCCGCCTCGGGGTCCTGCGGGTCGAGCCGGCGTACCTCGCGCCAGGCGTCCACGGCGCTGGGGTCGCGCCCGAGGAAGATGGCCAGCGCCCGCCACGCGGCCGGGTTGTCGGGCTGCAGACGCGTCGCCTCCCGGTACGCGCCGAGCGCCCGCGCCGGCTCCCCCAGGTCGGTGTGTGCACGGCCGAGCAGCAGCAGCGGGGCGATGGTGAGCGGGTTGGCCGCCCGGGCGCCCTCGGCGTGGTCGCGCGCCGCCGCGGGGCGGCCCTCGGCGAGGGACTCCTCGCCGGCGGAGGTCCGGTGCGACGACCACCACGGCAGCGCCGCGCTCGCGACGGCCAGCAGGCATGCCCCGGCGATCGCCCCCGCGGCGACCGGCCCCGGCCGGCCCGGCCGCCCCTCGCGTCCGCCGGGCGCCGCCGCGGCCAGCACGACGCCCGCCGCGGCGAAGGCCGGAACGGTCAGGGCCGGGATCTGCCACGACCAGTCGACCGACGCCTGCAGCGTGAAGGCGGCCAGCACCGCGAACGGCACGCCGATGTCGGGCGCTGCATGGCGCACTCCCGCGCGCACCACCGCCCACACGACCCCGCCCACCAGCACGAGGAAGAGGCCGAGGCCGATCAGGCCGGTGCCCGACGCGATCGACGGCAGCACGCCGTGGGCCTCGCGGGTGCTGAGGTCGTCGTCCCCGCTGCGCCGCTCCTGGAGGTGGATCAGCGAGAAGCCGCCGGCCCCCTGACCGATCACCGGCTGCGCCGTGAAGCCGCGCCATGCCTCGCCCCACCAGCCCTTTCGCTGATTGCCGGCCGCGTTGACCAGACGGCCGGGGTCGTTGGCGACCGCATCGCCGCCCTCGCCGCGGAACTCGGCAAGGCGGTCGCCGCCCCAGTCGCGCGCGGGCTCGCTGACCAGGAACCCGGCGACCCCGGCCACCACCACCCCCACGGCCAGGGCGGCCGCGAGGCGCCGGGCCCGGCGGCGGTCGAGGGTGATGCGCCCGGCGAGCAGGGCGAGGCCGGGCGCGAGCACGGCGGCGATCGCGAGGGCGGCGAGGATCCGCCACGCGAGGCCGGCGGCCGCTTGCTCGCGGACCGCGGTCGGGATCTGGTCGGCGCTCAGCAGGGGGTCGGTGAGCGCATGGGCCGTCGGCAGTGCCGCGGCGATCGCGCCGGCGCCCAGGGCGGCGAGGGCGGGCGCGCGGCGCGGCAGGAAGGCGATGGTGACCACCACCACCATCGCCAGGGCGAGGATCCCGCCGCGCGAGTAGGTGAGCAGGAGGGTCGTGAGCGCCACCGTCAGCCCCACCGCGGCGATGGGCGTCGCCCCGCGGATGCCGCCGGCTCCGCCGGCGAGCCAGAGCAGGCCCGGCACGGCGATGACGGCGATGAGCGCGAGCCCGTTCCAGTAGCCGACCGGGGCGGCGATGCGGGCCAGGTCGCTGTCCTGCCCGAGCACGGCCGGCAGGGCCTTGGTGGCGAGTGCCAGGCCCATCGGCAGCATCGCCCCGGCGCTCAGGCCGAGGCCGAGCATCCCCGGGGCGCCGGGGAGGAGCGCGCCGAGGCAGAGCCCGACCACCAGGGCGCAGAGGGCGACCGCCTGACGGTTGGCGTCGATCCAGGCCAGGTCGGGGGCTGCTGCCCAGAGCATCGAGCACGCGCTCCAGGCGGCCAGTCCGGCCGCTCCGGCGAGCGCGAGGCGGCTCGGCAGCGCGCGCAGGGCGACGCGGTTCCACGCCATCAGCAGCGCGAGCCCGGCGAGCGGCGCTCCAAGGGCGAGGGCCACGAAGGCGGCCCGCGGCCCCGGCCCTCCGAGCCCGTCGCCCGGGTCGATGCCACCGCCGCCGACGGCGAGCAGCGACCAGCCGGCGAGAGCCGCCGCCCCGACCGCGTACGCGCCCCGCGAAGCGCCTGGGAGCCCGGGCCGGCGCGCTTGTCCGCCCTGGGGGGCGCCGCTACGATCCGCCACGCCCTGGGGGCCTTCGCCCCCCGACTCCCTCACCGGGTGGCTGCCCTGCTTCGACGCCCCGCCTGGGTGCTCCTCATGTCTGCGATGGTGCTCCTTGGCGTGACGGCGCCCGCCCTCGGGGACGGACGGGACGTGCTGGCCGACGCGCACGACGGCCGGATCGACCAGTGCTACACACGGGCGGAGTTCCGGGACGCCCTCGACCTGGCACGCGACGACCAGCGACTCTACTCGACGGCGATCGACACCATCAGGGAGGCGACGATCTCCAACGTGGCGGTTCCGGGACAGCCCTGCGGCAGCGGGCGCACCGTGCCGGGCGAGCCCGTGCCCGTCTCCTCGAGCGGGGCATCGACCCTGTGGGGCGGCGCGGCGCTGATCGTGGTGGCCGGCGCCGTGGGCGCCGGGGCCCTCGCCCGCCGCCGGCGCGCGGCGGACGCGTCGTGAGGCGGTTCGTCAAGGACTTCCTGCTGCCCATGGCCGTCGCGGTGGCGCTCGCCTTCGTGATCCAGGCGGCCGTCGCGAAGCCCTACGAGATCCCCACCGAGTCGATGGTGCCGACCATCAAGGCCAACGACCGGATCATCGCCAACCGCATGATCTACCGCTTCCGCGACATCGCGCGCGGGGACATCATCGTCTTCCAGCCGCCCTCGTCGGCCACGCGGACCTGCGGAGATGCGGGCGGCGGCAACATCCCGTTCGTCAAGCGCGTCATCGGCCTCCCGGGCGACGAGGTGGAGGTGCGGCGCGAGGTCGTGACCGCCGCCTCCGGCCCGGTCTTCGCGAACGTCCGCGTGATACCGCCGGGAGCCGCGTCGGTCACGGGCGGCGACTCGGCGCGGATCCGCCTGAAGCCGGGCGACGCGCGGTCGGTCACCTACGTCAACGACGAGCCCTTCGAGGTCGCCGAGTCGATCACCCCGGTCGAGCTCGACGGCGACCCGTCGGGCTACGGCGCCGAGGGCCAGATCATGGACACCGGCACCTACGAGCTCGAGCGCCGCACCGTCCCGGCCGAGCGGCTGCTGGTGCTCGGCGACAACCGCCCCGGCTCCTGCGACGCCCACCAGTGGCAGCCCGACCGCTACGTGCCCATGGACAACGTGATCGGGCAGGCCGAGGTCGTCTACTGGCCCCTCTCCCACCTGGCCTTCCTGGACTGAGCGCGTCCTGAGGGTCCCCGGGAACGCTTCGCCAAGCGTCCCCGGTCAGAGCGGTAATCCGCCCCGGATGGGGGGTTTGCATCTTCCGGCACGTGTGGAAGGATGCCCCTCCGCCACGCTGAATATGGTGTGGGGACAGTCAACGCACCACCAGGGATAGCGTTTACCGATGATCTGCCCGTTCTGCGAGCACCCCGAGCACCGCGTCGTCGAGTCGCGCGTGGCCGACACCAAGGACGCCATCCGGCGGCGGCGCGAGTGCCAGTCGTGCGGCCGGCGCTTCACCACCTACGAGCGGTGCGAGGAGATGCCGCTCGTGGTCGTGAAGACCTCCGGCGAGCGGCAGTCGTTCGACCGCGGCAAGCTCCTCGAGGGCCTCCAGCGCGCCTGCCACAAGCGGCAGGTGTCGACGGCGTCCCTCGAGATGGCGGTGCGCGACATCGAGGCCGAGCTCCGGAACCGCCTCCGCCAGGAGGTGAGCAGCCCCCAGATCGGCGAGCTCGCGCTGCGCCGGCTCAAGGAGATCGACCCGGTGGCCTACGTGCGCTTCGCGTCGGTCTACCGCAAGTTCGCGGACGTCGACGAGTTCGAGGACGAGCTCGCACGGCTGGAGCGCGAGCCCCCGCTGCCCCGTGGACAGTTCCCCCTCGACGACCAGCTCTTCCAGACCCTCGACGCGGATCCCACGTCACCCGGTCGCGCCACCCTCCGGGCACTGCCCGGTGGGCGCGATGTGGACATGCCGCGCACCACCGCCCAGGAGGCAACCGATGGCGACTGACGCGCCCCCGACGATGACCGATCGGGCGCTGGGGATAACCCGCCGCTTCACGCGAGCGGGTGTCCACCCCTACGACGAGGTCGCCTGGGGTCCGCGCGACGCGCGGATCGTGGAGCCCGCCCGGGACGGGAAGCCCGAGCGCGTCGTCTTCGAGCAGCTCGCCTGCGAGTTCCCGCTCGACTGGTCGGACACCGCGGTGCGCATCGTCGCCTCGAAGTACTTCCGCTACGGCATGGACGACCCGCGTCGTGAGAAGAGCCTGCGCGAGGTGATCGACCGCGTGGTCGACACCATCCGTCACCACGGCGTGAAGGGCGGCTACTTCGTCGATGACGAGGAGGCCGAGACCTTCGCCCAGGAGCTGCGGCACATCCTCGTGACGCAGAAGGCCGCCTTCAACTCGCCGGTCTGGTTCAACTGCGGCGTCGACGCCGCCCGCCGCGACTACGACGAGGACCGCATCCTCGACGTGGACGAGCCCCCGGTCTCGGCCGACGAGCCGCAGGTCAACCAGGCCTCGGCCTGCTTCATCCTGTCGGTCAACGACACCATGCCGTCGATCCAGCGCTGGATCGCCTCGGAGTCGGAGATCTTCCGCGGCGGCTCGGGCGCGGGCGTCAACCTCTCCCGCCTGCGCAGCGACGGCGAGCCGCTCTCCAACGGCGGCCAGGCCTCCGGGCCGGTGTCGTTCATGCGCTGGGCCGACTCGGGCGCCGGCTCGATCAAGTCGGGTGGTGGAACCCGCCGCGCGGCCAAGATGGTGATCCTCGACGGCGACCACCCCGACATCCTCGAGTTCGTGCGCTGCAAGGCCCACGAGGAGGCGAAGGCCTACGCCCTCGGCGACATGGGCTACGACCTCGGGCTCAACGGCGACGCGTGGCGCTCGATCCAGTTCCAGAACGCCAACAACTCGGTCCGCCTGACCGACGAGTTCTTCGCGGCCGTGAAGGACGACGCGCCCTGGCAGACGCGCACCGTCTCCTCGGGTGACGCCCACGAGACCATCCCCGCCCGCGAGCTGATGCGCGAGATCGCCGAGGCCGCGTGGGCCTGCGGCGACCCGGGGGTGCAGTACGAGGACGCGATCCAGCGCTGGCACACCAGCCCCAACGCCGGCCGCATCTCGGGCTCGAACCCGTGCTCGGAGTACATGCACATCGACGACTCGGCCTGCAACCTCGCCTCCATCAACCTGATGGAGTTCCTCGACGAGGACGGCACCTTCCGGGTCGACGACTTCCGCCACGCCGTCCGGGTGGTGCTGACCGCCCAGGAGATCGTGGTGACGCCGGCCAGCTACCCGACCAAGCGCATCGGCGACAACGCCCGCGCCTATCGCCAGCTCGGCCAGGGCTACACCAACCTCGGCTCGCTGCTGATGTGCCAGGGCCTCGCATACGACTCGGACGAGGGCCGCGCCTGGGCGGGCGCCCTCACCGCCCTGATGCAGGGTGAGGCGTACGGCCAGTCGGCCCGTCTCGCCGCGCGCGTCGGCGCCTACGACGGCTACGAGGGCGACAAGGAGGCCCAGGACCGGGTCGTCCGCATGCACCGCGACGCCGCCCTCGAGCTGCCGGCCCGCGCCGCGCGGCCGAGCTACGCCGACGTCCGCACCGCCGCGGCCGCCGCGCTCGACGACGCCGTCGCGCTCGGCCAGTCGGAGCGCCACGGCGTGCCCGGCTACCGCAACGCGCAGGTCAGCGTGATCGCCCCGACCGGGACCATCAGCTTCATGATGGACGCCCAGACCACGGGCATCGAGCCGGCCATCGGCCTGATCAGCTACAAGACGCTCGTCGGCGGCGGATACATGAAGCTGGTCAACACCGACGTCGAGCGCGCCCTGCGCGCGCTCGGCTACGACCAGGGCCAGCGGGCGCAGATCCTCGCCCACGTGGACGCCACCGGCTCGATGGAGGGCGCCCCCGGGCTCGACGAGGGCCACCTGCCCGTGTTCGACTGCGCGTTCGGCGTGGACGGCGGCCGCACGATCGGCCCCGAGGGCCACGTCCGCATGATGGCGGCGGTGCAGCCCTTCGTCTCGGGTGCGATCTCCAAGACCGTGAACCTGCCCAACTCGGCCACCGTTCAGGACGTGAGCGACGTCTACCGGCTCGGCTGGGAGCTCGGCCTGAAGGCCATCGCCATCTACCGCGACGGCTCGAAGCGCACCCAGCCGCTCTCGACCAGCGACGGCTCGAAGGCCGCCGTGGCCGTCGTGGCGGACGAGATCCCGACCGCGGTCCGCCGCCGTCTGCCCGACGACCGCGCCGCGCTGACCCACAAGTTCAGCGTGGGTGGCCAGGAGGGCTACATCACGGTCGGCCTCTACGAGGACGGGGCCCCCGGCGAGGTCTTCGTCAAGATGAGCAAGCAGGGCTCGACCGTCTCCGGCCTGATGGACTCGGTCGCGATCGCCTGGTCGATGGCGCTCCAGCACGGCGTGCCGGTGGAGAGCCTCATCTCCAAGTACATCGACCACCGCTTCGAGCCCTCGGGCTTCACCGGCAACCCGCGCATCCCCATGGCGCGGTCGGTGGTGGACTACCTCGCCCGCTGGATGGCCTCCAAGTTCCTCTCGGAGGAGGACCAGATCACGGCCGGGGTCCTCCCGCTCGCCGCCGGCGCGGTCGCCGCCCCGGCGCCCGCGGTGCTCGAGCCGGATTCCGACGCCCCCGACGACCAGCTCGCCTTCGGGACCGTCGCCGCCGAGGCCAACGGCACCAACGGCCACAACCACGCGGCCGACGCCGGCGGCCCGGCCAAGCCGCGGCTGACGCTCGACTCGACCGGGCAGATCTGCTCGTCGTGCGGCAGCTCGGACATGATCCGCGCGGGCACGTGCCTCACCTGCCGCACCTGCGGAGCCACGTCCGG